>Ga0194060_10000336_pt1 | contig 34279 bp, 26 predicted proteins | sample SepL225m_MetaG_FD_163427 | JGI IMG/M metagenome (GOLD analysis project Ga0194060, IMG submission 163427) | Anoxic zone freshwater microbial communities from boreal shield lake in IISD Experimental Lakes Area, Ontario, Canada - Sep2016-L222-5m | ecosystem: Environmental > Aquatic > Freshwater >...
CATTGGAGGCTCATTTTCAGCGCCCAGCCGCAATGCCAGCTCACCGGTCGCCCCCTTCAGGTTTTCCAGAGAGAGATGGCCACCGCCCGGCGCATTGAACAAGGGCCGAAAGCGTCTCATCAAACACCCTGATTTCCCGATAATATTATAACGAGGAAGTGCCAAACAGCACAGCAATGTTTCTAATTCCATGAATTATAGGTTATTCGGTAAGGATGTATTGCAATCTTTGAGCTTATACCCGGGAACGCCGAGCTCCAGCTCGGCATTATATACTCCCTTTGCCGAGCTGGAGCTCGGCGTTCCCAGAAAGCTTGTGCTCGGAAAAATAGTTATAATTACAACTTGCATTCTCTTGAAAATCAGGGATAAATATATGGTAACGTATTTTATTTTATAAATATATTTCTTTCATCGTTATATTTCTCCCGGGAAATCAGGTTTCACCGCCTGCCCGAAGGTTGCCGAGTACTCAAAAGAGAACCCCTTTTCGCAGAGCGCGTTGCGAGCCTTCATCCACGCACCCTCCTCCCCGCTGCTGGTGCCACGATGCCCCTCATCCACCAGCACAAGGTTGTTGCCCTCAAACGAATCAAGGGCGATAGTCTTCTCCCCCGTCTCTTCACGAAGCCTGGTCACCTCAAGAATTTCAACCGCATGGCTTGAAAAAAGACCGCGCCCATCCTTGCTGAAAAGCTCCGCATCCATGCCAGCCGTCTCAAACTCTCGCAAATGCTGCTGCGACAACCCCTCATTCGGCGTCAGCAGCAGCATACGGTTCAGCTCCAGACGGTGACCATTCTGCGTTTTGAGATAATGGTGATATTGCAGAATATTGACGTGCATCAAGAGCGTTTTGCCACTGCCGGTAGCGCTCCAGCAGGCCAGCTTGTTGAGCTGCGGCCAGGCCTCAAGAGTTGCGTCAAACGGGATAATCCGGTCAGCTTCCGACTTGTCGCTGTTGTAAAGGAACACCTGCGCATTCAACGCCATGAGCAGCGCTTTGGGGTCATGAAAATAACGGTCAAGATAGAGCTCAGTGAAAAGCAGGGTGAGATACTGAAAATACTTCCAGACAATCGGCTCCTCGCCACGCGTGATACGCCGCTCGTTCAGCCGCTGCGTGTGGCGAACAATATTCTGGTCGTACTCCAGCAATAATTCAGCCGTAAGCAGCCTCAAATCAAGATGCTGCGCGGTCAACGCATCGTGAAAATGGTGGACATTATGCTCATCAAGCCCCTCCTGCGTTTCGTTGCGCAACTGGTCAGCCAACTCCTCAAACCGCTTTACCCCAAAGAGCGAAAGCAGCCACTGATTGACCACAAGCTTCCGTGCAAAAGGCACCTGCGGCTTACTGGCCAAGCGCTTTTTTGGAGTAGCGCCCTTTGCGGCTCCAGCTCGCGCCATCAGTTGCCGCCCTTGTTGACTGGCGGTTTAATGCCAGATTTCTTGCACAGCTCGCGGACTGACCAGTTGCCCTGAATAGACTCCACCTCATAGAATAATCGTTTGGTCTCATCTTCACATTGTAACAGTTCAACAATATGGCTGAACGACAGCTTGCCCAGAAGTTCAGCAGGAGTGCTACTCAAAACGGGAGTCGCTGACTCCCGAAAGTTGAAGGTATCAGCAGGCAAAAGTTTGTTTTTCAATTCGGGAGACAGCGTCTCCCGAATTGAAGGGTAAGTCAAGTAAAATTGACGATAGCGCATCAGTTCCCGCATTTCTGACCGGCTGACACCCGCCTGCATCAGACGTTTCGATAACAGCTCAAAGATTTTGTCTCCATATTGGGCGCGATCTGCCCCCCGCAATTCGTACTCGGTGATATAGCAACCAATGAACCAGTTGCGAAGGGTAAGGCTTGTGTTGACCGCCCGGGAAGCTTGTGCCGCCAGTTCCGCATGGACTTGCCCGATAGCGGTGACCAGTCGTTCAAACGACAGCGCTGGTGTCAAGGGAGTTGCCATCGTTACACGCCCTCCTTTGCTTCAAACATGAGGCGGTGAAAATCTTCTTCGATGAGGCGCACTTTCCAGAGGTCGCCGGGCTGCTTGAGATTTTCGAGGTTGTTGCCGCCATTGACGTAGATGAGGGCAAACTCGCTCTCCCTGGCTGCGAAGCCCTGCAGGGTGAACCACTCGTCGAGCACAAGGTTATCCTGCTCCGGTTCACCAGTGAGTTTGCGCTATGATAATGAGCACTTTGCGGCCATCGGGCACGGTGCCAGTGACGGTTCGGAACCAGTACGGAGCATCGGCCTCCGGCTTGAGGGGGCCATGCAGGCGCAAGCGCTTTTCGCTGTCGCGCTCGAACAAGGCGGTGAAGCTTTGCGGGGCGGCAATCTTGCGAACAGTGAGACCGACAAGCCAGTTGAAGCTCTCAAGGAGATCAATATTCACCTCGCTGCTCTCATCCGAACCGGGACGCTTCACCTTGAGCTTGTAGGCCGTTGGGTCAGTGAAGGCCTGCACATTGAGCAGCGACTGACTGCCGCGTGTCTCCACGTCAAGCATGTAGCGGAGGATATACTGCTCCTTGAGGCTCTCCGCCCCCTGAGCTTCTGGAGAGTCAAGGGTGAGTTGCTGATGGCTGGTACGGCGCGGCTCAAGGGTGACGGGGTTCTCGTCGGCAAGTTTGAAGCGCCTCTCCTTGCCTTCTGAGGCTTTTACGTTGCCATGCTCGCCCTCGGCCACATCCGCCAGCCGGAAGTGCACGCGCATGGGCATCTCCTCCAGGTCGGGGCGCAGACGGAAAGCGTAGTCGCGAAGGTACTCGCTGGTTTTGATGTAGTACTGATCCTTGTTGGCCCAGTGGAGCATCACCTCTTCGCCTTCGTAAGGAATGGCGTACACGCCGGGCTTGTAGACCCGTTTGGCAAGGAAGTCGCCCTCGGAGTAGTAGCGACGGAAAAAGCTGAACAGGTGGTCGTACACTTCACTCTCAAGCCGCCCCACATCCACGCCGTCGTTTTTGAGCTGCTCGCGCAACCACCTGCACCTTGGGCGATTGCTCAGGTTACATACCCGCCGCCTCCACGCCTGCAATAACTTTGTTCAGCTCCCGCTCCATCTCAGCCTTGTCGGCGCTCCTGAACTGGCCGAATGCCGCCGTCACCTGCGGCAGCAACTCATTGTCGAGAAACTGCGTCACCTTCGCGCTTTTGGCGTGCATGATGCGGTAGAGACCAAAATCGAGGTCAGGCTGGTCGAGCTGAAAAAGCTCAATCAACAGGGTCTTCAGCTTGTCGTAGTTCCGGGTCATAAGATAGTTTCTTCTTTGTTCACCCCTGTCGGGAGATTATTCGAGAGCGATGCGGGTCAAAAAAAATTTTTTCGTCTCCCCATGTTGGTTCTGCCTTATCGTGTGAGCTTCTTTTTTCAGGGTTCCAGATATCAGGGGATCAGATTTTCAGGAAGAAAAAAGACTGGAACGAATCACTCGAAAACCCACATCGTAGCTGTCGTAGTTCCTCGGAATGAGGCCGTACCGGGAGGAGCAGCGCAGAGCATCAGCTTCGCTAAACCAGCACCCACCGCGCAACGAATAATAAAGATCACCTTTAATCACGTCAGTAATTTTATCCATAATCCCAAGATTAAAAGTGTACTTATTCTCCATCCATTCCCAAGCATTGCCAACCATGTCGTACAATCCTTCTGGCGTTGCACCTTCAGGATAACTACCAACCACCGTAGTTGCCCCAATGTATTTTCCATAATTTGCCAACTTTGAACTTGGCATACCCTTTTCTTCCAGCCACGGATAAGGACGTACGCTCTGTCCGATTGTACTCTGCCTCCCTCCAGCCCCCCATTCCCACTCTATTTCATTCGGAAGACGGTAAAGTACCTTATCACCTTCGCACATTGTGAGCCACAAACAATATGCACGTGAAGCATACCATGTTACACCAACCACTGGCTGGTCATCCCCGTCAAACTTTCGATCATCATCATACTTTGAGCGAAAAAGTCGGCCAAGATCATCCGGATCTTTTTTAAGATATTTCCGAAACCCTCTCCCCCATGTATTTTTTTTTGCAATAGTATTCAATTCTTTCCTGAATATTGAAAGCAAAACGGGGTAGTCCTTTGCATCTCGTTCCGCCTGTAAAAAAGCTATAAATGAGCGATAGAGCTTATTTGTAACAGAATACTTCGCAAAGTAAAGTTCAGGGACGGTCACTATCTTGTTCGTCACCGAATAGATATAATTTCCACCCCTAATCCTGATATATTCCGCATGATGTTCATTCGGGTTACGAAATGATGCAGGACTATTTTCCAAATTGATATTTCGTGAGGCCGCGCCGGATAAAGCAAGATATCCTGCGCTGACAGTCTTTTCTGACCACTTAGCAGGTTGTGGATTTTGTAAAGCAAGAATGACCTCTTCTGTCCGATTACAAATATCCTGGTTTTTCGCAAGATTTTCGTCCTTGAACCGCTGTAAAGCATCAAGAGCTGATGGTTTGCCAATTGCTTTAAGACTGTCGAGAATCACTCGCTGGCGAGTAGCTGTGGTTACTGTCTTAAAGAGCTTATTTGATAGGGCATCAACCTTTTTCAGTGGTGCCTCCTCAATGATCATCTGTAACAACAATTGTTGCTTGTGAGTTAATTCGTCACTGACTGGCGAATCAAAGAGCTTTTCCATAAAGAGATCAAATATCTCTTCATCTCCATGAGCAATAAAAAATCTGATTGGCTCATTCCACCAGTCGTCACCAAAACCGGAAATCAAAGTATCAAGATACCCGGAAGTTCGGAGAACTTTTTTGACCAGCTCAACTCCAGCAAGATATTCTCGAAATGATTTGTGGCGAAATACATAATCTTTCGATCCGTACTCAACCAGCAATCCTGCCCGGTTTATCAGATAATTACAAAATTCTTCAACAGACGGAGGATTATCTAAATTGTCCAGTCGTTCCTGCATTTTATCCTGCATTTTCTTCTTAACAACTTCATCTTTTTTAAGCTCTTCCTGCATCCAAAGCGACACCGGGGCAAGTACCTGCCGAGCACGAGCAGCAGAAATATGCGGCAATCTACCGTTCTGCTCCTTGAATTCTGGAGTGATATTTCGACGTTTATCTTTGAGTTCAAGCAGATAATCGAGTACCGCCTCATAAAGTTTTACGCGACTCTCTGGCATATAGTCGTGATCTTTCCAGAGAATAGCCATGATTTGCAAAATCATCGGCACTGCCGCAAGTTGCCGCAAAGCTTTATTCTTTTCGGCACTCAGATGGGCAACAATTGATCTGGTTCGTTCATCGGCTTTATCATTCTGGCACTGGATCCAATCCATTTCATTAACCTCCTCATCACGAGGCTCTTTCTGGAACGCCGCAACAAACCAGTTATTTAAAAACTTTTCCTGCTGTTCATTCGTAAAATCCTGTACATCAGATCGCTCATAATCAGCTTCGAGTTCAATACCTTCCTCCTTCCTGTATCCAGTCTCGCGGGATGTCACAACAAAATATGCTTTTACGAACCCTGACAAGGCGGTATCAATCCACCTGCACACTTCTTTTCTCTCAGCTATACTACTGATTTCATCAAGCCCGTCAAGCAGAACAAGAGATGGTGCATCATTTAACATCTCAGCAAAAAGCTCCTTCTGTACAGCTTGATGATGTCTTTCACTCCAAAGTGAAAGATTTCCTGGCAATGAATCATAATCCCCATTGCTATTCCGAACAAGTTCGCGCAACGGCAGATAAAAAACGGTAACGGTACCAGAAAAACCTAATCGCCGGGAACTAACCGGATCAAGAGCAGATAATGCGTAATACTTGAGTAGCGTCGTCTTTCCTGCACCCGGATCACCAATAACAAGAAGCATCCTCCGACCATCACTTCGCCCATTAAATACCCTCTTCATTAGAGCGTCAGGATAAAGAATCTCTCCACCGGCACTCCCTTCGGAAATATATTTCATTGGCGATTTTCCTGCATCTTGCCCGCCGGAAAAACGTAGTGGCACAAATGTATTGTCATTGAGGTTGACCTTAACACTTTCAACCCCGGGTATACCAAGCATACGAATATACCCCAGTTCCTCTTTCAGTATCGCCTTGTAACGGTCATAGTTGATTTGGTGCGTTTCATTTTTTTGAATCTTGTCAAATTGCATCCTTGTTCTTAATTCAGCCAGCACTTTTTGCTTGGTAATCGGATTTCTCCTTACATATTTATACAATGCAAGTATCGCCAGAAAAAGAGGGATGAGCACCTTTGCTGAATCCTGAACTGATTCATAGAAACCGTTCTCTGCTACAGTACCTTGCACAAGAGCTGTCCCTGGAACTCCAGTAGGACGATCTTTTGCACAGACAATACAAACGCTGCCTGCCAAGAAAAATATCGCGATCAAAAACAACCTGGTGATACGATTTATGAAGTTGATTGACTTCATAACATCTGGGTAGTAAAAAGTCATAACAAGATTATTCTGCTATTTCAGGAAAAAAATCATCGCTCGAATAGTATAAAAAACTGCCAGTTAACACCGTCACAATAACACACCATCTCCAACAGACATTGTCTCGACAACTGGCAAGGTAATGGGTAAACACTTGACATGGCTCCTCACCTGATACCCGCATTCCTGAAGAACATGAGGATACCTTTGCGTCAAACAGAAACCGTCTTGCTGGACAAGGTAACCCTGAACCAGAGGCCATTGGAGTAGAGCTCCGGCTTTTCAAGTTCTTTCTCGTGCATAAGGGTGAAAATCCTCTTGATACCTTCGCCAAGCTCCCTCATTAATCTGTTTTCTTTCAACACCCTGGCAATCAGCGAATTCCTTGATTCGTGTGCTCCTTCGAGTTCTGTCAAATTTTTTATGGTGATGGTTGAAAGTAATGCGCCGGGACTTTTGATCTCCATTCTGTCGTTGTAAATGTATATCTCTATGGCATTTGCAATACTGTAATCCCGGTGTGCGATGGCATTCAAGAGTGCCTCTCGCACAGCATCTTCCGGATAGATATACTTTTGTTCAAAGTGGGCATTGGTGCCAAATTCTGTCTTATACGCAAGGTATGGCCTCAAATGCTCCCATGATGTTATCAGTAACTCAAAAATATTTCCTTTAACGGCTTCATCACTCACCACGTTATAGTTTTCACCCGCCTCCAGCATGTTGCCATTGACTTTCAGAAATCGTACCTGACACCGTGGATGCCACTTGTCAACATTAGTGGCAAAGAGCAACAAACTTGCCCTTTTCAGCCGTAATCCATTCTGGGCATATTCAGCCAACCCTGTTTGCTGTAAATACCGCTCCACACTGAGCCCTTTGATATACTCGTCGGCTATGCCCTGAAGCAATTTGATATCCAGATCCGTTACCAGTGCCCCATCAACAAATTGGCCGTCATACTCCCGGGATTTAACCTCCTGCCGTTCAAACTGAATCTGGTTCACTGACTCAGGCATGGTTGACTTATCTTTTCGCCTGACACATCTCCCGTCAGGAAGCTGATAAATCATTGCCGTACCTTTATTCACCGAAAAATAGAGCACAATTTTGTTATTGAGCGTCAGCTTGTTTGCATTATTGAGTGGCAATTGCTGATTGTGATAGACATGAGTTCTGACTGAATTCAGCATGACCTGAATATCATCTGCCGAATGAGGTACTCCTGTAATTTCGCCGTCATCTTCAACGCCGACGATAACAGTTCCACCATCAGCATTGGCAAATGAGACCAATGCCTCCGCAATACCTGCGCATATTGATGGAACTTTCCGTGGCCTTTTAAGGTCAGGCCTCCCCTCAAAAGCAGATTTGAACTCCCTGAAGTGGCTTTCGCCCAACACAAGGTTATTTCTTACTTTATCTGCCAGCAACAGGATATCGTCCATTGATCTCTCTTCTCAAATTACAAGGAAATTATCTTTTATAATACCTCTAAAAAAGGAAAAAACAGGCATGCTTCACTCCAAAGGAAAAAGAGAACCTGGTACGTTCTTGTGTGTTTGCACGCAACCAGCAAATGAACCGCCGAATGATTCTAAAGATAAGACGGCAGTTCTATCGTATTGCTTCCCCGCCCAAAAAAAATTTCTTGCCTCTCCATGTTGGTTCTGCCTTGTCGTGTAAGCTTTCTTTTTCAGGGTTCCAGATATCAGGGGATCAGATTTTCAGGAAGAGGGACTGGAACGAATCACTCGAAAACCCACAATGTCGAAGCTGCCGCTCCCCGGAACGCCGCCGCCCCGGGAGGAGCAGCGCAGAGCATCAGCTTCACTGCTATAATACGCTCCACCTCGCTGTGCATGCCAATTTTTATCTTTTTGATACAAATCCTCCGTCCACTCCCACACGTTGCCAGCCATATCATGCAACCCTTCCGGTGTAGCACCTTTTGGATAACGCCCGACGGATGTCGTTGCGCCCTCGTTGTTATTGTAATTAACCAAGGTTTTATCCGGCTCACCTTCCTTCTTTGTCCACGGATAAAGTCTGCCCTCTTCTCCTGCTGCGGCATATTCCCACTCCACCTCAGTCGGCAACCGATAGAGAGCATCATCGCTCTCAAGCAATGATAACCAGAGGCAATATGCACGCGCCGCATACCAGGTCACACCAGCCACTGGTTGGTCATCCTTGTTAAATTGTTTATTGGTGTCCGTATAAGAAACAAAACGCTTCGCCAGTGAAGGCTCTTCTTTTAAATAGTCACCGAATCCCTTGATGCCCGCTCCCAGTTCTTGCAAGCGCTCCTCGTACGTTTTGAGTGGAACCCTCTCTGCTAATTCGGGCTCTTGAGCATCCAGATAGCTGATAAAGCGCCTGAAGAGCTGATTGGTCACGGTGAATTTTGCAACGTACATCTCCTTCACGGGTTCCCGCTTTTTCGTGAGGGAGTAAGGGAATGTCCCGCCCTTGATAAAGATGTACTCAGCGCCAAGTTTGTCATATTTCACCTCTTTGACCAACTGCTGCTCTTTCGTCAACCCCGACTGTTTGAACTCCAATAGTGCCGCAATTGCCTCCGGCTTCCCGATATTTTTCAGGCACTCCCGCAGGTAGCGCTGCCGGTTTGCCGTGGTTGCCGGATCAAGCAGCTTCGTGCGCAGGGCATCAATCTTCCGCTGTGGTGCCTCCTCTACGAGAGCAATCAGCAAATCCTGCTGCTTTTGAGTCAACTCTTCCGTCACCGGCGAATCGAAAAGCCTCTGCATGAAACTGTCGAACAGCTCTGCATCCTCAACATGACCGATGAAAAAGCGGAACACCTCTGTCCACCAGTCGTCGCCGAAATGGCTCACCAGCTTGTTGAGAGAGTCTTGTTTGTGAATATTTTTGAGCAACTGAATGCCCGCCATATACTCGCGGAATGATTTATGGCGGAAGAGATACTCCTTTTCGCCGTACTCAACCAGCAATCCTGCACGGTCAACAAGGTTCCGGCAAAAATCGGAGGCTGGCAAAGAGTTATACAGGGTGTCGAGCTGCCCCTGCATCTGCTGCTGCATCTCTAAACGATCAATCTCATCTTTTTTCAACTCCTCCTGCATAATAAGCGAAACAGGAGAGAGCACCCTGCGCGCATCCTGTGCGGAAAGTTTTGGATAAAGACCACGACGACGGTCGCGATAATCAAGGAGATAGTTCAACGCCGCATCGTACAGCTCAAGGCGACTACCAGGTAAATACTCACGCTCTTTCCAGAGCATCGCCATAATCTGCAACAAGAGCGGCACACCCGCCAGAGGGCGCAAACCGCGATTTTTCTCCAACGCAAGAAATGCAAGAATGGCATCGGCTTTTTTGGTGGCCTTCTGTTCCTGCTCCGTTCGCCATGCTTCTTGATCGCCAGCAGGTGGAATCTCACCACAAAAAGCAGCCTTGAACCAGCGGTGCAAAAACTCCGCCTGCTGTTGTGGAGAAAAATCCATAATGTCCGCCCGCAAATGATCAGCCTCAATTTCAATGCCATCACCTTTGCGGTAACCCGTGCTCCGAGACGTCACCACAAACTTTGCCTTGGTGAAGCGCCCAACCGTGCTGTCAATCCACTTGCAAACCGCTATCCGATCCTCCTTATCGCTGATTTCATCCAACCCATCAAGCAGCACCAACGTTGATGGTTGGTCAAGCCAATCGGAAAAATGTGCTGCATCAATGGCGAGAAACTGTATTTTCGCCCATGCTGCAAGGTTATCCGCAAGCGAAATATCGCTGCCATCGCCTATGTTCAGCTCACGCAACGGCAGAAAAAAAACGTTCACGGGTTCACTGAAGCCAAAGTCACCATAGCGTTGTTCATTGAGGCAAGAAAGCGCATAATGCTTCAGAAGTGTGGTTTTCCCAGAACCCGGATCACCGATAATCAACAGCAAAGGATGATTTTGCTCATGCAACACAACTTTCATCACCTGTTCGGGCATCCTGCTTCGCTCATCACTCAAAAAGTCGCACTGCTCAACTCCCTTGCAGAAGCGTGTTTCAGAACGCACCGAACCAGAAAGACTGAGCGAGACAAACGTATCAGAAAGCCTGGTGGCAAAATGCTCCAACGCTGGCGAACCCGTAAGCGTTATGTTACCAAGCTGCCGCATCAGTGTAGCCTGGTAGAGATGGAGCAGTCCGAAATTGGTGGCTTGATGGGAGACAACCACAGCCGACGGATTCCTCTCGTTTATTGGACTAAACCACTTCGGCACCTGCAATGCCAAGTGATTTGATAACTCTTTATGAAACTCTACAACCGTTTCATATTGCCATACCAAACCCTGTGATAACAACGATTCGCGGTAATCGTCAAGTTTTTTCAGTTGCTCAAGATCAACCATTTTACGCGGCATTGGCGCATCGGAAAAATACATCATAACCGGTTTACCCATCTCCCTCAATCTCTCAATCTCCTCAACTGCTCCACCCGGTGCAACACCGGTAGCTGTACCAATACGTGTCCAAAAAATCCCAATTGCACAATCGCATTGATCAACAATTTGCTTGTTGAGAATCCCCTGAACTCGATCGCCCATTTCTGGCGTACCGTGCGATTCCCACAACACTGCTTCCAGCATAAGCCGATATTCATCGGAATGGCATGTATTCCAATCTTTGATTACCTCTTTGGCAATCGCTCGCTCCTCAGCAACATCACCGGGTGAAGCAATGAGAATCTTTATTTTACTATAACCAGTATTTGTCATAAGTATCATTGTTCATCAATGTCAAAAGCTTGAACGCACAACTCTAAAACCAATATTATTCGCACTATAAATTGGTAATTGCAAAAATTGGTCCGTGGTATGAAAAAATTTAGCATTACTATCCCACGCACCACCTTTTAAACATATTTTCCCCTTTAAATCATCACTCCAATCCATCCACTCCCATACATTTCCAACCATATCGTATAAGCCTTCAGGTGTTGCCCCTTGAGGGTAATTTTCCACTGGTGTTGTTGACTCCTGATTAAAATTTACTCGATCATTATCAAGTATTTCACTACCCCATGGGTAATACCTATTTTGTTGCCCAGCCGCAACATATGCCCACTCAATTTCTTTCGGCAAACTATATAAATCAGGATTTCTGCCATTCGTTTCCATACATGATAACCAATAACAATACACCTTTGCTCCATACCAAGTTACTCCAACAACAGGATGATTGAATCTATTATAATTATCATCATTTATATAAGGAGAAGCAAATCGATTTGCCCAATTTAAATCGCCTTGCAAATAATTATAAAAAACTTTTTCTCTATTATTTATTTCTATTTTCAAAATCAGATTCTGGAAAACAGTATAATCTAAGTTCTCATTAAAGCGATGTTTATTTGATAAATAATCAATAAATTGCTGATAACAAAAATTTGTAACAGGAAATATTGAAACGTATAAACCTGAAATATCCTCCAATTCACCCGTTAAGTAATATTGAAATCTCCCCCTATTTACTAATATATATTTTGATCCAAGTGGATCATTTATACTTTTATTTAAACATTTCTTTAATAAACGCATTCTATCTATATAATGAAGATCGTCAATATCAAGTCCCTCCATCTGAATCTGCCGCTCTCTTTTAATTACAAATAAATTATACTGTTCAAGAATTACTTTACTTGCATAAAGAGAATTATTATCTACATAACTATTTAAAACATCTCTAATACATTTAATAAACGTATTATAATCCTGATAATTATATGACTTAATGTCTTGACCTGATATATCAGAAATATACTTTTGATATCTGTATGGTTGATTATCAAGTACAATTAATAATTTTTTTTTCTGATCTTCCAAACCAAACTTTTGAGCGCAAAAAAATAAACCAAGCTCAAAAGGCATATTAAAGCGAGGGAATTTATTAGCATTATCAAGCTCTGTCCTTGAGATATCATGAATTCCAAAACGACAATCTTTAATAATTTTTATAATATTTTCTATGCGAGTTTTTCCCGCATCATCAACTTCAAGAGCACATCGCGGATTAAAACCACAGAAATAAACTGTAAAAAGAATTAGATCAAAAAATGGCAAATAATCCTCATCAAAAGGACAATTAATAAATACATTACGATCATACTCTGTTAACATAGTCCAATCCAAATTATCATTTTTCTTCAACTCTGGACAATCACGACTCAACCACTCTGCGAATACCAGCCACAAGGGCATTAAAGCTCGGTGACAGGTTATTATCAGGATCAAGATGCACTCCAATAGAACGTGAACCAGCGATTTTCTGATATCTTCCACCAGTCAGTTTACCCAATTCTTCAGACGGATTTCCGAGCTTGTCAGGATTCCGATACTGACTCCGACCTTGTTTGGCTGATAATCCGCCAATCCCAAGGCCACGCTCAACCGCAGCAAGATCGCCGAGATAAAAACTCTCCAATTCGTGGCAAGCAATACGAACAAATGCCTCACTTCTCCCTGCTTGCCGACAAAGTTCTGCAAGTCTCATTTTGATAACCCTGCAATCACCGGCATCCTGATCGCGCATGACAACAAACACTGAATCAGGATGTTGCCAAAGGCGCAGCTTTCGGAAAAGTTGCTTTTCCAGATCACTTTTACCCTGAAAAACCACATATCGAACCATGATATCCTGAGAGATCAATCTCGGCAAAACCCCCTCAAGCATCCGTTGTGCTGATGGCTCCTCAAGAAAGAAAACAAGCGTCTTCATTGTGGATCGCTCCCCTCAAAAAAGCCCTGATCCCACAAATAACCCATCTGATCCCCATCCTTCATGTAGGCAACAATCTGGCTGTTTTCACTGGCACGGCGGATTTGCGTATATCCGTCCTGCTTGACAAGCCAGAAAACCTCATCGACGGTAGCGGCATTTAAAAAATCGGGTGAATGAGTCGAAACAAACACCTGCCCGCCCCGGTTTGCATAATTGCGAAACTCCTCGGCCAGCTCATGCAGCAACCGTGGATAGAGCTGATTTTCAGGCTCCTCTACACACAACAAAGGGTGTGGTGAAGGATCATAGAGCAGCGTCAGATAGGCCAGCATCTTGATAGTGCCGTCCGAAACATAACGGGCCAGAAAAGGATCTTCGAACGATCCATCCTGAAACTTGAGCAGCACCCGCCCCTCTTCGGTGGTTTTTGACTCTACCTGAGAGATACCGGGAATCCGCTGTTTGAGCAACTCAAGTATTTGACTGAAGGCTGCTGGATGATGGTTATGGAGATACTGGATGACAAGCGACAGGTTTTCCCCTTCCCGCGACAGATGCTCTGCAAAACCGGCCTCCTGCTCCGGTCGGGCCCGGCTGATATGAAAATCAGAAACATGCCAGTTCTCGATAAGCGTGCCAAGCGCCACAACAGCCGGAAAGCGCTTGAACTGGGCCAACCCTTTAATGGCAAGAATATCCGGCGATTTCAGCGTCTGCTCCTCTCGAATCAACTCCTTGACATCAGTGAGCGACATCAGTTCATTGGTCACCGCCTCCCCCTTCCCTCTCGAAAAATCAAGAAAATGCCACGGCTGACCGCCACTACCGCGACGGTATTTCAGAATTTCACGCTCAATAACAGCCCGACCGTTTTCCTCGTTTATTTGCAGAAAATAGGTGGTCAGTGGCATGTCGCTCTTTTCGCGGAACTTCAACTCAATTTCAATCGGCCCGGCAGCGTTACGACTGCGCACCTCTGAAAATCCCCGGCTGCCGCCCAGCTTCGCCAACGCTGTGTTGACATTGCTGGTGATTGCATCTTTCAGAAAGCCGAAAACGGAGAAAATGGTACTCTTGCCTGTTCCATTCGCCCCTACAAAAACGCAGAAATTCGGCAGCTCTGTCAACTCGGCATCCCGGAATGCCTTGAAATTTTTTAACCGTATGGACTCTATTTTCATCTCTTTTCACTCTCTGTTTCATTCGATACTCAAGTGCCTGTCCAGTAACATCACATTCAATTGTAACCAATTACAACAGCGTAATCAAGCTGCTGTTTCCGAATTTTTCATTGCAGGAATTAGGAGTAACCAACCTTAAGTTAACCTTGCCGCATCACTCCCCATCCGTCTCCGGCATAGCCCGGCGCATGAACTCATCGAAAAGAGGCACCGTGAAGGCCATCACGCCATGCGAAGGGCTATAGATCATTCCCTTTTTGATGAGCCCTGAGCGCACGGAGCTGAGTGCTGTAATGTCAACACCAAGAGCCGTGGAAATGTCGGCGCTGCGATAAGGGCCGGGGCCAAGCTCGGCCATTGCACGCAGGTATTTTTTTTCGCGATCGGTAAGGCGGTTAAAGCACACCCGAAAGAAATTTTCATCCAGACGGTTGACGACAAGTCTGGTTGTTTTCTCGACAACCGACAAGGTAATGGGTGAACTTTCGGCCTGGTTCCACACCTGATACCCCCACTCCTGAAGAAAATAGGGATACCCTTTGGTCAGGCGAAAAATTTCGTGAAGGGCATCACCGTCAAATGAGACTCCTGCCTCAACAACCGGTGCCTGAAGTGCTTTAGCTGAATCCTGCTCGTTGAGCGCACCGATGTCGGGGAAATTAAAGAGCCGTTCTGCATAGGATTTTGCCTCACCAGCCAAGCCCGGCAAAATTGGCAGACCTGCAGCAACCAGCACAACGGGCAGTTGGCGTTGCTGCATTTTGTGCATCGCCATAATGATGGCATTCAGTTCTGAGGAAGAGAGGTACTGAATTTCGTCAATCAGAATGGCCACTGCGCTTTTGCGCTCCTCGGCCGCTTCTCCCACAGCAACAAAAAGGCTCGAAAGATCGACCTCCAGGTCTCCACTGTCAGCGCTCCCCTTTTCAGGATCAATATCCAGACCAATCTCAACATTCCCAAGCGATACCCTCACGCCGCCAATGAAGCTTTTCAGCACAGCAAGAGCACGACGAACCTTTTCGCCACCGCCAGCAACCCTGTCCAGATCGAAAAGAAGCTTGCGCAACTGCGGCACAAGGAGCAACACCAATGACTTGCTCTCCTGAGCTTCAAGAAAAAGAGTGCGATATCCATCATGGAGAGCCATACGCTCCATCTCATTGAGCAGAACCGTTTTGCCCACACCACGCAACCCTGTCATCATCATGCTCTTTTCGGAGCGTTTAAGGCGCACCCGTCCGAAAAGCACATTGGCAAGATCCAGAATGGCGTCACGTCCTGCAAGTTCCGGAGGAGGAGAGCCAGCGCCGGGAGAGAAGGGATTTCTGATATTGTCCATCGACAATCCTGATTTATTGGAAATTATATTTGATTATACCTATTTATACATAACTATACAATGATTACGGTATAATTCAACCCACAACACCATCATCGCGGCACCCCATCCAACACCGGTACAAAACAACCGGCAATACAGTAAAAAATTTTCCCCATACGCCAGTGGAACAGAGCAGCATGAGAGGCTTTGCTGTGTGAGTTCAGGCTTTGCTGGCGATCGGTTCAGCACATTATCCTCGTTTTCTGCCGAGCTGGAGCTCGGCGCTCCCGGGTATCGGCGCTCCCGGGTATCGGCCAATACGAGCCTGGGCGGCATCAATACCGGCTACGACAGCAAGACGCAAGGCCAAGACTTCACCTTTTGTCACACTGCGCTGATCTTTGACGCTTGGAAACTTCCCGATGGCCAACTGCCCATCGTCATCAAGAACAGAACATTTTGGACGTAGCCCGCCAAGTGAGGTTCCCCTGCCACGAAGGTAACGAAGATCGGCTTCCGTCTCTCTCCCCTGCTCAACGGCATGGCTTGCCCCAAGCAGAGAACCCAGCTCCAGCAAGGGTGGCGTTGCGCGATCACCACTCTCAATGGTTCGCAGATAGTTTCCCGTTTCATCACGCAAACGCAGGGCGCCAACCCGACTGAAATCATCCACACCAACCAGATAGTCCCATGACGTAAGAGGAGCAAAAGGCTGCTCAGCACCTTGTGGCTTATGCGCGTTACGACGCTTTGCATGGTCACGTGCAATGACACGGCAACCCCAGCCATCTGGTGCCGTATCGGCAATGGCAAAATGAAAAACGGAGTCATTTGCTGAAGCGGCCTTATGGTACTGATACGTCTCTGTCAATGCAAGATCCGGAGAGATTGAAAAGCGCTCTATCGACTGAAGCCACTGCTGGCTATAGACAAACGAAGAGTTCTCACGCACTCCACTGCGGGAATAGGCAAGCTGACCAACAACCACACCGCCTTCACCAAGGCAAACGGTAGCGCCTCGCTGCATCGCCCAGCTCATAGCGCACCAGACTCCGGTGAGGGTTTTCGGGAGCGAATACGCCGGGGCAACTGCTCATCCATCAGAACAAGCCCGATATCATCGTTTGCCGTGTCGAGCAGTTGATTGAGCTTCTCGATTTCACCAAGCACATACATGGCGCGTGCAATGGTACCCCAGCTCAACGTTGGATCGCCTTTTTCCAGTCGCCTCAGGCTTGAAACCGAAATACCAATCCGCTCTGCCATCGACTGCTGCGAAAAGCGCCGCCTGCGTCTCGCCTGCGACAAATCCCTGCCAAACTTCATGACGGCCCGCTTAACCGGCAATGGCATCGGCGCCTTTTCGACAGAACAAGTCATATATAAACCTTTAAATTCTATTACCACTTTTTTATAACCGAATATAGAAAAGAGCAGCCAAAAGCGCAAAGAGGTACAGCCCGTTCCGACCACACCCCTGGGAACGCCGAGCACCAGCTCGGCATCTTTTCCGAAAACGCCAACAAGAAGAAGAGACAACCGGCACAGAATAACAGATGATGAGTATCAGCCTGACCTGCATAACCTTCCCGCAAAAAAAATTTCTGGCCTCCCCATGTCAGTTCTACCTTGTCGAGTGAGCTTCTTTTTTCAGAGTTCCAGATATCAGGGGATCAGATTTTCAGGAAGAGAAGAATGACTGGAACGAATCACTCGAAAACCCACATTGAGGTCGTAGAGGTAGTCGATCCTCGGATAGTCGACGAGCCGGGAGGAGCAGCGCAGAGCATCAGCATTACTGTATTTATACTCACCGCCCCGTACTGAACGCCAGTTTTCACTTTTTTTATACAAATCCTCCGTCCACTCCCACACATTGCCCGCCATATCATGCAACCCTTCAGGTGTCGCCCCTTCAGGATAACGGCCTGTCGGTGTTGTGGCTCCTTCATTGTTGTTATAATTGGCAAGTGTTGGCGAGGGCTCTTTATCGCCCCAAGGGTACTTTCTGCTCTCTTTTCCACCTGCCGCATACTCCCACTCTTTTTCAGTTGGCAGGCGATAGAGTTCGGGAAGCCTGCCATCACTCTCCAGCAATGAGAGCCACAGACAATATGCCCGGGCGGCATACCAGCTTGGACGAAGCACCGGCTGATCATCCTTATTGAACTGTTTGTCATCATCATAAGGAGAACAAAATCGTGTTGCCAGCGATTTCTCGCCCTTTATAGAGTCACTGAAGCCCTTGATGCTCTCAGCCAAGGCAAACAAGCTTTTTGTGTAGCTTTCAACAGGCAGTATGGCGGCATAACCGGCCTCTTTTGAATCCAGATAGTTGATAAACTGACGGTAGTGCTTGTTGGTCACCGTGTATTTTGCAACGTAGATATCCTCCACTGTTTCCAGCTTCTTCGTCATGGAAAAGGTGAATATCCCCCCTTTGATCAAAATATAGTGAGCGCCCTGCTTGTCCATGATGATCGAGGCATTCGCTCCACAACGCTCACGGTTGCCAGCTCCACCTGTCTGCTCTGTAACGTTCACCATTTCACAGGCAACATCCAGCGCTTCTGATTTTTTCTCAAAGGGAGCATCAAGAAACTTCTGCACCGTCTCAAAGGCCTCCGCAGTGCCGATGGCTTTCAGGCATTGCATGATGTATCGCTGCCGGTTTGTTGTGGTTGCCGAATCAAGCAACCTCTTCTGCAAGGCCTCCGTCTTGATCTGCCGCGCCTCTTTGATGAGCGTGACCAGTAAATCCTGCTGCTTTTGGTTCAACGTGGCGCTGACCTCTGCATCGAACAGCTTCCCCATAAAAGCATCAAAGGCATCGGCATCAACCTCGGCGATATAGAAACGGAGTGGCTCTTCCCACCAGTCTTTCCCGAAATTGTTCACCAGCTTGTCGAGGTGGCCAGTGCTGCTGTGCATTTTTTTCTCAAGCTGCAAGCCTGCCATATACTCACGAAATGATTTATGGCGGAAGCGATACTCCTTGTCGCCATAGGCTACCAGCAGTCCGGCACGATCAATCAGGTTCTCACAGAACTTCTCGACTGAAGGGGGCTGGTGAAGCGTTTTCAGGTGTTTCTGCATCTCGGCCTGCATCAGCGCCTTGTCGGCCTCATCCTTTTCGAGATCCTCCTGCATCCAGAGCGACACGGGGGTCAGGACTCGCCGGGCATCTTCAGCACTCAGCAAGGGAGAGATCTCTTTTTGGCGGTCACGATAGTCAAGGATATAGTTCACGGCGGCATGGTACAACTCTGAACGGGTTTTCGGCAGGTAGTGTCGATCTTTCCAGAGTATCGCCATAATCTGCAACAACATGGGAACTGCGGCCAACATGCGCAAACTCTGGTTCTCTTCCCTCTCCAGAAACGCAATAATAGTGGCGGCTTTCTCCCCAGCTTTTTTTGCCTGCTCCTCTCTCCACTCTTGCAGACTTTTGCTCCCGGGACGCAGCTCACGGCACAACACCGAGCGGAACCACTTCTCCAGAAACTCTTTTTGCTGATCCGGCGAAAAGTCCATGATATCAGCACGCACATGCCGCGAGCGAAGTTCAATCCCGTCCCCTTTCCGGTAGCCGGTATAACGAGTCGTGACCACCACCTTGGCTTTTTCAAAACCGGTGACGATACGGTCAATCCAGTCGCAAGCCTTGATGCGCTGCTGCGGATCGCTGATTTCGTCGAGACCATCAAGCAACAGAAGCGTCTGACGATGATGCAGCCAGTCAAAGAAGTGTGTCTCCGCTATACCGAGAGAGTGCTTTTCACTCCACGCAAAAAGGTTGGCTGGAAGTGAATCATAATCGGCTCCTTTTTTGACCAGCTCACGCAAGGGAAGATAAAAGACCAGCACGGGCTCCTTGAACCCAAGGGTGGTGTAGTGCTCATTTTCGAGACATGCAAGGGCGTAGTGTTTCAGCAAGGTTGTTTTACCGGAACCGGGATCGCCAATGACCAGCAAGAGAGAACAGGTTTCAAAAACAAGGCTGACCACCTCTTCAGGGTTACGAATACGCTCTTGCTGTTGTGATTCAGAAGAGTGTTTCGGGTTCCACCGCATATCGGTGCGCCAGGTATCGGAAATACGCAGGGAGACAAAGGTGTCGGTCAGCGTTACCGGTATGTTCTCAAGCGCATGAGTACCCAGCAGGCTGATGGTGCCAAGTTCGGTTTTGAGTGCTCCCTGATAACGGCACAACTCCTCGGCATTATTTGAGAGATCCGCTGTCGGGTGGTTTATATCGACCGAAAGAATGTCGGCGATGGCAATCCGCACCTTGTCACGAACAATGGTTTTGAGCTCTTCTGCATCCTGATAGTTTGGGCAGGGAGTCACTGAACAGGAGTTGGGGTTTGTCCATTCCTTCGTCAGCTCTTCCTGGCGCTCCAGTAATGCCGTCCAATTGCGTGCCGCCTGCAGTTTTTCCTGATGAGGTAAACTCTTGTCCTGGGGTGGAGAATTTTCAGGAAAAAAAGCAAGGATGTGAAGGCTCTTCTCCAAGCTACGCTTTCTGGCCTTCTCAAGCTCTTGCCAGGTAACCTCTCCGACCCGTTCCCTGAAAACAAAAATGGCTATCTGTGCACGGTCAAGCGCGGGGGTAACGGCCCTCTCCTGGCCGCCGGGCAGCGCCAGTGCATCCAGTGTCCACTCCCAGAGCCTGATACGCTTGAAACATGAACGATGACAATTGGTTTTCAGCAGCAGCCGGAAATCCTTCTCGATCTCCGATTGCAGTTCAAGAATGGCATTTGCTTCCGCAGAAGCATCGTCGCTGTGGCCGATGAATATCAGAAGTTCATCAGGCGGGAATTCAGAGGCGGCATTGCTGGTATCTGGTTGCATGGAATGCGGCATTTCTTTTTTCAGCATCTGTTTGAGAGTGAACAAACAGCTCTGCTGGCGAATGTTCGGAGTTCAAAGTTCAGGGTTTAACATTTTGGCAAGATAACTATCTTTATCCTCTTCCTGAAAGAGACATAAAAAAAGATATCTATTCGAATGCTTGTGTGACAAACTTCGCGAAAAAGACAACGCAATATTATTTCAGCCGCTTTCGCCAGTAATAAGGTCGCCGTTTCTGATGAGCGCACGCCAGGATTTGAATTCGATCTGGATAAACCGTATAGACCAGATTGTAGGGAAACCTCCACAACGACTTTCGCCGCAATCTTTTCCCAATTTTTGGGGTGGCCTCAGTATTCATCAAAATCTGATTGAGTCCTCGTTCAACTTCTGCAAGCAAGTCTGAACCAAGCCCAATCTGACGTATCTCGTAGTACTGTGCCGCCTCAGTAACCTCTGCGTCTGCATCGGGGTGAAATCCGATCACTTTCATGAGATAGCTGCCCGTGCCCGGCGAAGCACCTCTTTACCCGATATTTCAGTAACAATCCCTTGCTCCAACTCAACCAGGCGACGCTCAGCCTCCTCAGCCCACAAAGCATCAATTTCAGCTCCAGACAGTTCGTCGAGACTTTCGACTATCCACTTTGCGAGTGTAGCGCGCTCCGTCAATGGCAGCTTCCGGATCTCGACTTCGATCTCGTTGATACCCATATTTTCCCCATTAAAGGCCAATGATCAAAAGAATAAAACTTTCGAAAAAGGTAAAGATAATTCCGGCAAAGACGAAAGAAGATGGAAGAATCAACTGGTAATAAACAAACCAGCCTTTTAAAACCAGGCTTCGTTTTTCAACGGTGAAAAAAATCAGAAGTCATATATGGATTACAGCAGTAAACTGCGTGTATTCGGTATAGGAATGTGGCGTATGGTGCTGGTGGGCATCATAAAAATAATGTACACCTCAACACCGTAAAACATTGACAGTATAGGCATTACACCTCCGGCATATTCGAATATTTTCCGGGGTTCTTGCGTAAATCCGTTGTGCTTGTCGCAATCATGATTGTTGCTGTTTATATTTGATACGATTGCAAAAGTCAAGTCAGAAGTTGCAGCATGGGAGAAAAAACGATACCGTGATTGCGTTTTACAACCAAAACAGCGAGAATACAGTGGTTACACCTTTATCCGACAATCGCTGCGTGACATATCAGAAGCTTCAATAATCCATTTGAAACACGGTAGTAATCGCACCTGCCATTCTATGTTAACATTACCATTTGCCCATTTTTTACCGGGCGTAAATAAATGTAGTATAATCGGTCGCGAATAGAAACAGAAGAGAGGTTTTCGGGCAGCGCTTATGAATTCGAGCTGAAATCACAAAGACAGTGACAATGCTTTCAGTGATTTCGTACACAATTCTATGTTGCTTGTTTACTCTCTTCGACCAACATCCCGACATGTCTCCTCTCAAAGCTTCAGGTTTACCTGTGCCAGTCGATGGATGAAGAGCCAACTTTTTGAAATCTGTTTTCCTGTGAAAAAGTTTTATATTTTAGTGCGTAGTAAAAAAGTAGCACACTGTATTGCTGATGTGTTGAAGTGCCGATGCCCATTATGGGCTAACAAGTTCAATTGAGGTTGATGATGAAAAAGCTGCCGGTAGGGATACAGACGTTCAGCGAGATCATAAACGAGGATTATCTCTATATCGACAAAACGGAGATTGCCTCTAACCTGATCGACAGGTATAAATATGTCTTTTTGTCGCGCCCACGCCGTTTCGGCAAAAGCCTGTTTCTCGATACGCTGAAAAATATTTTTGAGGGAAAACGGGAGCTGTTCCATGGGCTGCTGATTGAGGATCAGTGGAACTGGGAGGTGAAATATCCGGTCATCAAAATAAGTTTCAGTGGGGGGGTTCACTCAAGGGCCGATCTTGAGGAGGATTTGCTGCACATTCTCAAATCCAATGAGGAGCGACTTGGGCTGACCTGTGAAAACAGATCAAGAGCGCAATACTTTTTTGCGGAATTAATCAAAAAAGCATTCGAGAAATATCAGCAGAAGGTTGTCATTCTGGTTGATGAGTACGACAAGCCTATCCTCGACAATATTGAGCATATCCCTGAAGCGATTGCCATCAGGGATGGAATGCGCGACTTTTATACAAAAATCAAGGAAAACGACGAGTACCTGCGCTTTGCCTTCCTCACCGGCGTGAGCAAGTTCTCAAAAGTATCGCTCTTCAGCGGCCTGAACAATCTCGAAGATATCAGTCTCAACCCCGACTATGGCACCATCTGCGGCTACACCCAGCTTGATGTGGAAACCGCTTTTGCACCTTATCTTGAGGGTGTCGACATGGAACAGGTCAAGCGATGGTACAACGGGTATAACTTTTTGGGTGAGAAAGTCTATAATCCTTATGATATTCTGCTTTTTATCAAAAACAGGTTTGTGTTCGACAATTACTGGTTTGAAACTGGTACTCCGCGCTTTCTGGTTGAGTTGATCAATAAAAACCGCTATTACATCCCTGATTTTCTCAATATCAACGTTGACAAAAGTCTGGTCAACAGTTTTGACCTTGAAAATCTCAATCTGGAAACGATTCTTTTTCAGACTGGCTACTTGACCATCAAGCGATTGCTGCCGTCTGGCATGGGAGTTGGCTATGAACTGGGATTTCCAAACAAGGAGGTGCAGATCAGTTTTAATGAATATATTTTGCGTTCGATGACCAGCAGTTCACAGAAAGAGCCGATCCGCCATGAGCTGCTTTATATCATGAACACCGGAGCTGTTGAACGCCTGGAGCCAGTCATCAAACGCCTTTTTGCAAGCATTGCCTACAATAATTTTACCAACAATGATATCGAGAGCTATGAGGGCTTTTACGCCAGCGTACTCTATGCCTATTTTGCCAGTATCGGTGTCGATATCATCGCCGAAGATGTGAGCAACAGGGGCAGAATAGACCTGACACTGAAGACCGAAGGGAAAACCTTTCTCTTTGAGTTCAAGGTAACCGCAACGGAGCCGCTTGAGCAGATCAGGAAGATGAAATATTACGAGAAATATACCGGTGAACGGTACCTGATTGGCATCGTTTTTGACCCCGGGGCAAGGAATGTCAGCAAGTTTGAATGGGTGAAGATTTGAGGAAAGTTGTCAGCGGTCAGTGGTTTGTGGACAAGTATCGGCTGAGCGGCCTTGCTCAAAAAAAATTTTCTAGCCTCCCAATGTCAGTTCTGCCTTGTCGAGTGAGCTCTCTTTTTCAGAGTTCCAGATATCAGGGGATCAGATTTTCAGGAAGAAAAAAGACTGGAACGAAGCACTCGAAAACCCACAAGGTAGTTGAGGTAGTCCCTCGGATTGCCGATGAGCCGGGAGGAGCAGCGCAGAGCATCAGCACTACTGTCATAATACACTCCTCGCAGCGCACGCGTGGCATAAAAACCATAGAGACGTTTGTCGGCTAAACTCCAAAGAATTGTAACAATCACGGAATAAACCATCGAAAGCAAACCAAAACCATAGCCGTTCTCCATCCACTCCCACACATTACCGGCCATATCGTACAACCCTTCCGGTGTTACACCTTCGGGATAACGGCCAACCGGTGTTGTAACCCCTTCGTTTTTCCCGTAATTGGCTCGGGTTGATGATGGCACCTCTTCACCCCACGGATAAGTTCTGCCGGTTTTGCCCCTCGCCGCATATTCCCACTCCACCTCCGTTGGCAAGCGATAGAGGCCAGCGTTTCCTCCATTGCTTTCAAGCAGCGAGAGCCAGAGGCAGTAGGCACGCGCCGCATACCAGGTGATGCCAACCACCGGCTGTTCATCCCCGTTAAATTTTCTGTCGTCATCAAAGCGTGAACGAAAAAGCGTTGCCAGATTATCCCTGCCTTTCAGATAACGGCGAAATCCCCTGACACCTTGCGCCATGGTGCTCAACTGCTCTTTATAGCGTTCAAGTGGCAGAATAGTGGCAAAGTGAGCCTCATTCCCGTCAAGGTAAGCAATAAAGCGGCGGTAAAGCTGGTTGGTCACGGTGTATCGTGCAACATGGAGGTTTGGCACCGTCTGCTGCTTTTTCTTGACTGAATAGACAAACGAACCGCCTTCGATCAGGACATAAGATGCGCCTTGCCTATCGACCACACCCGTCACCGTAAAGTCAGCGGCACGGCGGCGAATGTCGGCATCTATTTCAGGGTTTTGCTCAATGAACTGCCGAACAACATCTCCGGCTGCCTGATGCCTGCTTATTTGCAAACATTTCAACAGATAACGCTGACGGTTTGCGGTTGTCTTAGGGTCAAGCAGTTTGGCATAGAGAGCTCCAGGCTCTTCCTTCGTACCTTCCTGTATTACACGTTCCAGCAAATCCTGCTGCTCCTGCGAAAAATCCAGGCTGACCGGAGAGTCAAACAGTTGCTCCAGAAACGCATTGAAGGTAACAGCGTTCGCCTTTGCAGCAAAAAAGCATATCGGCTCTTTCCACCAGGCTTCCCCAAAATGTGCGGACAGCTCGCTGAGATACTTCCTCTCTCCATTTATCTTCTTGTCGAGAGGATCCATCTGGAGAAGCTCAATATTTTTTACAAGCTGAACCGCCGCCATATACTCACGGAATGATTTATGACGAAACAGATACTCCCTTTCGCCATACTCCACCAGCAGGCCTGCCCGATCGACAAGGTTTTTGCAGAATAGCGGTGGTATTGGGGGATCAGAATGCTTGATCAATTCGACCTGCATCTGCTGATGCATTGTCTCTCTTTCCACTTCATCTTTTTTCAGCTTTTCCTGCATCCAGAGCGACACCGGCATCAGTACATCAAGCGCCTGTTCAGCGGCAAGCAATGGTATTTTATTGATCTGCCTCTCCCGATCATCAAGGATGTAGTGCAATGCTTTACTGTACAATTCCACACGACTGGTTGGCAGATAGTCCCTGTTTTTCCAGAGCATGGCCATCATCTGCAATAACAGGGGAATACCGGCCATCGATTGCAAACCTTTATTCTCTCGGCAATATCACTGATTTCATCAAGTCCATCAAGCAAGACAAGGGTTGTGGCTGAATGAAGCCAATCGATAAAGATGTCTTCCCCAACGGGATGAGAATGCTTTTCAGACGATGTCCGCAGGTTTGCCGGGAGTAATTCGTACTCTTCTCCATCCCTCTTCAGCTCACGCAAGGGCAGATAAAAAACCAGCTCCGGTATGCGAAAGCCGCGCTTTTCATGAGGCTTTGTTTCAAGGCACAACAGAGCATAGTAGTACAGCAGCGTTGTCTTTCCTGAACCGGGTTCACCAATAAAAAGCAACCGTCTATACTTGTTTTTGAAGGCCATTCGCAGCGCCGCTTCCGGCGACTGGATACCATTATTACTTTTGTCGTTATAGCCTCTGCCGGGCATAAAACGGTTCTCGTTGCGCAGCGTATCGGAAAGACGTAAAGGGACAAAGGTATCGGTCAGGGTAACAGAGACACTTTCAAAAGCAGTTGTTGAGAGTGATTGCTTTTCAATCTGCTCTCTGAGAGTCTTTTTATGAAGTTTTGCAAAGTCTTCAAGCAGCTTCTTTCTTGCAGATTTTTCCCTCCAACGCGGGGAAATCTGTTTGTATAAAGCCCATATTCCATAAATTGCACCACAAAAGGCAGGTATGACAACGGCAAGCAGCGCAATAGAATTAACAGTATTCAGACCGACACCAAAGATTTGAATTATCGCATCAGTGTTTCCTTTCTCCGTCAAACCATCCTCCTTCAACACTCCCCGGCCATCTGCTTTTTCGGGATTTGCTGTTGTTGTGGCAGCGACAGACGTAACATTCGACGGCTTGGTGCTGTCACCCTTTGCCGTAGCAATACCGCCAGCGCCTGCCAAAATAACAAGAACAAGCAAAAGCATTCGGCTTATGCGGCTCATGCACTTAACTGATTCAGAAACATGCAGGCAAGAAAAAGCCATAGCACAGGAGTTGTGGATGACAAGGTAAAAAGATGCGTAAGCGAATATAGTATAATCGATCGCGAATAGAAACAGAAGAGAGGATCTCCTGCTGGTATGTCAGCCAGATTATCCCAAAGATCTTCTGCCAACCACAATGTTTCTGAGGGAGTCAAGCCAATACGGTAAGCAGATCGGGCGCATGACCGAAGAGCTGGTGAAGAAGATTCTGGAGAGGTGAGAACGCAAAAGCCCCGTTGCTGTACCGGGGCAAAGGTTGGTTCCATTTCGGAACATGCCACAAAAAAGCCCCCATTGCTGGAGGCTGAAGCCGATTAACCTTCCCCGCATCCGATGCGGTTAACACGCTCTTACTTTGCCCGTGCACTGGCGGCGTGATGGCGTTTGAGGAGCAGCCGGTTGATAATACCGCAGTATACGAAATGTACGGCAGGTTCTGGCGGGGGGGGAAAATCGGCACCACACAAAATATCCTTGAAATATCGCCGCTATTCCGCTACATTGTAACTACACTAGCGAAGTGTGATAGTTAAAACAAGGAAAAGAGATGATTGCAAACACTGTTGTGAGGGCGCGAATCGACGAAAAAACCAAAGCTGAAGCTACCGCTGTGCTGGCTGCTATAGGGCTCACGCTGTCCGACGCTGTGCGGCTTATGCTGATGCGGGTTGCCGCTGAAAAAGCATTGCCATTTGAGCCGCTTATCCCGAATGCCGAGACGATAGAAGCTATTATGGAATCGCAACGAGGAGATCTCATTGCCGTCGGTTCCAGAGAAGAATTATTCAGGGTGTGCTCTCAAAAAACGAAATAATAACGCTCTTGACCAAAAGCAAACCAGAATTGCAAGCTCGTTTCGGGGTAACACAGTTATCGCTTTTTGGTTCATACGCACGTAATACGCCGAAACCTGCGAGCGATGTTGATATTCTTGTGGCTTTTGACGGAGCAGCAACCTTAAACCGTTATTTTGGCGTACTTTTCTTCATTGAAGATCTCCTGGGTTGCAGCGTTGATTTGGTCACTGAAAAAGCGTTACGTCAAGAACTCCGCCCATTCATTGAGCCGGAGTTGTTGCATGTCTAAAACGCATAAGAGAGCATGGTTTTTCTATGTGGATGGCGAATGATTGTTGCCCTGCGTAATCGTCTCATTCACGGATATCTTGGGGTTGATAATTCTACGATATGGAGCGTTATTCAGGACGAGATTCCAGAATTGCTGAAATCCTTGCAGGCACTCAAAAGCAATGAGTGTTTTTAGGTCGGAATGGCATGTACTCCAATCTTTGATTACTGAAGAGAGTTGGCAGTATGTAGACAAGCTGCGATTGACCGGGTTAGCAAACAAAAAAAAATTTTAGCCTCTCCCTGTTGGTTCTTCCTTGTCGAGTCTCTTTTTTCAGAGATCCAGATATCAGAGGAGCAGATTTTCAGGAAGAAAAAAGACTGGAACGAATCACTCCACCTGGTATTTCAGCAGACCCGCATAGGAGTTTCCATTACCATAGTTGGCAAACACCCCTGCCTCCCCCGGCAAAAGGGTAACATCACCAGTAAAATAGCCACTCTTCAGCAGCAAATGCGCTACAGGTTTTGAGTGCTGGGTAATCATCATCTTTTGTGCGCCATCCGATTTGAGCCTGAAACGCACCAGCTTTCCGGCAGTCAAAACACCACGTAATGGCTCAACCAGCACAACATGGCGTGCATAATAGTCCGTAAAGGCATAGGGAAACCCTTGCGGATACGCTGCAACATCAGAAAAAGTGATATTATACGATATAGCATCACTGCTTTTGGTATCGGTTGACTTTTCTGCCACAAACACTGTTGCCACATAATCTCCGGCTTTTGGAGCTGAAAGGAGAAGTTTCAAATGGTTGTCGGGCTGACGAAGCTGCAAGGCCCATGCACCCTTGACCTCTTTTGAGCCAGCACGCAGGCGACCGCTCAACTGCTGCACATTCGCTCCAAAATCAAACTCGAAGGGTGATGCAACTCTCTCAAGGTGTACACGGGAATGCTTCGATATATCCACACCAAGATCAACCATTCCTGGAGGCACGGAAGCCATGGCAAGGAACGCATTGAGATTTACAGGTTTCTGCAAAAGCTGCCACGTCGGATTTTCAGGAAAATGGCTGGTAATAAAAAGCTGTGGATCCACAAGGAAATAGTTCCATGTGCCGCTCTTTCTTGAAAAGTGGCGAGAGTCATCAATTGAACCCGCATCCCATGTAGAATCAAGCAGGTACCAGCAACCATCAAGGTTCACAGCGTTCCATGCATGGTTGGGCTCCCCCGCCGTCATCACTCCGACGGCATAGCCATATCCTTTGGCATAACCATCAACTTTCTCAATCTGCAATCCGGCAACTCGCCCCATCTCCTGAAGCAACGCAGAGTACCCGTCGCAGACACCCTTGCCCCGATGAAAGGTGTTGGCTGCACCAACAGCATTGCGCAAATCACCGGAAAAATAGGCATCAACATCATACTCGATATACCTCGTAATCCACCTGTAGAGAGCATAAAGCCGAGCCTGATCACTTGGCAAACCAACCGTAAGTTTTTGTGCTACTACCGCTAACGAACTCCCACCCGGATATCCCACAGCGCTGACACGGCGGTCAACCTCCGCAGAAAAAGAGCGGACACTCTTGCGCAACGCTGCATTTGACTGAGGATAAGCGCGAGTGATTGAGGCATTGGCCTGCGCTGATGGCTCCAGAGTTTTGGCGGGAGCAGCTTGTACTGCCTGCGCCGTTGTTTGCCCCATGACTGACAGGGTTATTGCAAAAAACAGTGTGTATTGGAGAATTCGATTCATCGAATGAATGCAAAAAAGTGGTTAGTTTTTCTGAACATTTTATGGTGGTGCTCAACTTTTCTGAAGCAAGGTAACTTACTTTCCGGCACGAATCAACTTGCCTTCTGGTTTTCTCTTCCCTCTTGACTACATTGTCAGCTTAGGAGCACCGCACCTTCAGACAAACGAACAACCGAGATCTCTTTGACCAGGACAAGCCAGAGCACAATACCTGAAGATGGCATCAACAGGAGAGAGGGCGCAGAACTTATAGCCCCTGCCGGCGATATGACCTGCCTGGTCACTGCCCTGAAGGCAGGAGCAGATGCCATTTACATTGGAGCTGACGGGTATAACATGCGTGCCGGGAGCAGCAATTTTACCTCAGCCGATTTTCCGACAGTCAAAGCACTCTGCACTCAATACAATACAAAAATATACCTGGCTCTGAATACCATTATCTACGATGGTGAATTGAAAAAGATGGCACAGAGTGTTACTGCGGCCAAAGCGGCAGGGATTGATGCCGTGATCTGCTCTGACATGGCTGTTATCGAAGAGTGCCGCCGACAGCAGATGCCGTTTCATATCTCCACTCAGGCCTCCGTCAGTAATTACAGTGCCGTCAAGTTTTATGCGGCTCTCGGAGCAAAAATGGTTGTACTGGCTCGTGAGCTGACACTGGAACAGGTTCGGCGCATCAGCTCACAAATTATAAACGACGGCCTTGCTGTTCGCCTTGAATGCTTTGTTCATGGAGCCATGTGTGTGGCAGTCTCCGGTCGCTGCTTTATGTCGCAGGATCTCTTTGGCCGTTCGGCAAACCGAGGGCAATGTGTGCAGCCTTGCCGCAGAGAGTATCTTATTACTGATCCAGAAGAGAATGAAGAGCTTGCACTGGGCACCGATTATGTGATGAGTCCGAAAGATCTCTGCGCGATTGAGTTTCTTGATCTGCTGCTTGATGCGGGAATCAGTGGCTTCAAGATCGAGGGGCGAAGCCGCAGCCCGGAATATGTGCAAACCACCACCTCAGCATATCGTCAGGCGCTTGACCTCTGCATCAACCATCGTACTGAGCCGGAGTTCAGAAGCAGCTACAGCGAATTGACCCTGAAGCTGAAAAATGAACTGGCCCTGGTCTATAACCGTGGCTTCTCGGAGGGCTTTTATTTTGGCAAACCTCTGGAGGCATGGACAAGGGAGTATGGCTCCCTTGCACAGGAGAAGAAGACCTATATCGGAGAGATTAAGAAATACTATCCGATAGCTGGAGTGGCCGAGTTGTTCATCTACGCCAGAGGGCTCAAACGGGGCGACAAGCTCTCTATTCTGGGGCCTAAAACAGGTGCTGTCACGGTCATGGCTGATGCTTTTTTCACCAACGACCTGCCGGATACCGATGCTGTGAAGGGAGACAACGTCACCATCAAGTGCCCGCCAGTGCGGAAAAACGACAAGGTCTATCTGTTGGAAAAGCGTAGATAAGGAAAGGTAACGAAGCTTTTCAATTGCCGCCGCATTTTGTGTACCTTTGAGTCAGAGAGTATTGTTCCGCAGCAACAGAGCGGCTCTGCAATGGCTGAAAACAGGACAGTGAGCGATGATTTACAAAGTCATTTCCAAAAATGAGTTCAGGGCATTTGTTGATGCACTTGTCAGCAACAACCGCTCTTATGGGCCGCAGCAGGTTGAGACCGACAGAAATGGAAATCCTGTCTATCAGTATGCACCGGTACAATCGGTTGACGATATCGCTTTCGACTATACCGCTACCGAATCATCGGCCAAACATTTTTTTTTACCATTTCGCGAAGAGCTCTCCCGCTTCTCTTTTGAGCCTTCCGAATCCGACCGGTTACCGCACACGGACCTTGAACTTGTTCATGGAATGGAAAATGACTGGACACAGAAGATCAATTATGAAGCCGATCCTGTGGTACTTGTCGGCTTGAGGCCTTGCGATATCAGCGCTCTCAATATTCTCGACGATGTACTGCTGAACGGCCACTTTCCTTCTCCCTATTATCTGGCCAAACGGAAAAATACTTTTGTGATTGGCATGGATCATCTGCCACTGCCCGACTGCTTCTGTAAATCAATGAACCATCACACGGTCACGACCGGATTCAACCTCTTCTGCTCCGATATTGGCGACCACTACTACCTCTCCATCAACTCGTCGAAGGCCTTCAACTTTCTGAAGAAGTTTGAGACCCGCGACCCGAATGATGACGATAACTGTATGCTGGTCGAACGGCGAAAACAGATCCAGAATGGTTTTACCACCGAAATTGATGTCACTGCCCTTCCAACCATTCTTGATATTGAGTTCGACTCACCCGTCTGGGGAAAATGGGGCAACAAATGCCTCAACTGCGGCACCTGCGCCATGGTCTGCCCCTCCTGTTACTGCTACTCGCTCACAGAGTCGTTTGACACCAGCCTGAAAGTAGCCAAGCGGGAAAAACAACTCTACTCCTGCAACCTTGTTGACTTTGCCGTCGTAGCAGGGGGACATAATTTTCGACCAAAAAACGGAGACCGACTGAAATACCGTTACTACCATCAGCACCGGGGCTTTGCAGAAAACGGCAACCAGCAGATCTGTGTTGGCTGCAATCGCTGCGGGAGAGCCTGCCTGTCGGGCATTAATCCGAAAGATGTGATCAACGACCTTAGAATGGAGAAAGAGTCATGCCTGACCTGCGTTTCGTCATCCCCCGGCAAGAGATAAATCGTGAAGCTTTTGCCTCATCATCGCCTGATTTTAATCGTCGCTCGGAGATGATGCACACTGACAGGGGGTTCAAGTGCCGGGTTACCAACATTATCCGCCTGACAGAGCTGGAGAAGCTTTTTCAGCTCCGCATTGTTGAGCCATCTGAACGGGCACTCTTCAGGTTCAAGCCAGGACAGTTTCTCATGCTGGAACTGCCCGGTTATGGCGATGTGCCAATCTCGATTTCCAGCTCCAGCACGAACCATGAGTTTCTGGAACTCTGCATCCGCAAGGCGGGTCATGTGACATCGGCGCTCTTCAACATCGAAGCAGGGGCATCTGTTGCCATACGGGGACCTTTCGGTTCGTCGTTTCCGATGGATGAGATGGCCGGGAACCATGTTCTCCTGATAGCCGGAGGGCTTGGCATTGCGCCACTTCGCGCCCCGCTCTTCTGGATCAACGAGCACCGCGACCGCTTTCTTGATGTCAACCTGCTCTACGGTGCCAAAGAGCCGTCGCAACTGCTTTTCACCTGGCAGTTTGAGGAGTGGGAGATGATTAACCATATCGGCCTGCACACCATTGTGGAACATGGCGATGCTGACTGGAGAGGAAAAACAGGCATGATCACCAATCTTTTCAACGACATTTCGATTGATGTGACAAAGAGTTATGCCATCGTCTGCGGGCCACCGATCATGTTCAAATTTGTCTGTAGCTACCTCGACAAACTTGGCATTCCAATGAACCGCATGTTCGTCTCGCTGGAGCGGCGAATGCACTGCGGCATGGGCAAATGCTGCCGCTGCATGGTGGGCTCAACCTTCACCTGCATTGACGGGCCGGTGTTTGATTACTGGTCGGTCATGAATTTGAAGGAGGCAATTTAGAGAACCGGCAACTGTATTATCGATGAAATAACGCCAGAATCCTGCCATATAATAACCTGAAAGTCGGATAAAGCGTACACATTAACTGAAAAACATCGCCAAATGAGCACGATTTCCAGAAAAGTCGTGCTTTTTTCTTGCTTTATAACGTGCACGTATTTATTATAATGAATACATGTTAAAAAAGAGTACACCCCATGCCTAAACCAGTAACAGGAAAAACTCATGTTGGTCAGCGGCGTGAAAAGCGCCCGAACGGCGACATTTACATCTATGAGCGGGTTACGGGCTATAATGAACGGACCAGAAAGACCTATACCATCAGTCAGAAGCTCCAAGGGAAAATCAAGTCGGGAACACAGGAGATACTCCCTACACGCCCGAAAAAACGCAAAGGTGATGGAGTCGTGGCTTGCGCGGTGCGCAGGCACAGTGGCCTCACGGATATTCTGGAGTGGGTCGGAAAAGCCTCCGGCATTGACGATGACATCCGGTCTTCGTTCAGCGAGGGCGACGCAGCCAAGATTCTCTCCATTGCTCGATACTGGATCGGTTCCAGCGGAAACACCTTGCCTCGCCTTGAGAGCTGGCAGATAATGCACTCCCTTCCCTACAGCGAAGCTATCACCGAAGACGTTTACGGCGACTTGTTCAAAAGTGTCGGGTGCGACGAAGACGGCGTGCAGCGCTACTTTTCCTTCCGGGCGGATCGCCTGGGCAAGGCCCCCGTGCTGGCCTTCGATTCAACCACGATATCGACCTACTCCGAGAATCAGTCGGAAGCGCGGCGCGGGTTCAACAAGGATGGTGACGGACTGAATACCATCAAGCTTCTGACCTTGTATTCCGTAAAGGAACGCGAGCCTTTGGCCTTCGCCAAGCAGCCTGGCAATGTTCCGGATGTCATATCCATTGAGAACACCCTGAAGCAGCTCAAGTGCCTTAACCTTGAGAGACCCTTGATCGTCACCGACAACGGCTACTACAGTGAAGAGAACATGATGAAATTCGCCTTGCACAACATAAAATTCCTTACTCTGGCTGACCCCAACGTCACCTGGGTTCGCGAGACAGTGAATACGCTTCGGGAGACGCTGGCGGGCATGTCCAGCACTTGTCCGTTTGATCCGTCAGTTTGCGGCGCCACGGCGATGAGAATGCACGAGTTCGGTCGAGTGCGCCAGCGGTCACATAACAACAACCTAAACTGAGCGATTTAATATAAAAAAAGCCTCAATATTCTCGGTTAAAATGTTATATTATAATGGGTAACAAGCGATTACCATTTGTAACGTAACACAAACC
>Ga0194060_10000338_pt1 | contig 34216 bp, 30 predicted proteins | sample SepL225m_MetaG_FD_163427 | JGI IMG/M metagenome (GOLD analysis project Ga0194060, IMG submission 163427) | Anoxic zone freshwater microbial communities from boreal shield lake in IISD Experimental Lakes Area, Ontario, Canada - Sep2016-L222-5m | ecosystem: Environmental > Aquatic > Freshwater >...
GGATCCGCACTCCGCTTACCTCGACAGCGACGCCTACCGCGAACTTCAAGTCGGCACGCAGGGCGAATTCGGCGGCTTGGGCATCGAGGTCGGCATGGAAGACGGCTTTGTCAAGGTCGTTTCCCCGATTGAAGATACCCCGGCCTTCCGCGCCGGCATCAAGTCCGGCGACCTGATCATCAAACTGGATGAAACGCCGGTGAAGGGCATGAGCCTGAATGACGCGGTAAAACGCATGCGCGGCAAACCGAAGACCCCGATCAAGCTCACCGTGGTGCGCAAAGGCGAAGCCAAGCCGCTGGAATTCACCCTGGTGCGCGATGTCATCAAGGTGCAGAGCGTCAAGTCCAAAGTGGTCGAGCCGGGCTACGGCTACCTGCGCGTGGTGCAGTTTCAGGAGCAGTCCGGCGAAAACATGGTGCGGCACATCAACAACCTCTACAAAGACGGCTTGCTCAAAGGCCTGGTACTGGATCTTCGGAACGACCCGGGCGGACTGCTCCACGGCGCGGTCGGCATCTCTGCCGCCTTCCTTCCGGCAAAATCGATCGTTGTAACCACGGACGGCCGCACCGAGGACGCCAAGCGCAAGTACGTTGCCAGTACCGACGACTACCTGCGCGGCGGCCGCGATGACTACCTGAAAAATCTGCCGGCCGCGATCAAGACCGTGCCCATGGTCGTGCTGGTCAACGGCGGATCGGCTTCTGCCTCTGAAATCGTGGCGGGCGCCCTGCAGGATCACAAACGCGCCCTGATCATGGGTACCCAGACCTTCGGCAAAGGCTCGGTGCAGACAATAATGCCCCTGGGCAACAACACCGCGATCAAGCTGACTACCGCGCGCTATTACACCCCCAGCGGGCGCTCGATTCAGGCCAAAGGCATTACCCCGGACATCATCGTCGAAGAACCCGGAACCGAGAATCGCGCATGGCTGCGCGAAGCCGATCTTGACAAGCACCTGATCAATGACAAGGACAAGGCAGCCGAGTCCGGATCGGCCAAGCCGGCTGCTCAGCCGGGCGCGAAGCCGAAGAACGGGAACGGCGACGAAGCGCCCCCCAAGCCCGTCGAATTCGGCTCTGACAAGGACTTTCAGCTTATCCAGGCGATGAACATGCTGAAGGGCCTGCAGATCATCCAGAAAAACTAGGCCGCGGACACAATGGCGGGAGGCATGAACTCCCCGGCCCGTCTCCCGGTTCCTCATAGCCCCATCTCCTCCCGCATGAACGACGAACAGTTGCTGCGCTACAGCAGGCACATCCTGCTGCAGGAGATCGGCATCGAGGGCCAGGAAAGGCTGCTTGCCGCGCATGCGCTCATAATCGGCGCCGGCGGCCTCGGGTCCCCTGCGGCGATGTATCTCGCCTCGGGCGGCGTCGGCCGCATCACGCTTGCCGACGGCGATTCGGTCGATCTGACCAATCTGCAGCGCCAGATCCTGCACACCACGGCGGCGGTAGGCCGGGCAAAAGCGTACTCGGGCAAAGACGCCCTGGGGCAGATCAACCCGGAGGTCGAAGTCGCGGCGATTTCCGAGCGCGTGGAAGGCGAGAGGCTGGCCCAGCTCGTCGCGAGCGCCGACGTAGTGCTCGACTGCTCCGACAATTTTGCCACCCGCCATGCAATCAACCGCGCCTGCGTGAAATTCCGCAAGCCGCTGGTGTCGGGAGCGGGCGTGCGCTTCGACGGGCAGGTCAGCGTGTTCGACCTGCGCATGAGCGACGCGCCCTGCTACAACTGCCTGTTTCCGGAAGACACCGAACCCGAGGAAACGCGCTGCGCCGTGATGGGGGTGTTCGCGCCGCTCACCGGCATCATCGGCACGGTGCAGGCCGCCGAAGCGCTCAAATTGCTTGCCGGAGCCGGAGAGTCGCTCAACGGCCGCTTGCTGCTGCTCGAATGCCTGAAAATGGAGTGGCGCTCGGTCAGGCTGTCCAGGGATCCGGCGTGCAAGGTGTGCTCCACATAGCGGCAAGGCGGTCACGCTTTTATTCATAACCGTGCATTCTGTGCGGATGTGGTTTTCATCCGCACAGAATGCACGGTTGGCGCGCGGAGCGCGCAATGATCGCGCTTCGACTTTGGCTGACGACGTCTCGCTGCTCGAACTGGAACTTTCAAACTTGCGCGTCCGGCGGCACGTCCGCGCGGATCGTTGACGGGCCACGGACAAAAAGCACGTCGGTGGCCCGTCAACGATCTTGGATAAAACCCCTACGCCGTATTCGTTGCCCTTCCTAGCCCAGCAGCATCGGCGCTTGTTTTTGCCACAACTCCGTCGGCAGGCGCTTGAAGCCGCTCTTGGCGTATTGGTGCCAGCGGCCGGTGATGTAGGCGAGCATCAGGTTCGCCTGGGCAGTGACGTCTGCGTCCTTGTCGACCCCCCCCTGTGTCGCAGCCAAACGCAAGGATTGCTTCAGCGTCGCCTCCAGGCGGTCATGCAGCTGGTTGATGCGCGCCTGCAGGCGGGTGTCCTCGTTGACCAGGGCATCGCCGATGAGGACGCGAGTCATCCCCGGATTTTTTTCGGCAAAGGACAGGAGCATGGCCGCGACCGCATGGGTTTGTTTCAGGCCGCTCTCCTGTTCCGTGCTGATCTTGTTGATCAGGCCGAATACCGATTCCTCGATAAAGCCGATCAGCCCCTCGTACATCTGCGCCTTGCTGGCAAAGTGGCGATACAGCGCGGCTTCCGATACATCCAGCCTCGCGGCGAGCGCCGCCGTGGTGATTTTCTCGCCCTTGGGGGCCTCGAGCATCGAGGCCAGCACTTGCAGTATCTGGTTTTTCCGTTCGCCGGATCGCGTCGCCATGCTGCCTCCTCCATGGATTTGCAGATGCAGACAGATTCTAGCCTATGCGGTTGGTAAGCGCTAACCCAATTAGAGTCCCAGGCGCCCCAGCAAGCGCGGCAGAGCGAGCACGGAGGCGATCCTGGCGTCGACATAGGCGGGGGTGCGCGGCTCGCGCGTCACCCACACCGTCTTCATGCCGAGGCGCTTGGCCTGACGCAGGTTTTCGCGGCTGTCCTCCACCATGACACAGCGCGAGGCGATCAGGCCGCGGCTGCGCAGCAGGCTGCGGAACGCGGCGAGCGAGGGCTTGGGCTGATAGCCGGTGGACTCGATGCAGTGCACGGCATCGAACTGGCCCGCTATGCCCATCAGCTGCAGCACGGCGCCGGCGTAATGGCGCGGCGCATTGGACAACACCAGCTTCCGGCCCGGCAGTCGGCGCAACATCGCGGCGAGCCCGCGCTCGTACACCACCATGTTCGACAGATCGGGAAATGCATGCGTTTCGCGCAGAAAGTGATCGGGATCGGTGCCGTGATGGCGCACCATCCCGAGCAGGGTGGCGCCGTATCTGCGCCAGTAATGCGCGCGCAGGGCTCCGGCCTCCTCTTCGCCGAGTTGCAGATGCCGCTGCAAATAGGCGGTCATGCTGCGATTGATGTGCGGAAAGATATGGGGCGACGCGTTGTGCAGCGTATTGTCGAGGTCGAACACCCAGGTGACTGTCGTTGGCATCAAGGTTGGCATTATGGCGCGCCCATCCTAGAATTGCCGCATGCTGCTGACACCGAACTTCTCCCTCGAACAGTTGACCCATTCCGAAACCGCCGAGCGCGAGCGCATCGACAACACGCCCGCGGCGGAAATCGTGGAAAACCTGCGCCTTCTGGCGCGGGGCCTGGAACAGGTGCGCATGCTGACCGGATTCCCGCTGGAAATCTCCAGCGGCTATCGCAGCCCGGAATTGAATGCGCGCGTCGGCGGCGCAAAATCATCGCAGCACACGCGCGGGCAGGCCGCAGACTTCACCTGCGACGAATTCGGGCCGCCGCTGGACATCATCAGGGCCATCCGCGACTCCGACATCGATTTCGATCAGTGCATCCTGGAGTACGCGAGATGGGTGCATATTTCCTTCAGCGCGGCGCCGCGCGGCAAGGTGCTGACGATTTACGATCCCAAGGAAGGCTATCTCGACGGCCTGTGGGATCCAGGCGGAAAGCGAATAGCCTGAGCCAAGAAGCAGATCCCTCGGCGCATTCGCGCCTCGGGACGACACTGCCGGGCTTATGCCCGGCGATGTCACTTCCCGCGTATCAGCGTGCCGACGCCTTCGTCGGTCAGGATTTCCAGCAGCAGCGCGTGCTCGACGCGGCCGTCGATGATGTGCACGCTCTTCACTCCGCTCCTGGCGGCGTCCAGCGCCGAACTGATCTTGGGCAGCATGCCGCCCGAGAGCGTGCCATCGGCGAACAGGGCGTCGATGCGCTTTGCCGTCAGGCCGGTGAGCAGTTTGCCGTCCTTGTCCAGAACCCCGGGGGTGTTGGTGAGCAACACCAGCTTCTCCGCCTTGAGAATCTCGGCGAGTTTGCCCGCCACCAGATCGGCGTTGATGTTGAACGACTCGCCGTTGGCGCCGACCCCGATCGGGGCGACCACGGGGATGAATCCGCCCTGTTCCAGAGCGAATATGACTTTCGGATCGATGGCGTCGATTTCGCCCACCTGGCCGATGTCGAGCATCTGCTCCGGCCGGTCCTTGTCGGCCAGCAGCATCTTTTTGGCGTGGATGAAGGCCCCGTCCTGGCCGGTGAGACCCACCGCCTTCCCGCCCGCCTGATTGATCAGCGTGACGATGTCCTTGTTCACGGCGCCGCCGAGCACCATCTCGACCACGTCCATGGTTTCGGCATCGGTTACGCGCATGCCCTGCACGAATTCGCCCTTCTTGCCGATGCGGTTCAAGAGCGCCTCGATCTGCGGGCCGCCGCCGTGAACCACCACCGGGTTCATGCCCACCAGTTTCAACAGCACCACGTCGTGGGCGAAGCTCTTCTGCAACGCCGGCTCGGTCATGGCGTTGCCGCCGTACTTGACGACGATGGTCTTGCCGTGAAAGCGCTTGATGTAAGGCAGCGCCTCGGCGAGGATCTGCGCCTTGAGCGCGGGTTCGGTAGCGTTGGACATGGGACGGGCCCCTTGGCCTGTTCGATAATTTCTTCATTTTACCGCCCCTGCAACCAAGAGGCCATTTCAGAATTACCGAAATGGCCTCTTACTTAGGGGAGCATGAGGGGCCGAGGAAGGGGTGGGACCCTTCCGTTCCCACCCGGATCCCCTCATATCGTTTTAGGCGCGAAAAAAGGCGGCCGATGGCCGCCTTTTCCCGATACCGGAAGAAGCGCTTATTGTATGGTCAGTTGGCGCCCCGCAGCCTCGGCTTTCTTTGGCAACGTCAGTTCGAGCACGCCGTCGACAAATTTTGCGCTCGAGGCAGCCTGGTCGATTTCGGCCCCCAGACGGAACGCGCGCGCCACCTTGCCGTAGTAACGCTCGCGGTGCAGCACGCGCGCGTTTTCCTTCACTTCCTTTTCGGCGCGGGCTTCGGCGCTGATGGAAACCTGGTCGCCGTCGATGTTGACCTGGATGTCGTCTTTCTTCACCCCGGGAATCTCGGCGTGCACCACGTAAGCATTGTCTTTTTCGCTCACGTCGACCTTGATCCGCCCCGTTGCGGCGGGCTGCCCTTCATAGGCCACCGGCCGCACAAAAAAGCCTTTCAGCAGATCGTCGAATACGTCCGCGAAAGGTTCATAACGCGAAATGTTTGCCATGATCATTCTCCTTGCTGTTCGGTTGACGGCCCTGCGGCCTGTAACTCAAACATGGGGAGAATCCCGCCGAATTCAAGATGCCTTCAGTGCTTTTGCTCGTGCTGCTGCGGGCCCGCGCCGAGTTCGCGCACCTGCGCCTTGATCTCTATGGTCTTGAACGTCTTGTCCTTGCCCTCGAAGCGCAGGCTGATCGGCACCGCCTCGCCTTTCTTCAGCGGCTGCTTCAGGTCCATCAGCATGACATGATATCCGCCCGGCTTCAGATCGATCGCCTTCCCCGCGGGCAGATCCAGCCTCGGGATGGCGCGCATTTTCATCACGTCGTTTTCCATTTTCATCTCGTGTATCTGTACCGTTCCCGCAACCGGGCTCTCGACCGCGACCAGGGTGGCAGATTCGGTGGCGGTGAGTTGCATGAACGCGCCGGTCGCCTTTTGCCCGGGGACGGTGCCGCGCACCCAAGGTTCCCGGATCGTCACCTCCTGCGCATGAACCACGCTGGTCGCAAGCCCGCCGCCCAGCGCCAGGCCGATGGAACCGAACAGGACGGCTCGGGTTGATTGTTTCATTTTTTTCTCCATGAAAAACTACAGCACGTAACGCGCCAGGTCTTCGGATTGCGCCAGCTCTTTCAGGCGCGCATCGACATAGGCGGCGTCGATGGTGATGCTCTCGTCGTTGCGCTTGCCCGCGTCGAATGAAATTTCCTCCAGCAGCTTTTCCATTACGGTATACAGGCGCCGCGCGCCGATGTTCTCGGTTTTTTCGTTGACGGCGTGGGCAATCTCGGCCAGACGCTTGATGCCCGCCGGCTCGAACCGGAGCGTCACGCCCTCGGTTTCGAGCAGCGCCTGATACTGGCGCGTGAGACAGGCGTCGGTCTGGGTCAGGATTTTTTCGAAATCGGAGACCGACAGCGAGTCAAGCTCGACGCGTATCGGCAGCCGCCCCTGCAGTTCCGGGATCAGATCCGAAGGCTTGGCCATGTGAAACGCGCCGCTGGCAATGAACAGGATGTGGTCGGTCTTGACCATGCCGTACTTGGTCGACACCGTGGTGCCCTCGACCAGCGGCAGCAAGTCGCGCTGCACACCCTGGCGCGACACGTCGGCGCCTGCGACTTCCGAGCGGCTGGCGATCTTGTCGATCTCGTCGATAAACACGATGCCGTTCTGTTCGGCATTGGCCAGCGCGTGGGTCTTCAGGTCCTCGTCGTTCACCAGCTTTGCCGCCTCCTCTTCGGCGGCGAGCTTCAGCGCCTCGCGGATCTTCAGCTTGCGCGTTTTCTTGCGGCTGCCGGACAGGTTCTGGAACATGCCCTGGATCTGCGAGGTCAGTTCTTCCATCCCGGGCGGGGCGAAAATTTCCATCTGCGCCTGGGATGCGGCGACCTCGATCTCGATCTCCTTGTCGTCCAGCTCGCCTTCACGCAGCTTCTTCCGGAATTTCTGCCGCGTCGCCGATGCCTCGGTGGCTTCCGTGGCCGGGGCGGCGCCCGCCACCGGCGCGTCGAACGGCGCCATGCGGCGCGCCGGCGGCAGCAGCGCGTCGAGGATGCGCTCCTCGGCGGCGTCCTCGGCCCGGGCCTTGACCTTGCGCGTGGCCTGCTCGCGCGTCTGCTTGACGCTGATTTCGACCAGGTCGCGCACGATGGTGTCGACGTCGCGACCGACGTAGCCGACCTCGGTGAACTTTGTCGCCTCGACCTTGATGAAAGGCGCATCGGCCAGCTTGGCCAGGCGGCGCGCTATTTCGGTTTTTCCAACGCCGGTGGGCCCGATCATGAGTATGTTCTTCGGCGTGATCTCGTGGCGCAGGGGCTCGGCCACCTGCTGCCGGCGCCAGCGGTTCCTGAGCGCGATCGCGACTGCGCGCTTGGCGCGGTCCTGGCCGATGATGTGCTTGTCCAGTTCGTGGACGATTTCCTGCGGGGTCATATGTGACATGGCATGTTGCCGGTGCCTGCAATGGCCGCCGGCTTGCTCCTTCCGCCTCAGTCCAGCGTTTCGATCACGATCTGCTGGTTGGTGTAAATGCAAAGGTCGGCCGCGATGGCGAGCGACTTTGCGACGATATCCTTCGGCGTGAGCGCGGTGTTTTCCAGCAGCGCCCGCGCCGCCGATTGCGCGTAAGGCCCGCCCGAGCCTATGGACAGGAGCCCCAGTTCCGGCTCGAGCACATCACCCATTCCGGTGATGATAAGCGAGGTTTCGCGATCCGCCACCGCCAGCATCGCCTCCAGGCGGCGCAGAACGCGGTCGGTGCGCCAGTCCTTGGCCAATTCCACCGCCGAACGCAATAGATTGCCCTGATGTTTTTCCAGCTTGGCTTCGAAACGCTCGAACAGGGTGAAGGCGTCGGCCGTGCCCCCGGCGAAACCGGCCAGGATGCGCTCGTGATACAGGCGCCGCACCTTGCGCGCGCCGGCCTTGATCACGATATTGCCCAGGGTGACCTGGCCGTCGCCGCCGAGCGCAACGCTGGCGCCGCGCCGCGCGGACAGGATGGTGGTGCCGCGGAATTGTTCCATAAACCGGTTCTTTGGGGTCTGAATGGTTGGATGTTGGGGCAGTTTTGCGGGAATCAACCCAAATCAACCCATCATCCCCTTTGGCGGCCATGCCCTGGTCGCCGTGCCAAGCCGGCGGCCAGCATCCCTGCAAGGGCCATGGCCCACACAATGGTGGCGCCGGAAGGCAGGTCCAGCCACAGCGACGCGAGCAAGCCCGACGCATAGCCGAGCATTCCGACCGCATAGGCCTTCAGCAGGCGCCGGCGCGGCACAAAGTAGGTCGCCAGCGCCGGCACCACCAGGGAAGCGAACACCAGGTAGAGCCCCACCAGCTGCACCGAAAACGTGACCGCGCAAGCGAACAGGGCATAAAACCCGATGCGCCCCAGGCGCGCGCCCAGCCCGAACCAGATTGCCAGGATGGCGGCATAGATCAGGGTCTGTAGCGGCAGTCTGGCCGGGCTCACCCACAGGATCTGTCCGACGAGGAGGTCTTTGAGATGCTCGCCCCCGTGCGGGTTGCTGGCCAGAACCAGGATGGCGCCGCTCGCACCCAGGACAAACACCACGCCGATTATCGCCTCCTGCAATTCGGGCCAGCGCTTTTCGGTCCAGGTGAGCAGGAAAGCCGTGGTAAGCGCTGCGGCGAGCGCGGAAATCTGCACCGCCACACCCTGCGGCTCCCAACCGAGGAAGTCGGCGAAAATCACCCCCACGCCTGCGATTTGCGCCACCGCGAGATCGATGAACACGATGCCGCGCTTTAGCACCTCGAAACCGAACGGCACCAGGGCCGCCGTGACCAGCAACCCGGCGATGAATGCCGGCCCGAGTATGGAAATGACCGCCACCGGATCGTTCATTTCAGCGCCGCCAGCAGCCGCGCCAGGGTGTCGTCGAACAGGCCGAATAAATCTTTCGCTCCGTCGCTGCCGCCGACCGTAAACGGCAGCATCACCGCCGGAATCCCGGTGCGCTCCGACAAAAAAGCGGCCGCCCTGGGATCGTTGAAGGCGGAATAAACGATCACCCTGGCCGGCGCGCCCTGCATACGAGCGACCAGCTCCGCCAAGTGCGCCGTCGTCGGCGGCATTCCCGGCTTGGGCTCGAGGCTGCCCACTTCGCGCAACCCCAGCCATTCGCTCAGATAGGACATGTTCTTGTGGTACACGACCATGGTCAGCCCCCTCAACGGCGCCGCCTTCGTCTCCCAGCGCTCGGTCGCCACGCGCCAGCGCGCAAGGAATGCGGCGGCGCGCGTCCTGTAACTCCCGGCGTTGGCCGGATCGATTTGGATCAGCCTGTCCCTCAGCACTTCCGCGACTTTCCCAATATTGCGCGGATCGAGCTGGATATGCGGGTTGCCGCCGGGATGGATGTCGCCAAGAGAACGGTCGAGAACGCTTGGAATTTCCAGCCTGGGCACGAGCGGTGCGGCTTCCAGAAATCCCGGCGTTCCCGGCTGTATTTTGGCGTTTCCCGATTGCAGCAGCAACACCGGCATCCAGCCTGTTTCAAGTTCGGAACCGGTGCATACCACCAGATCCGCATTGCGCGCCCGCGCGATCAGGCTCGGTCTCGCCTCGATGTGATGGGGATCCTGCATGGCGGTGGTGGCGCTGGATGCCGAAACCCGGTCGCCGCCGAGTTCCTTCGCCAGGGCCGCCCATTCCGGTTCACAGGCGAGCACCTTTAGTTGCGCCAGCGCCGGTTGCGCCAGCGCCACGGCGAGCGACAGCGAAATTGCAAGCGGCAGGATAAGTCGACCCAGATTGCCTATCGCCCTGTCCATTCCAGTTCCCTTTTCCATGTCTCAGAACTTGTGCGCGCCGTGCGCGCCAAGGCTCACGATGTACTGCAGGAATACCTGATTGTCGGTGACGCCCAGCCGCGATTTGTCGCTCGCGAACTGCAGACGCATCCGGCTGAACTCGCTCGGACTGAAATCGAACATCAGGGTGTTGCGCGTCGCGTCGTTTCTGGCGAAGATCGGAAAATCGGCAGCGCTGAGGACGCCGCTGTCCACCAGCCCCAGTTTGACCGTGCCCGAGTCGAGCCGGTCGTAGCGGTAGCCGATGCGCCACATCGGCATGAACTGGTACACGCTCTGGGCGTACCAGCCGGACTGGGCCGAACGCAGCATGCCGGTCCGCGTGCCTGCGAGTGAGGCCGCGGCGGTATCGTAGGTGAGATTGCCGTCTTCGGTGCGCCGGAAATATTCGCCCTGCAATTTAAAGTTGGTGTCGGTTCCGTTGCCGTTCGGAGCCCATTTGAGGACCCCGTCCAGGGCCCACAGGCCGCTCCTCCCGTTGAAACTGTTGTTGACCCGGGTGCCGCTGGAATCGAGATCGTCGTAGCTCCGGTTCTGCGCTGTCGTCGCGAGATGCGACAAACCTACACGCCACGCCGTGCTGGCGCCGATGTCGCCGCCGAGGCGCGCGAACAGATTGCTCGCGCCGACTCCGTTCTTGTCACGATTGCTGGCTGGAAAGGCGCGCCCGCGGCCAAATTCCGTGCCAATTTCAAAGAACGTTTCGGTAGGCGCCAGCCACTTGATCTGCAGGCCGTCGTCCGACAGCTGATTGCCTAGAAACACCTTGCTCACCAGCGGCGCGTCGGTGAAATCCCAGGCGTGCGCGTGGACTTCGTTCAAATAGCCGACGCTGGAATAAAACCTTCCGGCCTTAAGCGTGAAACCGTCGGACAATCCGAGCGACTGGATCGTGGCCTCCTCCACCCCAATGCCGTTATCGGGTTGCAGCGAAGCTACCAGGCTTCCGCGGAAATAGTGGTCGACGTTGGATGCCAGCGCAAGTTCGGATTCACCCAGGCTGAAGCCGCGTTTTCCCGGGGAAACATCGGCCAGGGGTGGAACAAAGCCGGTGATCTGGTGGCGCGCCGGATCCTTGGACAGATTGGCGTAGACGCCGTTGAGGATCACCGACACTGCCGGGTTGAACGCCGCGTCCGAACTTGGTCGGGTACTGGCCTGGGCCGCGGTGGACTCCGCCTTGACCGCCTGTGCCTCGGCTTTGGTAGCCACCTCCGACGCCGTCGCGGCAACTCCCTCGGCTTTCACCGCCGCTCCCTGGGCTTGCTTTGCCGCGCCTTCCGCCTGCTGCAGGCGTTGCTCCAGCGCGTCGATGCGCTCTTGGTACTGCTCTTTCAGCTGCCGCACCTGCTCGCGCAGCTCCTGGATGTCGGCGTCGCTTACCGCGCTTGCCGCGCCGGGCGCCAGCAATGCTGCAGCGACCGCAGCCGCCATTAATGTTGGCTTCAACATGTCCATATTCCTTTCGCAACCTGCCACAAGGGGCAATGGGACTCGCCGGGCGACAACCCGGCGGCGTCACGAGAACTTCAGGAACCTAGACGAGTTGCGGAGGTGCGCGCGAAGGGAGGCGGTAGACGGTGCGTGCTTGCACCTCGGTCGGAACCCAGCCCGCCAGTTCCGACTGGAGAAAGTCGAAATCCTGCAGCGCCGCAGTCGCGACCAGCGCGCTGTCGATCGCATGGAACGCGACGCACTGCTCAATCGGGTGCGACGCCGGCTTGCCCTGCTGCGGCCGGGCCAGTTCGTCCTGCGCGTGCGCCAGCGCGTGCAATTGCGCCGCCTGCTGGGCGAACAGCACCATCAGCGCCAGAAACAGGCACTTCAGGGTGCGTCTGCTTTGATAGAACAGAAATGACATGGGCGGATATTAGTCCAACTTGCACGGTTGCGCCAATTACGCTGTCCGTTGCGCAGTCCATTTGACAGCCTTAGTTCAGGAAGATTGCACCCGTCACGCAGCGAGCGCTTGCGCCAGCGAGCGTGTCAACTCGGGCGCTGCAGCGCGCAATTTCGCATCTTCGGTCACGAGTTTCACCCCCAGCGTATCCGCCGCAGCGAGAAAGCGGGCATCGTAGGCCGACACCGCGTAGCGTTCCGCGCACCGTAATGCCCGCAAATTCGGGACGCTCAGCAGCTCACGCACGCGTCTCGCGGCCTCGGTAAGCAGGGTCTCCGCCTGCTCGCTGCTCAGGGCATGCACGCGTCTATAGGTCGCCAGTACGTTGCTGAATTCGACCAGGAGGAAGGCTTCGCTGCGCCAGTCGGAATCCTTCGCGAACAAGGCCTGCGCCTGCCTGGTCCGATCTCCCTCGATCAGCAGGTAGGTGACTATATTCGTATCGACGACAACCATACGGTGAAGCCGCCTAATCGCGGCCGGCAGCTATGGCCGCCTCGATATCGTCTATCGTCAGGGGAGCGTGCTTTTTCAGTCGCACCGGCTTTGGCGGATGCGCGGGCGGCTCGGCGCCGGGCAAGGCGGCGATGCCGGCTTCCAGGAGTTGCGCGACTGCGTCCTTCAGCTTCTGATTACGGTGAACGGCGCGCAGTTTGACGCGGCGCATCAACTCGTCGGGCAATTCAAGTGTGGTTTTCATTTTCCCATATTACCATAAAACCGCTTTTACGCCGGAATATGGGCCGGAGCTACAACTTCCACTATTTAACCAAACACTGCTTCAACCCCTGAACGAACAAATCCTCGGGCAGATTCCTGCCGATGAACACCATCACGCTGCCGCGCTTGTCCTCCCGCGCCCAGGGCTTGCCCACGTCCCCGCCCATGAGCATGTGCACGCCCTGGAACACGACGCGGTTGTCGTTCCCGGCGAGCGACAGCACCCCCTTGTAGCGCAGAAGGTCGGGGCCGTAGACCTGGATCATGCCGGAGAGGAACTCTTCCAGCTTCGCGCCATCGAACGGCTGATCTGCCCTGAACACGAAGGAATGCACCGCATCGTCGTGCTCGTGTTCGGCCTCCTTGAGGAAATCAGGCTCGATTTCCAGAATAGCGTTCAGGTTGAAGCCACGGATGTCGAGTATGTCATGTAGCGGTGTTTCTCCGAAGTGCACCAGCCTGATCGGTGCGCGCGGATTCATTTTGGCGAGGCGCACCTTCAGCGTCTCGACCTCCCCGGCGCCGATGAGGTCGGTCTTGGACAGCAGGATGCGGTCGGCGAAGCCGACCTGCTCCTGCGCCTCGCGAAAATCATCCAGCTGCTTTTCCGCGTGCTTCGCGTCCACCAGGGTAACGATGGAATCGAGCAGGTAGTAGTCGCCGATGTCTTCGTCCATGAAAAAGGTCTGCGCCACCGGCCCGGGGTCGGCCATGCCCGTGGTCTCGATGATGATGCGCTCGAAGTCGAGCGCCTTCGCCTCGCGCTTGGCCTTCAGCTCGCCCAGGATGCGCACCAGGTCGCCGCGCACGGTGCAGCAGATGCAGCCGTTGTTCATCTCGACGATCTGCTCCCCCGCATCGTGCACCAGCAGTTCGTTGTCGATGCCGGCCTCGCCGAACTCGTTTTCGATCACGGCGATCTTGTGGCCGTGCTGCTCCTTGAGGATGCGGTTGAGCAGCGTGGTCTTGCCGCTGCCGAGAAAGCCGGTGAGTATGGTGACCGGCACCATTTCCTGTGGTTGCATGTGTGATCCTGGTTCTATAGTGTTGTGGTTAACTTGCCATTTTTGGCAATTTCATCTGCCTGGAAGCCAGGCGGAATCTTGGGATTCGCCTTTTAAATGTTTGAGAATTCCGGGGCGCGACCAAGCTCCTGCATCAGTATCTTACCGCCCGCGCCGCAGCAGCAGCCCCTTCAGGTAATCCCCTTCGGGAAAGGATAACAGCACCGGATGATCGGCGGAGGCGGCGAAACGGCCGACAATGGAGGCGTCGGCGCCCGCGTCCAGCGCCGCACCGGCGAGAATTTTCTGGAACAACTCGGCCGGTATCCCGCCGGAACAGGAAAACGTCGCCAGCAGCCCGCCTGGTCGCAACAGCTTCAATGCCAGCAGGTTGATGTCCTTGTAGCCGCGCGCCGCCTTCTCCGCAAACGCCGCCGTCGGCGCGAACTTGGGCGGATCGAGCACGATCAAATCAAAACTGCGCCCCTGGTCGCGCAGCAGGCGCAGATACTTGAATACGTCGGCCTCCTGCCATGAGGCGCGGGCCGCTTCCAGATCGTTGAGCCCGAGGTTGTCCTTCGCCTGCGCGATCGCCTCGGCCGAACTGTCCACCGACAGCACCGACGCGGCGCCGCCTGCAAGCGCATTCAGCGTGAAACCGCCGGTGTAGCAAAAACAATTGAGCACCTCGCGCCCACGGGCAAGATCACCGATGCGCTTTCGGTTGTCGCGCTGATCCAGATAAAAGCCGGTCTTGTGCCCCCTGGCCACGTCCACGCCGTAGATGAGGCCGTGCTCGCGGATGCGCAGGCTTGCGGCGGGCAAAGCACCATGAAGCACGCCGCTGCGCGCCGGCAGCCCCTCGAGCTCGCGCACGTCGGCGTCCGATCGCTCGTACACGCAGGCGCAGCCGGTCAGTTCGCGCAGGCCGTCGGCGATCTCGGCGCGCCAGCGTTCCGCCCCGGCGGCGAGGAGCTGCAGCACGACCACCTCGCCATAGCGGTCCGCGATGACTCCGGGCAGGCCGTCGGACTCGCCATGGACCAGGCGCACGGCTCCGCCGTCCTCGGCGGCGATGAGCCCCGCGCGCGCATCGATTGCCTGCCTCAGCCGCGTACGCAGGAACCCGGCGTCTATCCTTTCCTTCTCCTCCCAGCCCCAGACACGCGCGCGGATCTGCGATACCGGGCTGTACGCGGCCCAGGCGATGAACTCGCCGCCCGCGGCACGCACCGCCACCGTGTCCCCCGCTTCAGGATCGCCGTCCAAACGAGCCACCGCCCCGGAGAACACCCAGGGATGGCGGCGCTGCAGGGATTTCTCGCGTCCCGGCTTCAGCATCAGTTGCTTCATGGGGCGGCATGATAAGCCGTTTTCATAGACAAAAGGGTCTCGGGGTCTCGCGACCCAAACGATCCTCCGCGTACCGCCAGAATCAGGGGTCATTCCGGCATGGGCATAAACGATGAAGCCTCGCGCACCGGCCGGGGTTCTCCGGCCGATGACCGGTCGACTCGTCAGTGCATCGTCTCGAGCGATTTGATCGTCGACAGCAGCGCCGGCAAGTCGATGGGTTTGAACACCACCGTCCAGCCGGAAGATCGGACAACTTCGACTCTCTCGGGCGAGGTGTCGCCGGTCAGGATCAATCCCCTGATGCGCTTCGCCGACTGCCGTTGGAGCGCATCGAGAAACTCCCTTCCGTTCAGCCCGGGTAGTCGCAGGTCGCAAATATAGAAGTCCGCATCGCCGATGTCCGGACTTGCCAATGCGACCTCCGCATTGTCGTAGGTCTTGACGCGCATGCCCTGGGATTCCAGGGACAGCTTCATCGCCATGGCTACGCTCCAGTCATCCTCGATCACGGCGACGCGGCGTCCACCCAGATTGAGCGCGGCATCGCTGCCGGCGTCTGGCTCCAGGTTAAGGTTCCCAACCTGCTTCGGCGATTCGTCGGCGAGCGGCAGGCGAAACTCGAACACGCTTCCCTTGCCCGGCCGGGAACGGCAGGTCACTTCAGTTCCGAGCAGCGTCGCGATGCGTTTGGCGATTGCGAGCCCCAGTCCGAGCCCTTTCGCTTTGTCGCGTTCCTGGTTCCCTATTTGGAAATATTCGTCGAAAATGGCGTCCATATTTTCCGGGGCGATTCCTATGCCGGTATCCCAGACCTGGATCAGGATCTGCCTGCCCCGGCGCCGGATCCCCACCAGCGCGCCGCCGCGCTCGGTGTATTTGATGGCATTGTCTATGAGATTCCCCAGCAGGCTGCGCAGCAGTTTCGGGTCGGTGTAACTCGCCAATTCCCTGCGTCGCGAAAATACCCTGAACCGCAATTTCTTTGCCGACGCCGTGAGCGTAACTTCGGCGCTGAGATTGCGGATCAACGTCCTCGTCCCAACCAGTTCATGGACCGGTTTCACCAACCCTGCATCGAATTTCGATAGGTCGAGCAGCGCATTCAACAGGTCCCCCAGGCTGTTGGCCGACAGCGCAAGATAATCGCTGATCTTCTTCTGCTCCTGACTCAACGCCGTACTTTTCAAAGCCAGGGAAAACAGGTTGATGGCCTGTATCGGCTGGCGCAGATCGTGGCTGGCGGAGGCAAGAAACTGTGACTTGGCGAGATTTGCTGTTTCCGCGTTCTGTTTGGCTTCCACCAGTTCCGTTTCAAACTTTTTGCGCTCGGTGATGTCTCGCGCGGAATTGAACAACACCAGTCTGCCGTCCAGTTCCAGCGCCCGGCCGCTGATTTCGACATCCAATACGCTTCCGTCGCGGCGCCGATGCCGGGTCTCGAACATCGAACGGCCGATTGCGCGCAGCTGGTCCGCTATTTTTTGCTTCAGGTCCTGCCTGGACCACTGTGCATCCCAGAGCGACACGTGGGCGCCAATCAACTCTTCGCGCGCATAGCCGAGCATCACGCAGAACGAGTCGCTGGCTTCCAGCAGGACTCCATCTCCTCCCATGATGTGCACGCCGTCGCTGGCATTGCGCAAAAATGCCTGATTCCGGTAGCTCTCCCGCGCGAGCGCCTCCTGCGCCGCCAGCTCCACGGTCATGTCGCGGGTGATGCACATCAAATGCGGGATACCATCGATATCGATAGCGGCGGCGGACATCAAACCAGCCCGGACATCGCCGCCTTTGGCACGGAAGCGAACCTCGTAATTCATGACCAGCCCGTCTTTTTGCAACAGGTCTATCAGAGGCTTTCTGCTCCCTGAATTCTCCCATATGCCGAGCTCGAATGAGGTTTTCCCGACAAGCTCCGCTTCGGTGTAACCCAGAAGCTCGGCAAAGCTGCGGCTGACCAATGCGTACCGGCCGCTTTCAATTTGGCTGATACTGCACATGTCGGGGCTCAGATAAAACGCCTTTCTGAAAACGTCCTCGCTGCGCTTCAGCGCTTGCTCGGCCCCACTGCGCTCGGCCTCTCGCCTGGAGATGATCTGGTTGTAGGCGTTCAGTCGCCGCCGGTAATAACGCACCCCTCCCAAGCACATCAGGGCTATCGCCCCGAACATTGCGAGCTGCAGGAATATCTCTCGATACCAATTGGCGAAAACAGTCGGGAGATGTCGGGTTACCGTGGTTACCAAAGGCTTATCCATTGATACCGTCTCAGGCCGGAGCGTGCTGAAGACCGTCAGCCTGTCCTCCCCGGTCAAGCCTCCCACCCCGGAAAAAATGCTGGTTTGCCGGCCGGACCGCATGTGCTGGGCATAGCGCGAGTAGGTATCCGGCCTTTCCGCAAGATCGATGCCGATCGCGCCTTGTGGATCCGGAATCCGGAAAATCATCTTGCCGTCGCCATGAATCACGGATGCTCGCATGTCCTCGGCGTAGAGGACGGAACCCAACAGGGTCTTGAAAAAATCCGGCTCCAGGGTCGCCGCCGCCACTCCGGCGAACTCGCCGCGCTCGTCGACGATCACCTTCGACACGGTTATGGTGTAAGCCCCACTGAGGCTACTGTACGGCGCAGTAACGTGGAGCAGGTCCGGGTTACGAATCCGGCGCGGAACCTGAAAATAATCCCGGCCACCGAAGTTATGCCCGATAACCTCCTTGAGGTTGCTGTAGGTCGTAAAGCCCGTGGCATCGAGGATGAGCAACCCGCGCAGCCCCGGAGTGATTTCCGCCGACGCATGCAAACGTCGATTGACCAGCGCGTCGCCGTCCCTTTGCGTTCGCAGCAAAGGCAGTTCGCTGCGAATCGAATCCAGCAAACGACTTGTGGACAGCAGGTGTTGCGCCAGGTTTTCATTTATAACCCTGGACTGGGCCAGAAGGCGCTCGCGTTCGTTGGAATCGACGGCTTTGTATTCCGCGTAAAGATCCCAACCGATGATGATCGCGAACAGCAGCAGGACCCCGCCGAGTAGCAGCCACGGGCCGACGGGAAAACCGCCATCCCGCGGCGGCGTCATGCTCTCGCGATTCGCCTGTGCGCCGGTCAAGTCTGCTTCCGATCTTCGTCAGGTGAGCGTCGGTTTTGCACTGTATGCATGCCGCTACCTGCTATTTTTTCTTCGCCCGCGGATGCGCGGCGTCATAGGCCTTGGCCAGGTACTGGAAGTCCAGATGGGTATAGACCTGCGTCGTGGAGATGCTCGAATGCCCCAGCATCTCCTGCACCGCGCGCAGATCGCCCGAGGATTGCAGCACGTGCGTTGCGAAAGAATGGCGCAGCACGTGCGGATGGACGTGCACCGGCAGACCGGCGCGCAGGGCCCAAGCCCCTAGGCGCGCGCGCACCACGCCGGCGGCGATGCGCTCGCCGCGCGCGCCGACGAACAGCGCCGGCGTCCCGGCCCGCGCCAGCAGCGCGCGCGAGCGCAGCCAGGCCTCGATCGCGGCGCGCGCTTTTTCGCCCACCGGAACGCTGCGCGTTTTTCCGCCCTTGCCGGTCACGGTCACCTCGGCGTCGCGGCGGATGGTATCGGCCTGGGCCAGATCGAGGCTGACCAGTTCCGCCAGGCGCAGCCCGGAAGAATAGGCGAGTTCGAACATCGCTTTGTCGCGCAGTTCCGGCGGCGTTTCCGCCGATAAGTCCAGCAACTGCCCAGCGGCCTCGGGCGACAGCGCCTTGGGCAGGCCTTTTGGCGACTTCGGTGCGCGCAGGCCGAGACAGGGGTTGGCGCTGTAGCCGCGATGCCGCGCCAGCCAGGCGAACAGCCCGCGCCAGGCCGACAGCATGTGCGCGATGGTGCGCCCCGACAGGCCGCGCGCGTGCAGCTGTGCCACGCTGCGGCGGATGTGCTGCGGCTGCATGCGCGCGAGCGCCACCCCGGGATTGAGCGCGTACAGCGCCTCGATGTCCTGGTGATAGTTGTGGCGCGTGCCTGCGGCGAGGTGGCGCTGGTGCGACAGGTGCTCGAGGTAGGCCCCGAGCGCTTCGCTGCGGGGATCCGGCTCGCGCTCCGCCGCCCTAGCCTCCGGCATGGCTACAGGTGCCGCAGCAGCGCGGCGCTGACGAGTTCGCCCAGTCGTTTGAGGTAAAGCGTACCCATTTCCGGATAGAAGCGAAGTACGTCCTCGCTCGCCAGCGCGAGCAGGCCGAAGCAGGACTTTCCGCCGTCGCGCAGCGGCATGCAGGCGACCGAGCGCACCTGCGACGCCGCCTCGCCGAACCAGGACGCGACCTCGACATTGCCGCTGGGTCCGCAAAACGGATGTTCCAGCGCCGCCGCGTACTGGCGCACCTCCTCGCTCGCCGGCGCGAACCCCGGACCGGCGCCGTCTGCCGCGCCCTCACCGGAGCGCCAGATGCGCGCCGCCGCATGCGGCACGGCGAAGTCCTCGCGCAGGTTGTAGTACAGCGCCTGCAGCATGGACTGCATGTCGCCGGTGGCGACCAGGGCCAGGCACAGGCGGTGCATCTTCTCGCCGATGGCGTCGTTCTCCTCGCCGAACTGAATCAGCTCGGCCAGCTTGCCCTCGAGCATTTTGCTTTTCTCGCGCAGCGTGAGTATCTGGCGCTCGGCGATGGGGATGGCGCGGCCGCCGTGCGGATGCGGAATGTAGATCTGCGCCAAGACCTCGGCGTAGTCTTCGAAGAATCCCGGGTTGTCCTGCAGGTAGCGTACGACTTCTTCAGCTTTCATCGATTTCCATTTCTCCCTCGAACACGGTGACCGCAGGACCGGTCATCCACACGGGATTGTCCCCGCCTTCCCAGCGTATCGTCAAATCGCCGCCGTGGGTGGATACCTGCACGCGCGCGTCGAGCAGGCCGCGGCGGATGCCGGCGGCAACCGCGGCGCAGGCGCCGCTGCCGCAGGCGAGCGTCTCGCCCGCGCCGCGCTCGTACACCCGCAAGCGGATACGGCCGCGATCCAGCACCTGCACATAGCCGGCATTCACCCGCTTTGGAAAGCGCGCATGGCGCTCGATCAGCGGGCCCTGCGCCAGCACCGGCGCGGCATCCACGTCCGCCACCACCTGCACCGCGTGCGGATTGCCCATGGACACCGCGGTGATCTGCACCGTAGTTCCGCCGACTTCGAGTGCTTGCACCAGCTCATCGCTGTCGGTGAGGAAAGGCACTCGCTTCGCCTCGAACACCGGCGGGCCCATGTCGACCGTCACCCCGCCACCGGGCTCCAGCCGCGGCGCGATGATGCCGGCGGCGGTTTCCACCCGGATTTCGTCTTTCGCCGTCAGTCCGCGCTCGCGCACGAAGCGCGCAAAGCAGCGGGCACCGTTGCCGCACTGCTCCACCTCGCCGCCGTCGGCGTTGAAAATGCGATAGCGGAAGTCGGTGCCGGCCGTGCGCGGCGGCTCCACCAGCAGAATCTGGTCGCAGCCGACGCCGAAATGCCGGTCGGCCAGGCGCCGCAATTGCGCCGGGCTCGGATCCAGGTGCCGGCTCACGCCGTCCAGCACGACGAAATCGTTGCCCGCCCCCTGCATTTTGGTGAATCTCAGCTTCATCGCTTGCGCTCCCCCGGCAATTCGCTAGTCACCGCACATCCTCGAGTAATCGCGCATGATGCAACGGCCCATGACCACCGTCATGCCGGCGGCGCGCGCGCGTTCCGCCGACGCCTCGTGCTCCGCGCCCTCCTGCATCCACAGGTTCCTGATCCCGGAACGCAGGCACTGGTCCACGATTTCAGGCAGGTATTTGCCCGAGCGGAACACATTGGCCAGATCGACGGTGTCGGGCACCGAATCGAGGTCGGGATAGGCTTTCTCGCCCAGGCCTTCGCTCAAGCCCGGCCGCACCGGGATGATGCGAAAGCCGAAGCGCTGCATCTGGCGCGCGACGCCGTGGCTCGCGCGCGCGGGCTTGGGCGAAAAACCGACCACGGCGATGCACTTCACGCGCCGCAGCAGCGCCTTGATCTCGTCCGGCCCGGGATTGGCGAATGGCATGGATTGATTTTAACCGCGAACCGGCGCAAGGGTTCCCGGGCCGCTCAGTACCATGACTTCTCCCCCGGCGGGCGCGTCTTGAAGCGCTTGTGCACCCAGAGATACTGTTCCGGCATTTGCCTCACCTGCTCCTCGATGAAGGCGTTCATGCGCCGTGTGTCGGCTTCGATGCTTGCGCCAGGATAGTCCTCCCAGGCCGGAAGGAAGCGCGTGACGTAACCTTCGCCTCCGGGCAGCATGCGCGTGATGCAGGGCAGCACCCGCGCACCCGCAAGTCGCGCCAGGCGCGACACGCCGGTGATGGTGGCGGCGTCGACGCCGAAAAACGGCACGAATATGGTGTCACGTTGGCCGTAGTCCATGTCCGGCAGATAGTAAAACGGCAGTCCGGCCTGCATCGCGCGCAGCGCCGGGCGCACGCCCTCCTGGCGTGACAGCAGGGTCAGGCGGCCGAAGCGCATTCGCCCTGCGTACAACACGGCGTCGAACACCTCGTTTTTTTGCCTGGAGTAGATCGACACCATGTCGAATTCCATCGCCAAGCGCGCGCCCCCCATGTCCAGGCCGACGAAATGCGGCGCGAGCAGGATCAGCGGCTTGCCGCGCAGCGCGTCGAAATGTTCCAGGCCTTCGAAACGCACCAACTGCCGAATGCGCGCGGGCGATCCCCACCAGAGGATGGCGCGTTCGAGAAACGTCCGGGCGAAGGCCTGGAAATGGCGCCGCGCCAGCCATTCGCGCTCGCACCGCGGGAGTTCGGGCAGGCAGCGAGCAAGGTTGACCAGGCAGATGCGGCGGCGCTCGCGGCCGAGCGCATAGAGCAGCGTGCCGAAGCCATTGCCGATCCCGGCTAGCAGCGCCAGCGGCAGCAAGCGCAGCAACCAGACGAGCGCAAGTGAGATGCGGGTCAGCATATGGCCGTCTCCGACAATGCCCATATTGTCATTCCGAGCAAAGCGAGGAATCTGCGTTTCATAGGCTGCAAGAGGCAGATTCTTCGGCCTGTGCCCCGAAGGTCTCGATCCCCCTTGAGGGGAAAGTCCTCCTGGAGGGCGGCCTCAGAGTGACCATTGATCGAGATTCCGCTCTGCATCCCGGGCTTCATTTGGTTGCTTGCGCACCGGCCGGTACTTTGTAACGGTTATAGGCCCAGCCGTACTGCGCCGGACACTGGCGGATCAAGCCCTCCAGAGCGCGGTTGAGCGTTCGCGCCGGCGACTCGCCCGCAAGCGGCGCGGGCATGGGCTCCAAATGGAGGTGGAAGCCCCGGCCCCGCGGCAAACGCTCGGCGTAGGCGAGGATCACCGCCGCGCCGGTGTCCGCCAGCCGACCCGTAAGCGTCATGGTATAGGCCGGGCGGCCGAAAAAATCCGCCCACTCGCCTTCTCCCACGCCCGGCGCCTGATCCGGCAGGATGCCGATGGCCTCGCCGTTTTTCAGCGCGCGCAACAGGATGCGCACACCTTTCAGATCGGCGCTCGCCAGGCGCAGATTCGGCCGTTCGCGGCCGGCCAGCATCAGCGGCTCGATGATTTTTTTCTTGGGTGAGCGGTAGAGCACGCTGATCGGGGCGCCTTCAGGTGCGCGGTAGGCGTAGTACTGCGCGGTGATCTCGAAGCAGCCCAGATGCGGCGTAAGAAACATGATCCCGTGGCGGCGGGCCAGTGCCGCCTCGACCAGGTCCCATCCCGAAACTTGGGATACCCAGCCTGCAACCATCGCGTGCGGGCGCAACCAGATCGCCGGCAGCTCCAGCAACCCCTTGCCCGCCTCCGCGATCGCCTGGCGCAGTACGGCCGGGTCGGCGAAACCGGCGGCGCGCAGATTGGCCGACAGGTAATGGCGGTAGCGCGGAGAAATCAGATACACCGCCCTTCCTACAAGCGCACCCAGGCGATGCAACACGGAAAGCGGCAAAGCGGCGAACAGACGCGCGAGTCTTAAAACCACGCCGTGTCACTTTGGAATCGAATCAAGACATGCTATCCTTACGGCCTTTTTCCAACCTTTCAGAATCCAATAATGAGCTCCTTCCTGTTTACGTCGGAATCGGTTTCCGAAGGCCATCCGGACAAAGTCGCCGACCAGATATCCGATGCGATACTGGACGCTATTCTAGCGCAGGACAAAACCTCCCGAGTCGCCGCGGAAACCCTGGTCAAGGACAATCTGGTGGTGCTTGCCGGCGAAATCACCACAGGCGCCCGGGTCAACTTCAGCGAAGTGGCGCGAAAAGCCATCAAGCGCATCGGTTACACCGATCCGGCGATCGGCTTCGACACCCACACCTGCACCGTGATCGTGGCCTACGGCGAGCAGTCCAAGGACATCGCCCAGGGGGTGGATGTGGGCAAGGGCCTGGACATGGACCAGGGCGCAGGCGACCAGGGCCTGATGTTCGGTTATGCCTGCGACGAAACGCCGCAATTGATGCCGTTGCCGATTTACCTTTCGCACCGGCTGGTCGAGCGCCAGTCGGAGATCCGGCGGGACGGACGTCTGCCGTGGCTGCGCCCCGACGCCAAATCGCAGGTGACCATCCGCTACGTCGACGGTAAAGCGGATGCGATCGACACCGTGGTGCTGTCCACGCAGCACGGCCCCGGCCTCACGCACAAGCAGATCGAAGAGGCCGTGATCGAACAAATCATCAAACCGATCCTGCCCAAGCATCTGCTCAAGGGCCCGATCAAGTACCTCGTCAACCCGACCGGCAGCTTCGAGATCGGCGGGCCCAAGGGCGACTGCGGCCTGACGGGGCGCAAGATCATCGTCGACACCTACGGCGGATCCGCGCCGCACGGCGGCGGCGCTTTCTCCGGCAAGGACCCGTCCAAGGTCGACCGCTCGGCCGCCTATGCCGCGCGCTATGTCGCCAAGAACGTCGTCGCCGCGGGCCTGGCGAGCAAATGCCAGATTCAGGTGTCCTACGCCATCGGCGTCGCGCGCCCGACCAGCGTCATGGTCACGACCTTCGGTACCGGGAAAATTTCCGACGAAAAGCTGTCCGAACTGGTGACCAAGCATTTCGACCTGCGCCCCAGGGGCATCGTGCAGATGCTCGACCTGCTGCGCCCGATCTACGAGAAGACGGCCGCCTACGGCCACTTCGGCCGCGACGAACCCGAGTTCACCTGGGAAGCGACGGATAAAGCCAGGGCCTTGGCGGCGGACGCGGGCATACAAGAGCCGGCGCTCGCCTGAGGCGTAGTATCGAACCCCGCGAACGCGGGGCAGAAAAAAACCGGCGCGGGCCGGTTTTTTCGCAGCCGAAACCTGACGAACGATTCTTTACGCCGGCAATCGGGCCAAGAGCGGCCCCTCGCTGTCACTTCCAATTCGCCGCAGAGCGGCCACTGACGGGCCGCCAAAGTCTATTTGATTACCTCATCCGCCTGCAACAGCATTGATTGTGGAATGGTGAGGCGCAGCGCCTTGGCGGTTTTGAGGTTGATGACCATCTCGAACTTGGTGGGTTGCTCGACCGGCAGGTCGGCGGGTTTCGCGCCCTTGAGAATCTTGTCCGCATAGAACGCCGCGCGGCGGAACATTTCGGTCATGTTTGCTCCGTAGGAAATGAGCCCTCCGCTATCGGCGATGGCGCGGTTTTCGAACATCGAGGGCAGGCGGTGCTCTATCGCAAGCCCGGCGATCCGCTCGCCATTGTTGGTGATAAATGGCGCGGCCTGCACGATCAGCGCCTGCGCGCGTTCGCGTTTCATGGCATTGAACACACCCGCGATTTCCTCGGGCGCATTGATTTCGTGGACGAACAGGTCGATGCCCATCTGCCGCGCGGCCGGGCGAATTTCGCTGACAAAGAACGCTCCGGTCGGAGAATTTTTCCAGAGCAGAACCGCGAAGCGCGTGGACTTGGGGACGATTTCACGCAAAAGCTGGAGTCGCTTGCCGCTGAGGACCGGCGATATTTGCGACGAGCCCGTGACGTTGCCGCCTGGGTGCGCGAGGCTGGCGACGACGCCGGCAGCGACGGGATCCGCCGAATTCCCCATGACGATGGGGATGGTACTGGTTGCGCGCTTGGCGGCGATGGCCACAAACGTGGACCTTGTCACGATCGCGTCCACCTTGAGCCGCACCAGTTCGGCGGCCATTTCGTGCAAGCGCGCCTCGTTGCCGTCGGCCCAGCGAAATTCGATCGCCAGATTGCGCCCTTCGACGTATCCCAGCGTCCGGAGTTGATCGCGGAAGGCTGAGTCGGCGACGTCCGGGCCGGAAGTGAGCGCGAGATAGCCGATCCGGTAGACCTTGTCGGGCTGCTGCGCGTTCGCGATGAGGGGCGCGGCAAGCGCGCCTAGTGCAATCAGTAGCTCCCGGCGAGTGGTCATTCGATCCCCCGATTCCCAGTTAGCGGTATTCGCCGGAATTGACAGGGAGGGTCGCCCCTTCAACGCCAGCGGGAACTTATTCTACGTTTAAGCGGCATTTTCGGTTTGAATTAGGGGTACGGCTTGTCAGGCAGCACTTAGCCAGTGACCCGTCGTTGGCGTATCCGCTCCGAAAAACCTGTTTGAGACCCGAATAGGGAATTGCAGGGCTCCCTTGGACGCCGAAATGCGGGCCTAGCTCGTGAGGTAGCCAGTCCTTGCACCCGAGGCGAACGTCTTTGACGGAAATCAAAACCACGGCGTCCTACCTCCTATATAGGTGGTAATTTAAAATGGGCAGTAGCAATTCTGAATTGAAATGATGAAGACATCGTCCATTCGAACGCATCTCCTGCTCCTGGTCTATGTTATGTCCGTCCCGCTTGTGGCGGTCGTCGGCTTCGCCATCTATTCTGACGTGCTGCAGACCGTTTCCCATACCAAGACATCGCTGCGAACCCTGGCTAGCACGATGGTCGGCAATACAGGCTACAAGCTTGCAAGCGCTCGCCAGACTCTCGAACGTTTAGCGAGCCGTCCTCTGGTAAAGCAGGTCGATGCCAAGAACTGCGATGGAATCTTGAAGGACCTCCTCAGCCTTAACCCGGACTACGCGAATGTTACCTATACGGATGCCCAGGGCGTAGCGGTCTGCTCGGCCGTGCCGCAACCGGGCGGCAAGCCTGTCTATGTAGGCAAGGCGCCGTGGTTCCAGCGGTTCCTGAAAAACAAGCAATTCACCGTCGGCGAACCATTTTTTGGCCCGATCACTGGTAAATGGGTTTCCGTCCTCAGCGCGCCAATCTGGAATGAACGTCACGAATTGGTTGGAGGTGTGCAACTTCCCATGGATCTCAAAGCATACGATCCCAATATCCCTGCGCAATTCCTTCCACCCGGAAGTCGTTACGGCTTCCAGGCTGAAAACGGCGTATTGATTTGGCGCAATGTTGACCCGGAGGGATCGATCGGCACTCAAGGCAAGTCCGAGGCATCGCGGCGGATGATTGCGATGAGGAACGGTGAATTTGAAAGCACTGGATCGGACGGCGTAACGCGATCCTATTCCGTAGTTCAAATGTCCGAAACCGGATGGACTGCATTCGTCGGGGTCCCAACCTCGGAGGTCTATGCACCTGCCCGGAAACGCGCAATGACCCAAACGCTGATAGCGGCCATATCAATTACCCTGCTGATTTTTTTCGCCGTTTCTATCTCTCGGCGGGTCAGCAGACCCATCGCCTCGCTTGAAGCGGCTGCACGGGCAGTTCATGCCGGGAATCTCGGGACGAGGGTGGCAAGCTCAGGCCCGACCGAAATCATCGAGGTCGCACGGACTTTCAACGCAATGATTGAAAGAATTGAAGCATCCACAATGCAACTACAGGCAGAGATCACCGCTCACACCCGCACAGAGGAATCGCTACTCCTTAGTCAACAGCAGATGGAGCAATTGCTTTCTGAGCAAGATGCCATTCTTAACAGCCGCGTTGTTGGATTCGTAAAACTCAAAGACCGCCAATTCATCTGGGTCAACGCCGCGTATGCGGAGATGTTCGGATATACCAAGGATGAAATGATTGGATTGCCGACGCGCACAGTTTATGCAAGCGATGAGGCTTATGGCGAATTTGCGAAGGCTGCGTATCCCGTCATGCAAAGAGGGGAACTTTTTCGCACTGAAATCCAATATCGTCGCAAGGATGGCAGCTTAGGCTGGTACGAGATCTGCGGCGGTCTTCTTTACCCGGGAAGCGCTGAGACCATATGGGCATTTGTCGATACTAGCCAGCGCAAGAAAGCGGAACAAGAGTTGGTAACAGCGCGCCAAGCGGCTGAGGTGGCCAACCGCGCCAAGAGCGAGTTTCTGGCCAATATGAGCCATGAGATCAGGACGCCCTTGAACGGGGTGATCGGCAACGCCCAACTGCTTGAAATGTCCGAGCCGACCGGGGAGCAGAAGCAATATCTGTCCGCGATCATGCTCTCATCGAACAACCTGCTGTCGCTGATCAACGATATCCTGGACCTATCCAAGATCGAAGCGGAAAAGGTAGTGCTGGAGAAGGCCGATTTCAGCCTCCGCGGCTGCTTCAACAACGTCGTGCGCACGCAGCGCTCTCGCATCGCGAATAAGGGGCTATCGCTCAAGGTGCAGATAGCCGGAGACGTGCCTGATGCCTTGATCGGCGATGAACTTCGGGTGAAGCAGATCCTGCTCAATCTGCTGGGCAACGCGATCAAGTTCACCAGCGCGGGCGGGATTACGCTCTGTGCCGCAATCAAGGAGCGGGATGGCAGCACTGCGCTGATTGAATTGGAGGTGACGGATACCGGCGTCGGCATACCCAAAGCGGTTGCCGATGAAATCTTTAAGCCGTTCGTACAAGCTGATAGCTCGGTCGCACGCAAGTACGGCGGCAGCGGCCTGGGCCTGACGATCAGCCGGCGTCTGGCCGAACTCATGGGCGGTAGCATGTCTGTCGAGAGCACCGAGGGTGCGGGTAGCACTTTCCGCGTGCTTCTACCTTTCCAGGTAGTGAACAAAGTGGTGCGGGAGCACGACGAACCACCTGCCGCGTCACCAACGGCGCTTTGGACTGGCGCACCCTTGAAGGTCTTGCTGGCCGAGGACAACGAGATCAACCAGCAGTTTAGCGTGGCACTGCTCAAGAAAATGGGGCATCAGGTGAGCTTGGCGGAGAATGGAAAGGACGCACTTGCCGCCCTGGGCAAGGATGCGTTCGACCTGGTGCTGATGGACATTCAAATGCCGGTGATGGGCGGACAGGAGGCGTTGGCGGCCCTGCGCGAGCGTGAGCGCGGCACGGGCGCACATCTGCCGGTGATCGCGCTTACCGCCTACGCATTGAAGGGCGACGAAGAGAAATTCCTCGCACAAGGGTTCGATGGTTATATTTCAAAGCCGCTGGAAGTGAAGAAGCTGGTAGCGGAGATGCATCGGGTACTGCAATTGAAGCATTCAGCCGATGGCGACCGTGCGTGAATGTCCGTATGCGGCCGTAGGCGGCAACGCAATTGGACGACAGTAAGTTCCTTTGCGGAAGGGGCATGGGGGTCAAAATGACAACGCCACCAAGTACCGACTCGACAAAAGGTATATCTGTACCCGAACCTCTCAAGCCGGGCGTGTACCGGGATAGGATTCTAGTAAACGGGGTTGATATCGAGTGGGACACAAAGAAGGGTACTGGTATGGTGGAAAAACCGATTCGATACCAGCGGCTCGCAGACCTTGTGATATGAATCTGTCAGTCCTGATCGTTGAAGACTCTGCCGACGATGCCGATTTGATGTCGGGGGAGTTGCGCCAAGCGGGCCTTGAAGTGCTGCAGGAGCGCGTCGAAAATGCCGAAGAGATGCGCGTTGCTCTGGCGAAACAACCGTGGGATATCATCCTGTCCGACTTTAGATTGCCGCGGTTCAATGCCCGCCAGGCGCTGGAGTTGCTGCAGGAGACAGCTGTGGACATTCCTTTCATCGTTGTTTCAGGCGCTATTGGCGAAGTGACAGCGGTGGAACTGATGCGCGCAGGTGCCCATGACTACGTGATGAAAGACAGCCTGACGCGGCTTCCGGCAGCTGTGATGCGGGAAATCAAGGAAGCGCAAGATCGCCGGGAGTACAGGCGAGCCGCAGAAGCATTGCGGGAAAGCGAGGAACGCTGGAAGTTCGCGCTGGAAGGTGCCGGCGAGGGCGTGTGGGATTGGGATGTTCCGGGTCGCAGAGTGCTCTTTTCAGCGCGCTGGAAAGAAATGCTGGGATATGCCGAAAGCGAGATAGGCAGCGATCTTGAGGAATGGGAAAAGCGACTGCATCCTGACGACAAGGCGCGCGTAATGGCGGACCTTCAGGCGTATTTCGAAGGCAAGACTTCCACCTACGTCAATGAGCATCGCCTGTTATGCAAGGACGGCAATTGGAAATGGGTGCTCGATCGCGGCATGATCGTCAGCCGACTGCCCGATGGCCAGCCGCTACGCATGATAGGCACCCATGCCGACATCGGCGCACGCAAGCAGGCCGAAGAATCCCTGCAACTGGCCGCAATGGTGTATCAGCACAGCAGCGAAGCCATGGCTATTGCCGATGCCGACAATATTATCGTTTCGGTCAACCCGGCATTTACGCAAACGACCGGCTACGAGCCGGATGAAGTCATCGGTCAGGATCCGAAACTCCTCAAATCCGGCCGCCATAATCAGGCTTTCTACGAGGCAATGTGGCAGGAGATCAAGGCCACGGGCCACTGGCAAGGCGAGATCTGGAACCGTCACAAGAATGGCGCGGCGTATGCGGCATACCTCACCATCAACACCATTTTCGATGCCGATGGCCTGGTGAGCCGACGCGTCGCATTGTTCTCCGACATAACGCAAAAGAAGGAATCCGAAGAGCTGATATGGCGCCACGCGAATTTTGATGCTTTGACCCAGCTTCCCAATCGCCGCATGCTACTAGACCGGTTGAAGCAGGCCATCAAAACGTCGCATCGCACCGGAATGAGCCTGGCGTTGCTGTTTCTTGATTTGGATGAATTCAAGGACGTCAACGATACGCTGGGACATGACATGGGCGACATACTGCTCAAAGAAGCCGCGCAGCGCATGTGCAGCTGCGTGCGGGGGACCGACACCGTCGCTCGCCTGGGCGGGGATGAATTTACCATTGTCCTATGCGAATTGGCGGATACCGGCAGCGTCGAGCGGGTAGCGCAGGAAATCCTGCAGAAACTCGCCGCGCCGTTTCTACTCGGCGCAGAGGTGGCCTATATTTCTGCCAGCATCGGCATCACGCTCTACCCGACGGATGCAACGGAAATAGAAGATTTGTTCAGGAACGCCGACCAGGCGATGTATGCCACCAAAGCACTGGGGCGAAATCGTTACAGCTATTTCACCGCGTCCATGCAGGAAGCCGCGCAATTGCGCAAGCGGCTTACCAGCGATCTGCGCAACGCGCTCCTTGACAACCAGTTTCAGGCTTATTATCAGCCGATTGTGGAACTTCAAACCGGCGCCATACATAAAGCCGAAGCGCTGATCCGTTGGCAACACCCGACGCAGGGCATGATTAGCCCGATGGCGTTCATTCCCGTAGCTGAAGAGACCGGCATGATTACCGGCATTGGTGATTGGGTATTCAAGGAAGCGGCGAAGCAGGCCAAGTTGTGGCGCCTATCGCACAATGCCGATTTTCAGATCAGCGTTAATGTTTCCCCGGTCCAGTTCAAGGACGAAAACTATTCTCCCGCCGATTGGTTCGAGCATTTGAAGCAACTCGGACTGACCGGACAATGCGTCGTTGTAGAACTTACTGAAGGGTTGCTGATGGAGGTCAACCCCGCAGTCAACGCCAAACTGCTCGCTTTGCGCGACGCGGGCATGCAGGTGGCGATAGACGATTTTGGCACCGGTTACTCATCCCTATCGTATATCAAGACCTTCGATATTGATTATCTGAAGATCGACCAGTCCTTCGTTCGCAACCTAACACCTAATTCTGATGACTTGGCACTTTGCGAGGCAATTATTGTCATGGCGCATAAGCTTTGGCTGAAAGTCATCGCCGAGGGTGTGGAGACGGAACTGCAGCGTGAATTATTGCAAAGTGCCGGCTGTGATTACGCTCAGGGCTACCTGTTCTCCAGGCCCGTACCAGCGGAAGAGTTCGACGCATTACTGAATAAGCGTCGGAGCGCCGTGTAAGACGCTCCACTGTTTTCCCGTTCTCCAATAACCTTCTCTGTCCCTTCCTCTCTCTGGCACGAGCGTGCGCGCTACGCTAGTCGACAATCGCTCCGGATGCCTTGACCACCGCACCCCAGAGTGGATACTCCGCCCGGATCAGCTCGGCGAACTGCTCCGGGCTCGAAGGGATTACGTCAAACCCCTGCGCCTCGAGCGCGCGCTTCGTGTCCGGTGCGTTCAGCACGGCGACGATCTCGCGATTTAGGCGTTCAACAATCGGCCGCGGTGTGCCGGCGCGCACGAACACGCCATTCCATACCGTCGAAACATAGCCCTTGAGTCCCGCTTCTTCCATCGTGGGCACATCGGGCAGTAGCGGCGAGCGCTTTAGCGTGGCGACGCCGAGGGCGCGCAGCTTTCCCGTGCGCACGAGCGTGACAATGGCGGGCAGGTTGTTGAACATCATGGGCACCTGGCCGCCGAGCACGTCATTCAGTGCGGGTGGACCGCCCTTATAAGGAATGTGCAGCAGGTCAATGTTCGCCTGCATCTTGAACTGTTCACCCGCAAGATGCATGGTGTTGCCGTTGCCCGCTGAAGCGTAGGCGAGCGAGCCGGGTTTCAATTTCGCCGCGGCAATCACGTCGGCCACGCTTCGAAACGGCGTTGCCGCAGCGACTACCAGTACGTTGGCCATCTCATGCGTGCTGGACACCGGTTGCAGGTCCTTGATGGGGTCATACGGCATGTTCCTGCCGTACAAATGCGGATTGATCGTGATCGTGCTCGCCGAGCCCAGCAGAATTGTGTATCCGTCTGCAGGTCCCTTCGCGACGTAGTCCGAGCCGATGTTACCGTTTGCGCCCGGGCGATTCTCGACAATAACCGGCCTTCCGAGCCGCTCGCCCAGCTTCTGCGCGAGCTGACGCGCAAACACGTCGGCCGCACCGCCTGGCGGGTACGGCACCACGTAGGTCAGCGGCCTATCCGGAAAAGTCTGCGCGTGCAACTGGGAACACGCGATGGCGAGGTAAAGGCAGCAGAATGCGCAAATGACGCGAAGCGGCAATAACTGCATGAGCATCCCCTTTAGTTTGTCTGGCGTAGCTTTCCAGTGGTCGCTGTCCCCGCCTGAGTATCAAGGGGGAGTCTACACTTCAACGGTAGTTGTCAGGACACGCGGGAGGCTGGCTCGGGGCGTGAACAGACACTACCAGCCGCCCTGCGCCAGCCACTCTTCGAGCAATTCCATCTTCTCGACACCGAAAAACGGTTCCTTGCCGACAACGAAAAACGGCGAGCCGAACACGCCGCGCGCGAGCGACGCCTCCACGCTGGCGCGCAGCAGGCGCCCGGCCCCCTCGCCCGCGACATCCGCCGCGATCGCGGGATCGGCGAGGCCGATGTCGCGCAGCACTTCCGTCACCACCGCCTGAACCGAGATGTCGCGCCCCTGCAGCCAGTAGGCGGCGAACATTCGTTGCGCGAAGAGTTGCGCCGTGTCCGGGCGGTGCTGCAGCAACCAGTTGAAGGCGCGGCCAGCCGGGCGCGGATCGACCGGGTTCGCGCCCGGATCGCGCGCCAGCGCGATGCCATGGCGGCGCGCGTAGCGGCGTGCATCGTGCCGGATGTAGTCTCCCTTGAGCGGCACCTCGAGCAGCGGTTTCATGCCCATCACCTTGACCACGCTCACCCCGATCAGCATCGAATGCCAATTGGCGGTGAGGCCGTATTTCTGCGCAAGCTCGTTGATGCGCAGGCTGGCGAAGAAGCCGAACGGCGAAATGAAATCGAAGTAGAAGTCGATCGCGCGCGATGCGGAGGCTCGGCCCGATTCATTGATCGCCGCAGTATTCATTCGTACTCCACCTGGAACGGCACGGCAAAACGCCCGAGCAATTCCTTCACCTGCAATTCGATCGCCGCCGGCTCAGCCGCGCCGGCGATCCTGATTGTCGCGGAAAAACCGCCGGCCACCTGGGCCGCCGTGACCGACACGCGCCGGCATGCGCCGGCCAAAGGCTGCAGCGCTTCGCCATAGGCTTGCTCGATGGCGCGCAGGCGCAGCGCCGGTTTGAATATCTTCCCGATCGCGGTCATCGGCATCGCCTCGAGCACGGTGACGCGCCGCGGCACGGCGGCGCGCTCGCCTATCCTCGGCGCGACTTGCTCCAGGATTTGCGCGGCGCCCGCCTGCGTGCCCGGGCGCAGGGTCAGGAATATGACCGGCAACTCGCCGGCATAAGCGTCGGGTTCCCCGACCGCGGCGCAACTTTGCACCGCGGGATGCGCGGCAAACGCCTCCTCGATCATCGAAGGATCGATATTGTGCGCGCCGCGGATGATCACGTCCTTGGCGCGCCCGGTGAGGTAGACGCGGCCTTGCCCGTCGACGTGGCCGAGGTCGCCGCTGATGAGCAGCCCGCCAGCTGCGAACATGCCCGCGTTTGCGGCCGGATCGGTATAACCGGGGCACACATTCGGCCCACGGATCACGATCACCCCCGGTTCGTTTGCGGCGCAGCGCTGATCGAGCTGCGCACCCTCTGGCCCCAGGCGCACCGCATAGACCTCGGAAAACGGCAGCGGCAGGCCGCAGGACAGCGGCGTCCGCGGCGCGGCCAGGGGCTCGATCGCGACCAGCCCGGCCGATTCCGTCATGCCCAGAATATTGCGCACCGGGATGCCGAGTTTTTTCTCGAATGCGTTGGCCAGTTCGCTCGGCAGCGGCGATCCGCCGGTGTACAGCGCGCGCACCGAGGAAACGTCGGCCTCGCCCACGGGGGTGTCGAGCAATGCGGCGATGATGGTGGGAACCGCGGCGAGATAGGTCACCCGGTAGCGCTCGACAAAGCGCCAGTAATTCGCGACGAATCCCCGGTGGCGCATGCCCAGTCGCGGCGGCAAAACGATATTGGCACCGGCGCAAAAACAGCCGGCGCCGTAGACGAAAGCGCCCGCGACGTGAAACAGCGGAAAGCCGTTGATCATGCTGTCGCGCTCGCCGAGGCCGTAGAACATGCCGGCGAACCAGCTGGTGTGCACTTCGTTTGCGTGCGTGTGCCGCGCCAGCTTGGGCGCGCCGGTAGTGCCGCCCGTGTGGTAATAGGCGGCGATGTCTCCGGGCGC
>Ga0194060_10000339_pt1 | contig 34125 bp, 30 predicted proteins | sample SepL225m_MetaG_FD_163427 | JGI IMG/M metagenome (GOLD analysis project Ga0194060, IMG submission 163427) | Anoxic zone freshwater microbial communities from boreal shield lake in IISD Experimental Lakes Area, Ontario, Canada - Sep2016-L222-5m | ecosystem: Environmental > Aquatic > Freshwater >...
GTATGTCCGGCGCGAGTTAGTTGTTGAGCTGCCGCTAATCCAGCTGGACCAGAACCGATAACGGCAACGGTTTTCCCAGTGATTCGATCTGGTGCTAGCGCTTTCACATTGCCAGATTCGAAAGCCTCTTCAACTATGCGAAGTTCTACTTGCTTAATTGTTACTGCTTCACGGTTAATTCCAACCACACATGCGGTCTCACATGGCGCTGGACACAAACGACCAGTGAACTCCGGAAAATTATTAGTTGCATGTAAGCGGTTAATAGCTTCATTTTTATCGCCCCGCCAGATTAAGTCGTTCCACTCTGGAATGAGATTTCCAAGCGGACACCCTGAATGACAAAAAGGAATTCCACAGTCCATGCAACGTCCTGCTTGTTTTTGTAGATGCTCAAAACTTTGCGGTTCATAAACTTCGCGCCAATCTTGAATACGCACATCAACTGGCCGGCGTGTTGGTGTTTCGCGAGGAGTTGTAATAAATCCCTTTGGATCAGCCATTTGCTGCTACCTCCATTACTAAAGCATCAACTGGTAAACCTTCGCGGGTGGCTTTGGCCATAGCTTCTAGAACTCGCGCATAATCGCGTGGCATCACTAATGAAATTCTCTTTACTGACTCATCCCAGTTGGCCAATAAATCTAGTGCCGTGCGTGATTGAGTTTCCTTTAAGAAATCTGAAATGAGTGTATGCAAAATTACGCTTTGATCTTCTGGCAGTGCAAGTACATCAACCATGTCTGTGTTTACATTTGCTGGATCTAAATCAAGAACAAAGGCACGTCCGCCTGACATTCCCGCAGCAAAATTACGCCCGGTACGACCTAGAACTACAACTGTTCCGCCGGTCATATATTCGCAGCCGTGATCTCCAATACCTTCAACAATTGCGGTGGCACCAGAGTTACGTACACAGAATCGTTCGCCGACAACTCCGCTAATCATGATCTGACCAGAAGTTGCACCATATCCGATGACATTTCCGGCTATAACATTTTCATTGGAAGCAAAGTTGGATTTCTCATCGGGGCGAAGAATTACACGACCTCCCGAAATTCCCTTTCCAACATAATCATTAGAGTCTCCGAATAGGCGAATTGTTAATCCCCGTGGAATAAATGCTCCTAGAGATTGGCCGGCAGAGCCACGCAGGGTGACATTAATTGTGTCATCAGGTAGCCCGGTTCCCCCAAAATTGCGAGTTAATTGGGCACCCAACATCGTTCCCACGGTTCTATTCACATTTCTAACAGGCAGGTCAATCTGCACTTTCTCTTTCTTGGACAAAGCTTTTTCGGCTAAAGAGATTAATGTGTTATCGAGCGCAGCATCTAATCCGTGATTTTGTTTTTCAGTGTTATGAAGAGCACTAACCACATGAGGTTGAACTAATAGTGGAGCAAGATCTAACCCACTTGCCTTCCAATGATCTACAGCCCGTTTTGTATCCAAGAAATCAACATGTCCAACTGCTTCTAACAAAGTCTTAAATCCAAGGCTGGCAAGAATTTCTCGAACTTCTTCGGCAATATATTCAAAGAAAGTTTCGACAAATTCTGGCTTCCCAGTAAAGCGTTTACGAAGTTCAGGGTTTTGTGTCGCTACGCCGACCGGACAAGTATCAAGATGGCACACGCGCATCATGACGCAGCCAGAAACAACGAGCGGGGCGGTGGCAAAACCAAATTCTTCGGCCCCTAAAAGTGCGGCAATCACTACATCGCGACCAGTTTTTAATTGGCCATCAGTTTGGACAACAATGCGATCACGCAAATTGTTGAGCAACAATGTTTGTTGTGTTTCAGCTAAGCCAAGTTCCCATGGTGCACCAGCATGCTTAAGTGAGGTGAGAGGCGAGGCACCAGTACCGCCATCGTGTCCAGAGATAAGAACTACATCGGCATGTGCCTTACTTACTCCAGCAGCAACTGTTCCAACACCTACTTCAGCTACTAACTTCACATGAACGCGCGCATTCTTATTTGCGTTCTTTAAATCATGAATGAGTTGGGCAAGATCTTCGATTGAATAAATATCATGATGTGGTGGTGGAGAAATTAGACCCACACCTGGGGTCGAATAACGAACTTTTGCAATCCATGGATAAACCTTGTTGCCAGGTAGTTGCCCGCCCTCGCCCGGCTTTGCACCTTGTGCGATTTTAATTTGAATATCATCGGAGTTAACAAGGTACTCACTGGTGACGCCAAATCGACCAGATGCAACTTGCTTAATTGATGAGCGCTTAGAATCACCGTTAGCCATTGGCAAGAATCGCTCTGGATCTTCACCGCCCTCACCAGTGTTTGATTTGCCACCCAGACGATTCATAGCAATTGCAAGAGTTTCGTGAACTTCTTGTGAAACAGAGCCATACGACATTGCACCCGTTGAGAAGCGCTTAATAATTTCTGAGGCGGGCTCTACTTCATCGATTGAAATCGCAGGACGCAGCCCCTCTTTAAATGCAAAGAGACCGCGCAAAGTCATTAATCGACTACTTTGATCATTGACTCGATTCGTATATCGCTTAAATATGTCGTAACGCTTATTGCGAGTTGAATGTTGCAAAGTGAAAACAGTTTCAGGATCAAAAAGATGCGGTTCACCTTCACGGCGCCACTGATATTCCCCGCCAATAGGTAAGCGCTTAGTTCCAGGAACTTCTCCCCCTGGCGGATAAGCAATGTTATGTCTGGCAATAGTTTCTTGTGCAATCACATCGAGACTGACGCCACCTAATCTTGAGGTAGTACCAACAAAATACTCATCGACTAATTCTTGGCTTAGACCAATGGCTTCAAAAACTTGCGCACCTGTGTAAGAGGCAATTGTGCTGATGCCCATTTTGGACATGACTTTAAGTACGCCTTTACCTAAGGATTTAATTAAGTTGCGTACAGCTTTTTCTGGAGTTATTCCAGTGATTACTCCTTGCAAAACTAAATCTTCAGCCGTCTCCATTGCTAGATATGGATTAACTGCCGCAGCTCCATATCCGATTAGCAAGGCAACATGGTGAACTTCGCGAACATCCCCGGCTTCAACGACTAAACCAACGCTGGTACGAGTTTTTTCACGAATTAAATGATGATGGACAGCTGAAGTCAGAAGCAATGATGGTATCGCCGCTTCTTCTGCATCGGCATCTCTATCTGATAAAACAATAATTCGAGCACCATCTGCAATGGCTTGCGACACTTCGGCGCGAATTTCATCGATACGTTGGCGGAGTGATTCGCCGCCTCCAGCTACGAAGAAGAGACCGCGAATAACGTAGGCACCTAACCCCGGGAAGTCGCCTTCTTCATTAACGTGAATAATCTTTGCGAGTTCATCGTTATCAATGACCGGGAAGGCAAGTGAAATTTGGCGACAACTATTTGGACCAGGATCGAGCAGATTGTGTTCAGGTCCCATCGAAGTTCCAAGACTTGTTACTAACTCTTCTCGAATAGCATCCAAAGGAGGATTTGTAACTTGAGCAAATAGTTGTGAAAAATAGTCGAAAACTAATCGCGATTTATCAGATAGCGCGGCAATCGGAGTATCTGTACCCATTGAACCCAAAGGCTCCATTGCATTTTTGGCCATCGGGGTGATGAGGATTCGCAAGTCCTCCTCGGTGTATCCAAAAGCTCTTTGGCGGCGAACAACGGATGAGTGCGGATAAACAATGTGTTCGCGCGCTGGAAGTTCATTTAATTTTACGATCCCAGCATGTAACCAATCACCATATGGTGATGCATCTGCTAGTTGATCTTTAATTTCGCCATCTTCGATAATTCGACCAGCTTCAATATCTACCAAGAACATTTTGCCTGGCTGCAAGCGACCTTTGCGTGCAATGTTTTCTGCTGGAATATCTAATACGCCAACTTCTGAAGCTAAAACAACAAGACCATCGTTAGTTACCCAAAAACGTGAAGGGCGAAGACCGTTACGGTCAAGAACTGCGCCAACTTGATGACCATCTGTAAAAGTCACACATGCAGGTCCATCCCATGGCTCCATTAAAGATGCATGGAAGGCATAAAAATCGCGACGGTTCTGCGGCATTGTTTCGTGGTTTTCCCAAGCTTCAGGAATCATCATCAACACTGCGTGAGGTAGCGATCTTCCGCTTAAATAAAGAAGTTCAAGGACTTCATCAAATGATGCAGAATCACTTCCCGACATTTCAACAATTGGAAATAATCTCTTCAAATCACCTGGGATTAAATCACTTGCAAGTAAAGATTCACGGGCGCGCATCCAGTTGCGATTACCTTTAACAGTATTGATTTCACCATTATGTGCGATGAATCTATATGGATGCGCTAATGGCCATGAAGGAAAAGTATTTGTAGAAAAGCGAGAGTGCACTAGTGCCAATGGCGAAACTACTCGTTCATCAGAAAGGTCAGGGAAAAATTCCTCTAACTGACCTGTAGTAAGCATGCCTTTATAAACAATAGTTTGGGATGAGAGTGAAGGAAAATAAACCTTCAATCCATGTTCGGCGCGCTTTCGAAGGCAAAATGCAAGACGATCTAGAACTAAGCCTTCTTCGCCATTTTTGCCAGCAAGAAAAAGCTGTTGGAAATTTGGCATAACAGAGAGCGCGGTTTTTCCTAAAGAAGATGAATTAATCGGCAGCTCGCGCCATCCAAGTACAACTAAACCTTCTTCCTTGGCAATTTTTTCAATCCCAGATTTGATGTCTGCTCCGTTTTCAACGAATGCAATTCCGGTGGCATATGCACCAGAGGACGGCAAATCGAATTCGGTGACTTCTTGATAAAACTTATCTGGTACGCGAATTAAAATTCCTGCACCATCGCCACTATCGGGTTCAGCACCCGATGCACCACGGTGTTCAAGATTGCGAAGCGCCGTTAATGCCTTCTCAACAATTTCATGTGTAGCAACTTTGTTTAGCGTTGCCACCATTGCAACACCGCAAGCATCATGCTCATTGGCAGGATTGTAGAGACCCTGCGCTTGCGGATAATTGGAAGACAAAACCACGGTTTCAGAGCTCCTGTTGTCAGTAAAAAATGTGTGGGACAACCTTGGCCCGTTGTAATGCTGGCAAAGCGTAGCAACAAAACTGCTAGTTCTTAAGGGATTTAAATACCTGATAGATGGGCTAGTTGGCCAATTCCAGCAGTGATGAGCATTCCAAGACAGCCACCGATTATCACGCGAACGGTTGGAGCAAGAACTTTTGAGCCAGCGGTGCGTGCGCTAATGATTCCAGTGAAAACCAAGCCAATCACGGTGAATGCCACGATGCTCCACGCCTTGGCTCCCAAATTTGGCGCAAACGCTCCCAAAAAGGGAACGAAGCCACCGGCAGTAAAACTCAAAGCCGAAGCGATTGCTGCCTGAACTGGACGGGCTTTGGTGTGAGGGTGTTGACCCAACTCATCGCGCAGATGAGCCGCGAGTGGATCAACTTTATGCATCTCAACTGCAACACTCATTGCTAACTCCGCAGACAACCCGCGCTTTATATAAATTTCTTGGAGCTCAAGTAATTCCCCTTCTGGATCTGCAGCTAGGTGCGCAATCTCTAAAAGGCGATCTGATTCCTCAACATCATTTTGTGAACGTACCGAAACATATTCACCGACCGCCATCGACATAGCACCGGCTGAAATTCCTGCAAGCCCCGCTGTAATTAGGAAATCATTTTGTCCAGCCGCGGCAACACCAATCATGAGAGAGGCAGTTGAAACTAATCCATCATTTGCACCGAGGACTGCGGCACGCAACCAACCAGCACGGTGAGTACGGTGCTCTAAATTTCTTTGGTAGACCTCTTCGAGTGACATGTAATCCAGCCTACCTGAAAATTATTGTAATTTTCTTGATTGGGACAGAAGTTTCATGCCGGCAGCACAACCAATAACGATGCTGACCCAGATATTAACGCGCAAACCTACAAAGGTGTGAGCAGTATCAATTCGTATCGATTCAATACCTAATCGGCCAACACAATAGAAGAAAATGTAGGTTGAAAAAATCTGACCCACCTTTAACCTATCCCCTAACTTAATCAGAACAAGAGCCAAAAGTGAGCACCAGATTGCTTCATATAAAAATGTCGGATGGAAAGTTTTAAAACCCTCATATCCAATAGGTCGATAGTGGAGCGGTATCTCAAGTGCCCATGGTGCATTAAGTGGTCGACCAAAAAGTTCAATGTTAAACCAATTACCAAATCGCCCGATTGCTTGAGCCAGAAGTACTCCCGGTGCAAGTGCATCTAAGAAAATTGCAAATGGAGGAAGTTCGATTTTTCTGGCCAGTTGGCGGTAGCGATAAAGCGCCGCTACTGCTCCAAGGGATATTGCACCCCAAATTCCAAGCCCACCTTCCCAAATTTTGAAGGCATCTAGAGGGTGTCCACCAGATCCAAAATAAGCATCGGGTGAGGTGATTACGTGATAAATCCGACCACCAATAATTCCAAATGGAACGGCCATAATTGCAACTTCTGAAACAACGGATTTGCCATTAGCTGTAGCTGCTTTGAAGCGCTTGTCACCTAGCCAAATAGCTAGGGCGATTCCACTCATAATGCAGAGTGCGTAAAGATGAAATGTGAATGGCCCTAATTCCACCACCGATACGGTCGGTGAAGGAATTGAACTGTGCAAGTTTTAGCCTGCCTCGACGGCGGCGCTAAATTCATCGAGAATAAATGTGGCGCTCTTGCGCTGCCACAGTTTTCCATTTATGAACACAGTTGGGGTTCCTTTAACGTTGTACTTTGGCATTGAGTCAAGGGCTGCCTGAACTTGGGTTAGCTTTGAGCCATTAGTTACGCAATCAATAAAACTCTTTGATGTTAGGCCCACATATTTTCCAATTTTCAATAAATTAGCAGTGTTGAAGAAACCTGAGTTTTCAAGTCCAGGTTGAACCAAATAAACCGCTTTATGAAAATCTAAGTAGTGACCCTCATCGGCGGCGCAGTATTCAGCATTTGCTGCTGCAGTTGATTCTGCCCCGAGAAAGGAAAGTACGTGATACACAACCTTGGCTTTATTCGTGCGAACTAAATCATCAATATAATTACCATTTGCAACTTCAAAGTCGTTACAGATTGGGCATTGTGGGTCTTCCCATAAATCAATCGTTTTTGCATTAGCTTGATTAACAGTTATTCCGGATCCGTTTGCAGGATCAATAGTTGCACTAACGGGTGCGCCTTGCTTGAAACCCTTTAAAGCAAGGAAGGACTCTTCTGCTTTCGTCTTTTGGCTAATCACGCTAAAAATAGCTCCAGTTGCTACGACCAAAGTGACCATTCCAATAACCAGCCAGCGAGTGAAGTTATCGCCAGACTTTGATGCTGGTGCTTTTTTCTGCTTTGCCATTACTGCTCCTCGATAACTTGAAGTGATTTTTCAATACCAAATCGTCCGTAAGGGAAAAAGTATAGATACATACCGAGAGCAGCCAGCGCCAAATCTCTGAGAATTTCTAGAAGATATGCCCGATGAGCCTCGGCCGCCTTTGATGGGTCAACTACCCCACCACCACCAAAGCATCCGCAATCAATTAAAATCCCGCGAGCCCATACTGAAATAATTGCGCAAATAAATACAACCATCACGAAAGCTCCAACCGCTGCAGCTAAACGTGTGGACAGACCAATGATCAGGAGAATGCCGATAGCGATTTCAAGCCACGGCAGTGCATATCCAACAAGATGGGCGATGTTTGTAGGCAGGATTTTGTAGGCCGCAACCGCCCCCGCAGATTCACTTGGCTTAAAGGCTTTTAATGCCCCAGCAGAGGTGAGTACTCCACCGAGAATTAAGCGGGCAAGGAGAGTGATAATACTTTGATACTTCAGAGCAAAGTTTTTCATCGTCCTTCTCGCACTCCTAAAGCTAGCTCCTTGGCCAACTCCGAAATCTTATCTAAACCTTCTTGCTCATTGTCTGCCTCGAGAATTAATTTGATAAACGCAGAACCAACAATCACGCCATCGGCATAAGCAGCAACATCTTTAGCTTGCACGCGGGTAGAGACACCTAAACCAACACAAACAGGTAATTCAGTTACATTTCGAACCCGAGAAACCAAATTGCCAGCATCAAGTGCAATATTTGTGCGCGCACCGGTTACTCCCATAACTGAGGCGGCATAAACAAATCCACCAGCCTTGGAAGTTACATCTTTTAATCGTGAATCAGATGTACTTGGTGCAACTACATAAATTGGATTAATCGAATGCTTGGAAGTTGCCTCCAACCATCTTTGCGACTCTTCAATAGTTAAGTCAGGAGTAATTACTCCGGCACCACCATTATCTGAAATCGACTGTGCAAAATTATCTACACCATATTTTTCAATTGGATTCCAGTACGTCATAACGACTGCAGCTACCCCAGTGGAACTTGCAACTTTTAGTGCAGCAAAGACATCGGCGGCATTAGTTCCACCATTAAGTGAAATTTCGGCGGCCTCTTGAATTGTTGGTCCGTCCATTACTGGATCGCTGTATGGATAACCGATTTCAATTGCATCAACACCGGCTTCTGCCAATGCCCGTATAGCTTTGGCACAACCTTCTTGAGTTGGAAAACCTGCCGGGATATATGCAATCAATGCTGCTCTATTTTCAGATTTAACTTTCTTAAATAGAAGTTCTAACTGGGTGCTCACAGTTTTATGCCGAAGTATTCTGCGGCAGTTTGAACGTCTTTATCACCGCGGCCTGAAAGATTGATGAGCAATGTTGCATCTGGACCAAGTTCTTGCCCAATTATGAGCGCTCCCGCAAGTGCGTGCGCAGTTTCAATTGCAGGGATTATTCCCTCTGTTTTGCACATTAATGCGAAGGCGTTCATCGCAGCATCATCATTAATCGCACGGTACTCAGCGCGGCCAATGTCATGAAGATAAGCGTGTTCTGGACCAACTCCTGGATAATCTAAACCTGCAGAAATTGAATGTGACTCGATAGTTTGTCCATTTGCATCCTGAAGAACGTAGGAGCGAGTTCCATGAAGGACGCCAGGTGAGCCACCAGTAATCGTTGCAGCATGGCGACCAGTTTCAACGCCGTCACCGCCGGCTTCGAGTCCAATTAATCGCACACCAGCATCAGGGATAAATTCGTGAAATATTCCTATTGCATTTGATCCCCCGCCGACACATGCAAGGACGGCATCTGGAAGTTTTCCGGTTAACTCTAAAACCTGCGCACGTGCTTCTTCACCAATAATTTTATGAAAATCGCGCACCATCGTTGGAAAAGGATGTGGTCCGGCCACGGTTCCAAGTAAATAATGTGTGGTTTCAACATTAGTCACCCAATCGCGCATCGCTTCATTAATCGCATCTTTGAGAGTTTTAGAACCAGAAGTAACTGGAACCACTTCGGCTCCAAGCAATTTCATTCTTGCTACATTGAGCGCTTGTCTACGGGTATCTTCTTCTCCCATATAAACAACGCATTCAAGACCCATGAGAGCTGCAGCAGTTGCTGAAGCAACACCATGTTGACCTGCACCAGTTTCAGCGATGATACGTTTCTTGCCCATTTTTTTAGTGAGCAAAGCTTGTCCTAAGACATTATTAATCTTGTGACTACCTGTGTGATTTAAATCCTCGCGCTTTAATAAAATTCTGGCCCCACCGGCATGTTCGCCAAATCGTTTAGCTTCAGTAATGATGCTTGGGCGTCCCGTGTACGTTTTGTGGAGTTCAGCTAGCTCTGCCTGAAAAATTGGATCGCTTTGAGCATCTATATGGGCAGCTTCAAGTTCATTGAGTGCGCCGATCAATGCTTCCGGAACAAATCGCCCACCATATTGACCAAAGTGGCCAAGGATTTGGCTTGTTTCGATACTCATTACTGAAGCCTATCCTCACCTAGAAGTTCTCGCATCGCGGTGGCCGGGTTTTTAGCCTTCACCAATGCCTCCCCAACCAAAATTGCAGTGGCCCCATTATTTTGGGCATATTCAACTTCAGCACGCGTAGAAATTCCAGACTCTGCAACTCGCACTAAATCATTTGGGATAAGGGGAATGAGTTCGGCAAAACTTGCAGGATCTACTTCCAAAGTTTTCAGGTTTCGCGAATTTACTCCAATAATTTTTGGAGAAATCTCAAGAGCACGCTCCAACTCATCATGCGTATGTACTTCAACCAAGGCTCGCATTCCTAGGCCTTCTGCAAGTTGGTGATAATCATTTAATTGCGACTGACTCAATGCTGCAACAATCAAAAGCACAACGTCAGCGCCATGTGCCCGCGCTTCAAAAAATTGATATTCATCCACCATAAAATCTTTTCTTAAAATGGGAATCTTGACTCGTGAACGAACTGCATCCAGGTCGGCCAATGAACCTGCAAAACGACGGCGTTCAGTTAAAACACTAATTACTTTTGCGCCAGCCTGTTCGTATTCTTCGGCAAGGGCTGCAGGATCAGTAATTTCTGAAAGTGCGCCTTTACTTGGAGAAGCACGTTTAACTTCAGCGATAATTGACATCTTTGAATTCAATAATGAAATGAGCGGATCAATGACTGGCATAGCCATGTCCATCGCTTCTTGAATCTGGGCTAGAGGTTTTCTACGCGCAGAAAGATCCTCTCGAACACCTTCAATTATCGAATCGAGGACACTCATACTGGTCCCTGATCAGTTGGGTCAATTCCATTATCTAAAGCGCTCCAACTATTTAATATCTGAGGTTTTCTTTCGTAGCGTGATGAAAGTTTGAATTTCTTTCCAATTAACATAGACAAAAGATAAACGAGAACAACGCTCACACCTAAAGTCAGTAATTGCTTCACTATTTTTTACGCAATCTATTTGCCGCATCAACTGCCATCAAAACTGCCGCGGCTTTATTGTGGCATTCTTGATTTTCAGATTCTGGATCTGAGTCAGCAACAATTCCTGCCCCAGCTTGCACATAAGCCGTGCCTTCATACAAGAGTGCGGTGCGAATCGAGATGCAGGTATCTATATTTCCAGTGAAATCAAGATAACCAACTATGCCACCATAAATTCCCCGACGGGTTGGTTCTAACTTTTCAATTATCTCCATTGCACGTGGTTTTGGTGCACCAGATAGAGTTCCAGCGGGAAAAACTGAGAAAAGCGCATCGACTGGAGTTGATTTTTCTGCAAGCTTTCCAGTAACAGTTGAAACAATATGCATGACATGGGAATAACGTTCGATGTGCATAAAATCGATTACTTCCACGCTACCTGGGGCGCACACTCTTCCCAAATCATTGCGACCTAAATCAACGAGCATAAGGTGCTCTGCGCGCTCTTTGGGATCGGCTAGAAGCTCTTCACCCAATCGATGGTCTTCCTCGGGTGAGGCAGAACGTTTACGTGTGCCAGCAATTGGATGAATCATTACTTCTCGTCGATTAACTTTTACGAGAGCTTCTGGACTCGAACCGACGATAGTTATGCCTTCACTAAAGCGAAATAGATACATATACGGGCTTGGATTATTTAGCCTCAACATTCTGTACACATCAATTGCATCCGCATCGCACGGCATTGAAAAACGTTGAGAAAGAACAATTTGAAATGCTTCCCCAGCAATGATTTCCTCTTTTGCCAGCGCTATTTTCGATTTAAACTCATCGGGTGTCATATTGGCATTAAAAATCGGCGCTGAATGTAAATCAATAAGAGCAATATCACCTGGCAAAGAACTCATTAAATCATTTTGCATACGATCTAATCTTTCATTACAAGAATGAAAAGCCTCATCAATTCGATCATCACTTCCATCCCAATTAATGGCATTTGCTATAAGCGTTATGGTGCCATCGCTGTGATCTAATACTGCTAAATCACTTGTAAGCATGAAACTGAGTTCTGGAATGGGCAAATCTTTACTTGAAAGTTGTGGAAGTTTTTCTAATCGACGCACAACGTCATAACCCATGAAACCTACTAAGCCGCCTGTTAATGGTGGAAGTCCTTGAATGATCGGTGACTTCAAATGCGCCGCGGCAAGTCTGAGTGCTTCAAGTGGATCTATTCCAACAGGCGCGCCAGCAGGCACTGTCCCTTGCCAAAATGCTTTTCCATTTTGTTCAGTCAATGTCGCCTCACTGCGCACTCCAATAAATGAGTATCGCGACCAAGCGCCACCGTGTTCTGCCGATTCGAGTAAAAAAGTATTCGGCGCCGACTTCGCTAATTTTCTATAAACGCCCAATGGAGTTTCGCCATCAGCTAAAAGCCTTCTAGAAACCGGGATTACATTTGAAGTTTTTGCATACTCACGAAATTCTTCTAGATTCATTTCTTATCCAAGTGCCAACGGAGTATGGAAACAGGTTTTCTCTCCTGTGTGGCATGCTGCTCCAATTTGTTTGACCATTAAAAGAATCGCGTCGCCATCACAATCAAGTGCCACTGATTCAACTTCTTGAAAATGGCCAGATGTTGAACCTTTGACCCATAGCTCGTTGCGAGAGCGTGACCAATATGTTGCTTTACCAGTCTTTAAAGTTTGATTTAAGGATTCACGATTCATGTAAGCCAACATTAAAACTTCATGGCTCTGCGAGTCTTGAGCAATTGCGGGAATGAGCGCCAAAGGCTCTTTCAGTAATTCTTCGACCTTAGGATCAATTGCGCTCATGCTCTAATTCTGCCTTACTTAACGGCTACCGTGCGCACCGGATAATTCTGAGAATTCAGGAAGTTTTTTACATCTCTTATTCGGTGAATCCCAAAATGGAAGACACTAGCGGCAAGAAGTGCATCGGCCCCAGCATCCAAGGCAGCTGCAAAATCTGACAAAGTTCCAGCACCGCCGCTTGCTATCAGTGGGACTTTCGAAACTGCACGTACCGCTCTAATCATCCCAATGTCATATCCGGCCCGAGTTCCATCGGCATCCATTGAGTTCAATAAAATTTCACCAACACCTAATGCGCAAGCTTTTTCAACCCATGAAAGTGCATCAATGTGTGTGCCTTCTCGACCGCCATGTGTAGTTACCTCAAATCCAGAGTCAGTACGTGCCCGCCTTGCATCAACTGATAAGACTAGAACTTGCGAACCGAATCGATCAGCAATTTCGGCAATTAACTCTGGTCTTGCAATTGCAGAAGTATTGATCGAAACTTTGTCGGCACCAGCACGCAGTAATCGATCAACATCTGCCACTGTACGAATTCCGCCACCAACGGTCAGTGGAATAAATACTTGTTCAGCAGTTCGGCGTACGACATCTAGAGTTGTTTCGCGACCAATAACACTTGCAGAAATATCGAGAAAAGTTAATTCATCGGCACCTTCTAATCCATATAGAGCTGCCATTTCAACTGGATCGCCGGCATCAACTAAGTTCGTAAAATTAACACCTTTGACTACGCGACCTTCGGTCACATCTAGGCATGGAATAATTCGAACTGAGAGTGTCATTTCTTTGTTAACTCCAGCGCTTGCGCCAAAGTAAATGCCCCGGCATAAAGAGCCTTGCCAACAATTGCACCCTCTACTCCCATTGAATTAAGTGCGACTAAATCTGCAATATCTTGCAGTGAAGAAATTCCACCACTTGCCACTACCGGCCGTGACGTTGCAGCACAAACAGATTGAAGAAGTTCTAAATTCGGACCACCTAATGTTCCATCTTTTGTCACATCGGTAACTACGTATCGAGTGCATCCATCTTTATCCAGGCGAGCTAAGGTCTCAAATAAATCTCCACCTTCTTTTGTCCAACCACGAGCAGCCAAAGTGTGTCCGCGCACATCGAGTCCAACTGCGATTCGATCTCCATACTGGCCGATTACACGGGCAGTCCATTCGGGATATTCTAATGCAGCCGTGCCTAAATTAACTCTCTGGCAACCAGTAGCCAGAGCACGCTTTAAAGTTTCATCGTCACGAATTCCACCTGATAGTTCGACTTTAATATCTAGTGCACCGACAACTTGAGCTAAGAGTTCGGCATTACTGCCACGACCAAAAGCTGCATCTAAATCAACTAAGTGAAGCCATTCTGCCCCTGCACTTTGAAAATCTAGTGCGACTTCAAGCGGTGCACCATAAATACTTTCTTGTGAGAGCTCGCCTTGAACTAGACGAACTGCTCGCCCATCTTTGACATCAACTGCGGGCAAAAGTTCGAGGAAACTCATAATGTCCCTACCCAATTCTTGATCAGTGCTAATCCTGCATCGCCGGATTTTTCTGGGTGAAATTGCGTAGCGCTGACATATCCATCTTCAACGGCAGATAAAAATTTCTCGCCATGTGTTGACCACGCTTGTTTTTTGCCAACCGCAGTTTTGGCGGCATAAGAATGAACAAAATAAAAAGATTCACCCTCTAAGCCCTTGAATAGATGTGAATCTGAAGCGGTCTCAACATTATTCCAGCCCATATGAGGCAAAATTGGCGCATCGAGCAAACTTACTTCTGCCTCCCAGATACCAATACCATCATGATCGCCGTGCTCGCGGCCTTTGCTAAAGAGAATTTGCATTCCGATACAAATCCCTAAAACAGCTCGCTCCTTAACTATTCGTTCACGAATGATTGAAGCGCCGTCAATTGCAAGAACTCCTTGCATGCATGCGGCAAAAGCTCCAACGCCAGGAACAACTAACCCTTTAGCCTCAAGTGCGATGTTGCGATCAGATGTGACGATAACTTCTTCACCAGTAGTAGCAAATGCACGTTCGGCAGATCGCAGGTTGCCTGAACCGTAATCAAGAATCGCTATCAAAGAGAGCCTTTAGTTGATGGGATGCCTGCAACTCTTCCATCTAAAGAAACCGCATCACGCAAGGCACGTGCAACGGCCTTGAATTGTGCCTCAAAAACATGGTGAGCATTTCGTCCTTCAAGTACTCGCACGTGAAGGGCGATGTGAGCCTCAGCAACAATGGATTCCCAAATGTGTTTTCCTAGTGTTGTATCGAAAGTTCCAATGAGTTCAACAATCTCTGGTTGGCGGTGCACTAAATATGGTCGGCCAGATAAATCAACTGCGGCCTGAACTAGAACTTCATCTAATGGCACCATCGAATCACCAAAGCGTCTAATACCTGCTTTGTCACCAAGTGCCTCACGTAAGGCTTGGCCAAAAGCTAAAGAAGTATCTTCAACGCTATGGTGTGAATCTACTTCAACATCACCCTTAGTTTTAATTGTTAAGTCAAAGCCCGAATGTTTTCCGAGTTGGGACATCATGTGATCAAAGAATGGAACTCCTGTATCAACATTAATCACGCCTTGCCCATCTAAATTGAGTTCGACCAATACATGGGACTCTTTCGTCTCTCGTTCAACGCGGGCTATTCTCATTGCATTCTCCTTAAACAAGATCTCTTAATGCAGTTATAAATAATTTATTTTCGGCCTCATTGCCAATAGTCACTCGTAAATATCCTTCTAGTCCAACATCTCGAATGAGAACTCCTTTATCAAGGAGTTCACGCCAAAGTTTAGGGGCTGGGCTCTTAAAACCTGTAAACAAAATGAAGTTGGCGCTACTTTCAATGCAGGTTAAACCCAACTCATGTAGCTCCTGGACCAGTTTTTGCCTGGCTGAGATGAGGGTGTCGACATACCCCAATAATTCATCTTTGAAATCCAGGGCTACACACGCTGCAGCTTGAGTAAGTGCGCTTAAGTGATACGGCAATCTCACCAATAACATGGCATCAACTATGCAAGCATCACTAATTAAATAACCTACACGTGCCCCAGCAAATGCAAAAGCTTTGCTCATGGTTCGAATTACAACCACGTGAGGATTTGATTTCACTAATGTTGCCGCAGATCGCTCTGATGAGAATTCTGCATATGCCTCATCAACTACCAGTAATCCACCAACTATTTTCACTGCATCAGCCAGTTTTTCAATATCTGTAACTTTTACTGCGCCACCAGTTGGATTATTTGGAGTTGTAATAAAAGTAAGCGATGGCTTGTGTTCAAGTATTTGATTCACTGCCGTATCCACATTGAGTGAGTAATCATCATTTCGCGATCCCTCTACCCATTGAGTTCGGCTCACTTTGGCAATCAGCGGATGCATCGAATACGAAGGTGTAAAGCCAAGTGCGCCTTTGTCTCCAAATGCTAGAAATAAAGATTGGATGATCTCATTACTACCATTGGCCACCCAAATATTTTCCATTGAGAAGATCGTTGAATTCTGCCCATTTATATAATCTGCTAGACCTACTCTTAACGCCGTTGCATCGCGATCGGGATATCTATTGAGTGTTGAAGCAACATTAAAAACTGCATCTGAAATTGCTTGAATGAGCTTAGGCGAAGGTGAATAAGGATTTTCATTTGTATTCAAAGTTGCATCAGCCAGAACTTGAGGAGCTCCATAAGGCGTGAGCGTTTGCAAATCTTTACGAATGGGTAACCACGTAGGCCAATTCATAATGGATTTTCCAATCGCACACTCATGGCTTCACCATGAGCAGGTAGATCTTCAGAGTTTGCAAGGGTGATCACGGTTGGGACGAGATCCATAAATGCCTTTTGGTTGTATTCGATGAAATGTAATCCGCGTAAGAATGTCTGAACTGATAATCCACTGGAGTGACAAGCGCAGCCACCAGTAGGCAAAACATGGTTAGAGCCTGCGGAATAATCACCAAGTGAGACTGGTGAAAATCGACCGATAAAAACTGCGCCGGCATTTCTAATTTTCAAGGCATCGGCGCCAGCCGTTCTAGTTTGAATCTCTAAATGTTCGGCGGCGTATGCATTAACCACTTCAATACCTTGTTCGATGGAATCAACTAGAGCAATGGCGGATTGGACACCAGATAATGCAGTTTTAATCCGATCGGAATGTTTTGTTACTGCTACTCGAGCAGTTAACTCTCTAACAACATCATCAACCAATTTCTCTGAATCAGTAACTAATACCGCTGCGGCGATTACATCATGTTCGGCTTGACTGATTAAGTCGGCAGCAACATCACTTGCAATTGCTGATGAATCGGCTAAGACGGCGATTTCAGTTGGTCCAGCCTCTGAATCAATTCCTATCACTCCACGCAAAGCACGCTTTGCTGCCGCAACATAAATATTTCCTGGCCCTGTAACTAAATCAGCCTTCTCACATAGGCCATCGATGCCATAAGCAAACATTGCAATTGCTTGGGCTCCACCAACTGAAAAAACTTCAGTGATTCCGAGAAGTGCGCACGTTGCCAAAATAGTGGGATGTGGGTAGCCACCAAATTCTTTTTGTGGAGGCGAAGCAATAGCGATTGACTCAACGTGTGCAATTTGTGCCGGAATTACATTCATGATGACACTACTTGGATACACAGCACGGCCGCCAGGAACATATAGACCTACGCGATCTACTGGAATCCATCGTTCTGTAACCGTTGCACCATCAACTACTTTAGTTATTGTTTCTGATCGAGTTTGATCGCTATGAACTCTTCTAACGCGCTCAATTGATAGTTCTAAAGCTTTACGAATTGTAGGATCCAACTCTGAAAGCGCCTGATCTAAAACGCTTTGTGGCACTCGAATTGAGGCGGGGGCAATTCCATCAAATTCTTGAGCAAGTTTGATAAGTTCATTTTCATCGCCATTTTTTACTCGATGAAGAATTGGTTCAATTAACTTCATTGCCTCAGCCACATCTAATGTGGCTCGCGGAAGTTCGTTGTTGTATTGGGCTTTGCTTAAATTACGCCCACGCAAATCAACTAATCGAATCACTTAGCAATTATAACCGCTGCACCGTAAAGGGCGGGCCCAGATTTATACCAGGCAGTTGGGACCAAGAATTGATTTGAGATCTGCGCTCAACGAGGGTGATGCAGTTACAGAAGCGTCAATTTTCATGACTGTATGTGCACCATTTTCAGATAAGGCAAGATGAACTTCTCTCTTTCCAGGGTGTGAGCGAAGTATTTCCTTGATTCGATCAACTACCGGTGGCGTGCACTGAGACATAGGAAGAGAAATTACCAAGGGACCAGTTGGTCCGGCTGAAATATCTGGCATCGACATTTCTAAGGCAGTGAAGCGCAAAACATCTTCACGACGATCAACGCGACCACGAACGGTAACAATTCGATCTTCAGTTAATGACATTGAATATTGGTTATAAGTTTTAGAGAAGAACAAAACTTCCAATGAACCCTCAAGATCTTCAACGGTTACCACTGCCCATGAAGCACCTTGTCGTGAAACTTTACGAGTAACTGAAGTGATCAAGCCACCTATAGTGACTATTGATTCGTGTTGGGCTCCTTCATCAACTAACTCACTAATTGACATATCCGTACTTGCCCGCAATACATGTTCTACGCCAAGTAAAGGATGATCGGAAACGTAGAGTCCTAACATCTCACGCTCGTAACTGAGCAGCATGGCTTTTTCCCATTCACCGGTCGGAACTTCGATATCTAGCCCTGACACTTGAGTGATTGCTTCACCACCAAATAAATCGAACTGCCCAATAGCTTCTGCTCGCTTGCTCTCAATAACAGAGTCGATTGCTTCCAAATAGACCGCCATCAAACCTTTGCGACTTGAACCAAGTGAACCGAATGCACCAGCCTTGATCAACGACTCTATGGTTTTTTTATTACATACTTGGGCATCAACTTTTGCTAAGAAATCTCCAAATGAAGTAAAGCGAGATTTGCTTTCGCGTGAAGCTTTTATTGAGGCTACGACACCTTCTCCTACATTTCTAATTGCCGCTAAACCAAAACGAATGTCCTTATCCCGCGGGGTGTATTCGCCATTGGATTCATTAACATCTGGTGGCAAGACTTGAATTCCCATTCGGCGGCATTCGCTCAGATACAAAGCTGACTTATCTTTATCATCTCTCACACTTGTAAGCAGGGCTGCCATGTACTCAGTTGGATAGTTAGCTTTTAAGTAAGCCGTCCAATATGAAACAACACCATATCCGGCAGAGTGCGCCCGGTTGAAGGCGTAATCAGAAAATGGAATCAAAACATCCCATAAGCGCTTAATTGCAGCAGTAGAGAAACCGTTAGCTTTCATTCCAGCTTCAAAAGGAACATATTCCTTATCCAAAATATCTTTATTCTTCTTACCCATGGCTTTGCGCAATAAATCCGCACGGCCTAAAGAAAAACCAGCGACTTTTTGAGCAATGGCCATTACTTGCTCTTGGTAAACAATTAATCCATAGGTATCTCCCAGAATTTCTTGCAAAGGTTCAGAAAGTTCCGGATGGATTGGCTCAACTGGCTTACGTTTATTTTTACGATCGGCATAGTTGTTATGCGCATTTTCTCCCATAGGACCAGGCCGATACAGCGCAATAACTGCAGAAATATCTTCAAAAGAATCGGGCGACATTGACTTGAGCAGAGCACGCATTGGACCGCCATCGAGTTGGAAAACACCTAAAGTGTCGCCACGTGCTAAAAGCTCATAAGTTTTCTTATCATCGAGAGATAAATCTTCTAGAACAACATCAATCCCTTGATTTTCTTTTATATTTATAAGTGCATCATCTAGAACCGATAGATTTCGAAGGCCAAGAAAATCCATCTTAAGGAGTCCGATTGATTCACAAGCGCCCATATCAAACTGGGTAATAATCGCGCCATCGGCTTCACGGCGATGAATAGGAATGACATCAAGTAAAGGTTCGCGAGAAAGAATTACACCTGCGGCGTGAACTCCCCATTGACGTTTTAAGCCTTCAAGACCACGCGCGGTATCTACAACTCGCTTTGAATCGGGATCAGATTCATAGAGTGCACGGAACTCGCCTGCTTCTCCGTATCGTTCATCTTTAGAATCAAAGACTCCCCCAAGAGAAATATCTTTGCCCATAACAGTAGGTGGCAACGCTTTAGTAAGTTTTTCGCCAATTACATATGGATAACCTAATACGCGAGTTGAATCTTTAATTGCTTGCTTAGATTTAATTGTTCCGTAAGTAATAATTTGTGCGACTCGATCTTCGCCATATTTATTAGTTGCATATCGGATCATTTCGCTTCTTCTGCGTTCATCAAAGTCCAAGTCAATATCAGGCATTGAAATACGTTCTGGGTTCAAGAAACGCTCAAACAACAATCCATGTTCTAGGGGATCCAAACCTGTTATGCCTAGTGAGTAAGCAACAAGTGAGCCTGCAGCTGAACCGCGACCAGGTCCTACACGGATTCCAACTTTTTTAGCATGAGCAACTAAATCTGCCACTACTAAAAAATAACCCGGAAATCCCATCTTTTCCATCACGCCGAGTTCGTAATCCAAACGAGCTTCATGTGCTGGAGTTAATTTACTTCCTAAACGTTTCTTCATCCCTGAAATTGATTCTTTTTTGAGCCAAGAATCTTCAGTCTCACCTTCCGGAACGCTAAATTGCGGCAACAAATTTTCACCTTCACGCATTGTTACTTCGCAACGCTCGGCGATTAAAAGAGTGTTGTCACAGCTTTGCGGAATATCTTTAAAGAGCTCGCGCATCTGACTTGCGGTTTTTACATAGAAAGAATCATTATCAAATTTAAATCGCTTTGGATCCGCCAAAGTCGAACCTGACTGAACGCACAGAAGAGCTTCGTGAGCGGCCGAATCGGCTTGGAGTGTGTAGTGCAAATCATTTGTAGCAAGTAATGGAAGACCGAGTTCTTTTCCTAATTTAAGGAGATCGCTTTTAACTCGGCTTTCAATTTCTATTCCATGGTCCATTACTTCTAAAAAGAATTTATCTGCGCCGAAAATATCTCGGTACGCACTTGCCGCCTTAATGGCTTCTTTATAAGCACCCATCCGTAAACGAGTTTGAATTTCACCACCTGGGCAACCCGTTGTTGCAATTAATCCTTTTGAATACTGCGCAAGAAGCTCACGGTCCATTCGTGGTTTGTAGTAATAACCTTCTAGTGATGCCAATGAAGATAATCTAAATAAATTTCCTAGGCCAACATTATTTTCAGCCAATATCGTCATGTGCGTATATGCCCCACCACCAGAGACATCATCTTCTCCGCCAGTCGCCCACTGCACACGCTTCTTTTCAAATCGTGATTCCGGAGCTACATAGGCCTCGATACCAATGATTGGTTTCACGCCAGCCTTTTTCGCCTGTTTATAAAATTCGTAAGCGCCAAATACATTTCCATGGTCAGTCATTGCAATTGCAGGCATTTCTTGACGAGCGACTTCTGCCATTAAATCGGGAACACGAGCGGCGCCATCGAGCATTGAATACTCGGTGTGAACGTGCAAATGTACGAAATTATCCTTAGGCATGGTTGTCGTAGATTATTACTTAAGGCAGAACTGCATCAGATAGCAACGCCAACGAGCGTGTGAGATCGGCTGGATATTCGCTACTAAAGCTGATCCGCTCTCCCGAAATTGGATGGTCAAAGGCTAATTCCTTCGCATGAAGCCACGGTCTGCGCATTTCTAATGATTTAGCCAATACCGGATCTGCTCCATAAGTCGTATCGCCAACAAGTGGGTGGTTGAGTGCTGAGAAGTGGACACGAATTTGATGCGTACGTCCAGTTTCTAACTCTACTTTTACTAATGAAACACCACGGTAAAACTCTATAACCTCATAGTGCGTTATTGAATCTTTTCCAGTTGCCATTACTGCAAAACGATGATCTTCTTTTGGATGGCGATCTATTGGCGCATCGATTGTTCCAGTTGTTGGATCCATATGACCTTGAATCAGAGCATGGTAAGTCTTATCCACTGTACGGTTTCGAAATGCTTCTTTAAGAACCGTAAATGCTCGATCACTTTTTGCGACAATCATCAATCCACTTGTTCCAACATCTAGTCGATGCACAATACCTTGACGCTCTTGTGCGCCACTTGTAGATATTGAATATCCCGCAGCCATGAGTGCTCCAACAACAGTTGGTCCCATCCAACCTGGGCTCGGGTGGGCAGCACATCCAACCGGTTTATCGATAACAACGATTGCATCATCATCATAAACAATTGTTAAGCCTTCGAGAGGAGTTAAAGGAATTGGATCTTGATTAATTGGCGCCGGCATCAAGACATCAATGACTTGATGTGCAATCACCCGATCTGATTTATTCATAGTTTTTCCAGAAGTCGTGATATCGCCATCTTCGAGCAACTTAACAACAGCCGTACGCGATAGTCCTAACACTCTTGTTAATGCACTATCGATACGTTCGCCAGCCACACCTTCTGGCACCGATAAAGTGCGTTGTTCGCGAGTGCTCATGTCAATTTCTCATTTAGTTAGTAGGAGTATTTTTCGAAATAGGCGAAATATTTCGAACCGTAAGGAGCATTGAAAGAAGTGCTGCAAAGACTATTGAAGTATCTGCAATATTGAATATAGGCCAATGTGGCAGTTGCAACCAATCGATAACGTGACCCCGTAACAAACTTGGTTCACGGAATACGCGATCTGAAAGATTTCCCAGAATTCCACCCATAACAAGTCCTAGAACCCATGCCCAGCCTTTAGATGTAATTAACTGTGCATAATAAAGAATTCCTACTAGAACAAAAATACCGAAAAATGAAAGCAAAATAGTCGCACCTGGTGCAAAGGAAAATGCAGCGCCAGAGTTTCGGATGAAATTGAGTTGGAAAAAACTTCCAATTATTTTTACTGAGCCACGGTGGGATAAATAATTGACTGCCCAGATTTTTGTAGTTACATCAATAACCCAGATAACAAGAGCAACACTTAAGAGTGTGCGCCACATGCGCACTGTTAGCGCCGTTCTTCCTTCTGCTTACAGATCATGCACAGCGTGGCTCTTGGAAATACCTGTAGACGAGCCTTTCCAATTGCATTTCCGCATTCTTCGCAGTTTCCGTAGCTCTTTGAATCTAAGCGCTCAAGTGCACGCTCGGTTTGAAGCACCATGTCACGTGCATTAATTACAAGCGACATTTCATGTTCACGTTCAAAAGTTTTAGTTCCGGCATCAGCCTGGTCATCGCCTGCCCCTTCGCCAGATTCTTGAATGAGCGAATCCATCTCAAGCTCAGCTTTTTCTAACACAATTTTTAACGCTGCAAGTTCTTTCAAAATCTCTGAACGGATGCTTTTTAATTCAGCGGCCGTCCACGGTGATTCGCTTTCACTTACAACGATTGGCGTTGGCGGAGCTTTAATTGGCTTTAATGGCGCAACTTTCTTGCCACTTTTTACCGGACGTGGCGGAGGTGGCATAACAAGTCGACGCTCTTCAATAACAGGCGCTGCAACTGGTGCAACAACTGTAGAAACTGAGACCGTCTGAGATTTTTCATCAACCGTCAATGTAGTTTTAGATGGAAATGGTTTTCCTGGTGCTTTTTTTACAGGAATACTCTTGAGCGCAGCCTTCTTCGCTGGAGCAGCTTTTTTAACTGGCGCTTTCTTGGCGACGACCTTTTTCGCAGGAGCCTTTTTTACCGCCTTTTTCAGCGCTGGCTTTTTCGCAGGAGCCTTCTTTGCAGCTTTTTTCGCTGCTACTTTCTTGACGGGCTTCTTAGGCATGTCGCGAACCTTATTCCCCTTATGCCTTCGTTACCAATTCGCCACGGCGATAACTTCCCCCACTAACCCGATATGATTACGGTCCTACCGCGCATGAGCGTTGACGGGGCTATCACCTCACGAGCTTGTTGGAAGAAATGGGTTCATCCCATCTAGAACCAGCAGCGGCCAGGAATTTAAGTGGCGTGATTTCACGCAAGGTGGGTGGTACCGCGAGATGTGCACCAGCAGATCTCGTCCCTCCAGAGTTACTAACAAACTCATGGGGGATTTTTTATGTCGTTTCGAGCCATTGCGCCAGCCGTTGACTTGCCTGCCGTTGAACATGAGATTTTAAAATTTTGGCGCGAAAACGCAATATTTGAAAAAACTGTAGATGCACGTGAAGGTGCTCCGGCCTGGATGTTTTATGAAGGCCCACCTACGGCAAATGGAATGCCTGGCACACATCACATTGAAGCCCGCGTTTTCAAAGATGTTTTTCCACGCTTTCATACAATGAAAGGTAAGCATGTAATTCGCAAAGCTGGTTGGGACTGTCATGGATTGCCCGTAGAAATTGCAGTAGAAAAAGAGCTGGGTTTTGCTGGAAAAGGCGATATCGAAAAATTTGGAATTGCTGCTTTTAATGAAAAATGTCGCGAATCAGTGCAACGCCACGTGAGTGCATTTACTGACATGACCGATCGCATGGGCTTTTGGGTCGATTTTGATCAGGCTTACTGGACCATGTCACCTGAATATGTTGAAAGTGTGTGGTGGTCGCTAAAAGAAATCTGGAAAAAGGGTTTACTGGTTCAAGATCATCGTGTTGCTCCATATTGTCCACGGTGTGGAACCGGACTCTCTGATCACGAACTTGCACAAGGGTATGAAAATGTTGTTGACCCTTCAGTCTTTGTCCGCTTTCCCATTACTTCTGGCGAACTGCTCGCGCTTAAGGCAAGCCTGCTTGTTTGGACAACCACGCCCTGGACTTTGGTTTCAAATACCGCCATCGCTGTACACCCAGAAGTTGATTACGTTGCAGTTGAAGTAACTGTTGATGAGATTTCAGAAGTTCTTGTGGTTGCAGAGGCACTTCTAGATAGCGTTAAAGGCGAGAAGAAAATTTTGAAGAAGATGCTCGGAAAAGATTTAGAGCGAACAACATATAAACGACCATTTGATTTCGTAGAAATTCCTGATGCTCACTTTGTTGTACTCGCCACCTATGTCACTACCGAGGATGGAACTGGATTGGTTCATCAATCCCCCGCTTTTGGCGCAGATGACTTACAGGTATGTCGTGCATATGGCTTACCCGTCGTTAACCCAATCGCACCCGATGGTCATTTCTTGCCCGAAGTAGAAATTGTGGGCGGAATGTTTTTCAAAGAGGCCGATAAAGTTTTAGTGAAAGAACTTAAAGCCCGTGGAGTTTTATTTAAGCATCAACCATACGAACACACCTATCCGCATTGCTGGAGATGCCATACGCCTTTGATGTACTACGCACAACCATCGTGGTACATCCGCACCACATCAATTAAAGATGCACTTCTTCGTGAAAATGCAGCAACTGATTGGCATCCAGAAACTATTAAAGAGGGACGTTACGGAGATTGGCTCAATAACAATATCGACTGGGCACTTTCACGAAATCGTTTTTGGGGTACACCATTGCCAATTTGGCACTGTGAAAACAAACATGAAATCTGTGTTGATTCCCTAGCAGAACTAGGCGCATTGTCGGGACAAGAACTTTCAAAGCTTGATCCGCATCGCCCTTTTGTCGACGATATAACTTTCCCTTGCGCCGAGTGTGATTCAACAATGTCTCGCGTGCCCGAGGTCATCGATTGTTGGTATGACTCTGGAGCAATGCCTTTTGCACAATGGGGTTATCCGCACAAGGAAGGCTCGGTTGAAAAATTTAAAGAGTCCTACCCTGCCGATTTTATCTGTGAAGCAATTGATCAAACCCGTGGTTGGTTTTATACATTGATGACAATTGGAACTTTAGTATTTGATAAATCTTCATACAAAACTGTTTTATGCCTTGGTCATATTCTAGATAAAGATGGACGCAAGATGAGCAAACATCTTGGAAATGTTCTTGAACCGATGGCCTTGATGGATAAACACGGCGCGGATGCAGTGCGCTGGTACATGCTTGCGGCTGGCTCTCCTTGGGCTTCGCGTCGCGTTGGCCACGATGCAATCAATGAAGTAGTACGTAAAACCTTACTTACTTACTGGAATACCGTTTCATTCCACGCGTTGTATGCAAATGCTTCACACTTTGATTTAAGTAAAAGTACACAGTTAGATCAACGTCCATTGATGGACCGCTGGATAATTTCTGAGCTCAATCTTCTTGTGGCAGAAGTTGATGCGGCTTTAACTGGCTTTGATTCACAAGTTGCCGGAAGAGCGCTGGCGCGATTCATTGATGATCTTTCAAATTGGTATGTGCGACGCTCTCGGCGCAGGTTCTGGGATGGCGATCCAAGTGCACATGCAACCTTGCATGAATGCCTTGTCACACTAACCCAATTGCTCTCTCCAATGGTTCCATTCATTACTGAACAGGTATGGCAGGAATTGGTAGTACCAACAAATCCACAAGCAGTTGCTTCTGTGCATCTTTCGGATTTTCCGGTTTCAAACCCACACGCTATTAATAAAGAGTTGGGAAACCAAGTTGCTTTGACACGTCGAATCGTTGAGCTTGGACGCGCATCTCGCGCAGAATCTGGCATCAAGATTCGCCAACCACTTGGTCGGGCACTAATCGCTGCAAGTGGCTGGGCTTCACTTCCAATAGAAATGCGCGAGCAAATTGCAGATGAGCTAAATGTTATTGATCTACAAGATATCGCCAATGCACAAGGTGACTTGGTAGACATCTCGGTCAAAGCTAACTTCAAATCACTGGGAGGCAAATTTGGTGGCGCGGTGCAGGAAATTGCAAAGGCAATCTCTGCAACAGATGCGACTGAATTAGTAAAAACACTTCGATCTAAGGGAAAAACTGCAATCGGTTCATGGGAAATTACACTTGAAGATTTAGTCGTTACCGAAGTTCCAAAATCTGGCTGGATGGTTGCATCTCATGAAGGTGAGAGCGTAGCCCTTGATTTAGAGCTAACTCCCGCGCTCATTAAATCCGGACTTGTCCGTGAAGTTATTCGATTTATTCAAGAGCGGCGCAAGAGTGATGGATTTGAAATCTCAGATCGCATACATATCAAGTGGAATGCCTCAAGTGAGATTTCTGAGGCAATCATTTCAGAGGAAGCTCACATCAAAGCAGAGGTTCTTGCACTGAGCATCAGCTCGGATTCTTCGCTGGCAATCCAAGAAGGTGAACTTGGGTTAACTATTGAACTCTCTAAAGCGTAATGAGCAGATTCTGAAGTAAACGGATTCCAAAGAAAAGCACGATAAAACTTAAATCTAAACTGACTCCACCAAGTCGAAGTGGTGGAATGTAACGTGCAACAAAACGCATCGGTTTATCTGTGATGCTATAAATCAATTCAACTACAGCGGCAACTGCTCCTCTGGGTCTCCAATTACGGGAGAACATGCGAATGTAGTCAAGGATTAGACGTGCAAGAAGTGCGAATAAAAAAAGTTGAAGAATTTGAGCAAGCAAAGAACCTATGCGCACAGCAATCAGCTCTGATTAAAGAAACTTGCTTGTGCTGCAGCAGATTTGTCGTCAGTATCAATTGAAACATTTGCTGGAGAGAGCAAGAAAACTTTGCTTGTGACACGCTCGATTGTGCCATGCAGACCGAAAGCAAGGCCGCTGGCAAAATCAACTAAACGCTTAGTTTCCGCTTCATCCATTTCGCTCAAATTCATGATGACTGGATTTCCTTTGCGGAACTGTTCACCGATTGCTCGTGCCTCGTTATAAAAACGCGGATGCAATGTCACGATTCGATCGAGTGCAGGAAGATCTAACTGCGGAGTTTCTTGGGCCTCTGTTGACATTAAAACTGAAGAGACCTGGCGTGCTGGTCGAGTTGTCACGCGTGCCTGGGTTGTATTAGGAACTGCAGGAACATTTGGGGCCGCATCAAACTCTGGATCATCCATGAGCCCTAAGTAGTTTGCGACACGTTTGAGTGCATTAGCCATGTGTAAAAACTACCCTGTGAACGTCCTTGAACCGAGGATTGAACTACCTACGCGAATATGTGTCGCACCGTGGGCAATCGCGGCTTCAAAGTCATTACTCATACCGGCCGAGAGCTGCACCGCATTGGGAAAGTGCTTCACAAATTCTTGATGAATCTGGGCTAGTTGTTCAAATGCATGAGCAGGTTCGATTCCCAAAGGAGCCACTGCCATTAGGCCTGCTAATTCATGCAGATTTGATTCTTGCACTCTGTTGGCGAGTGAATAAAGTTCATCAAGATTTATCCCGCCCCGTCCTTCTGCCCTATCTAATGAGACTTGGCAGAAAATTTTTAGTGGGCGCTTTGCGATTTTTTCAATCATTTCAAAATGTTTAATCTCATCAAGTGAGTGGATCACATCTGCCCAAGACGTAATCGATTTTAATTTGTTGCTCTGAATTTGTCCTTGGAAATGCCACGTGGCGGCAACATCGAACGCTTTTGTAACAGCCTCAGAATCGCGATTCTCGCCGAAGTTAGTCACGCTAAGGGAGCGCAAAATCTCCACATCACTTAGCGGAAAGGTCTTAGTGACCACAATTAATGTGACATCTTCAGCCTTTCTATTGACCCTACCTGCAGCTGCAGAAATCCGTTGTTTAACTATTTCTAAATTATTTGAGATCTCTTCTAAGCGATTCATAACCAAATCACTCCCGCTGTTCTACCTGTGATCGCGTTTCTTCGGTAGGAGAAATAATCCGAATTCTCTAGCGTACATATTTCACTTACATCGATTTCCACATTCAATTCAAGTAAATCTGAAATTAGAGCAGCTGGTAAATCTAAGGCTGGACTTCCATGACGTGTGGTGCTTATTGACTTTGGTTTTAGGATTCTAAATTCATCCATTAATTCTTGTGAGACTTCATAGCATTGACCACAGATTGAAGGACCTATGTTTGCCTGGATATTCATTGCACCCATATCTAGCATTCGCTTAACCGTGTTGCTAGCGATCGAGTTTGCTAAGCCACGGCGTCCAACATGAACTGCGGCAATAACAGTTGCTGAAGACAATAAAAGCGGAATGCAATCGGCCACCATCACCGCAAGGCCAATTCCAGTCTTGCTCGTTATCAAAGCATCACACGTTGGATCGGCAACTACCTCAGTAACTTCAAAAATATCTCCGCCATGCACTTGGTTCATAAACTGAATGGGGCATCCGATGGTTTTCGCAAGATGTTGACGATTAAGCGATACCGATGAATCAATATCGCCAACATGTCGGGCTAAGTTAAAAGAGTCATAAGGCGCAACGCTATTGCCGTTACGCCGATCAGTAAAAGTTAAAGGCAATCGTCTCTATTTCATGAAATCAGGGACGTCAACTTCATCTTCTGAAATAGGAACCTCAAAAGTAACTCGGCGACGAACTGTTGGCTCATCCCCCAGATCTAGTGCCACTGAAATTGGATCATTGGCTGGAATGGGATCTGCAACTCCGCTCAAACTTGCGGCGTGAATTACAGGTGTGGAAACTTTGCGAGGTTCTCCACCTTCAAAACCGGCTGCAACTACGGTGATTCGCACCTCATCACCAAGTGCATCATCAATTGTTGTTCCAAAAATGAATTTGGCATTTGGGTGAACTGCTGATTGAACTAATTCGCATGCTTCATTAACTTCAAAGAGGCCTAAATCAGAGCCTCCAGAAATAGAGAGCAGGACTCCCATAGCACCATCGATGGATGCCTCTAGAAGTGGAGATGAAATTGCTAACTCAGCCGCGCGCAATGCACGATTTTCCCCGCGGGCAGATCCAATTCCCATAAGAGCTGAACCAGCGCCAGCCATTACTGCCTTTACATCTGCAAAATCTAAATTAATTAAGCCAGGTTGCGTAATAATTTCAGTTATACCTTGAACTCCAGAAAGTAAAACTTGATCTGCGCTCTTAAATGCATCGGCCAAAGTAATTGAGCGATCTGAAATTGCAAGTAACCGATCGTTTGGAATAACAATTAATGTGTCAACTTCTGAACGAAGCGCTTCAATTCCTACATCTGCCTGTGCAGAGCGAAGTTTTGCTTCAAATGAAAATGGACGTGTAACTACTCCGATAGTGAGTGCGCCAATTTCTTTTGCAATCTTTGCAACAACTGGTGCAGCTCCTGTTCCGGTTCCGCCACCTTCTCCTGCTGTAACAAATACCATGTCAGCTCCGCGCAAAATTTCTTCAATATCTTCTGCATGATCAAGTGCTGCTTCGCGACCTTTTTCAGGATCCATTCCCGCACCAAGACCACGAGTTGTTTTACGTCCGATATCAAGTTTTACATCTGCATCACTCATTAATAAATGTTGAGCATCAGTGTTTATTGCAATGAACTCAACCCCTTTTAACCCAACATCAATCATTCGATTAATTGCATTTACTCCACCGCCACCAATGCCAACAACTTTGATGACTGCCAAATAATTTTGCGGTGAAGCCACGATTTCCCCCTTGTGAACTATAAACCTCTACTTGAGCCTTATTTTTCAATGTTTTTCGATAAGGCGAACGTAAAGCGCAAGGAGGTGTTAATCAAATACCGACATGAAATATTTATTATTTTTTTGAAAAGCTTTATTTAACGATTGGAGCATGGGGTGCAGATAGATCTAGCATCGTGATTGTTGAATTTTCTGGTCGTGACATTAATGCTAAATAAACCTTGGATTTCAATGCATTTTCAAAGGATGCACCCCATCTGACATGCAATATTCGACTTCCTGATTTTATTTCAATCAAATAACTCTCATCAGCCAAAGCTGTGAGTTTGACTAAATGTGAGGCAATTTGCGTCGGGAGATCATTGAATAGTCCCACGGCATTTACCGCTTTCGAGGCATCAGGGGCGGTGATAGTTGGTAATTTACTTGCGCCATCGACCCTGCGAGGAAATGAATTACCTAGGCTGTCTATAAATTGATTGTTAAACACTGCAATAGGTACGCGTTCGGTGATTTGAATACTCACTTTACCTGTAAACCAGTTTCGCGAGACCTGAGCATCTTTGACAAAACTAATCTTTTTATAAGCAACTTCTATATTTCGTGGCTCCACCCTGGCTAATTTTTCACCCTTAGTCACATATTGCACGAGATTTTCATTTGTCCCGCTAACTTGGACGTCCCGAACTGTAAAAAGTGACGACCACCCTAGGGCATAGGAAGCGCCCGCAAAAAAAGCTAGAACCAAAAAAATTACAAGGTATTTACGTTTCATTTAACCAAAACGCCGAACAAGTCCATCAACGATTATTGGTGCCAATGAACTGACATCACCCGCACCTAGTGTCAAGATGACATCCAACGGTTGTGCGCTATCAATTACTTGATCTGTCACTTCAACAAAATTTGGGATGTACTCTCCATTTTTCATCAACTCAGTAATTAATTTAGAAGTCACCCCTGGAATACTTTTTTCACTTGCTGCGTAAATTTCTAGAACAATTACTCGGTCAGCCTGTTCGAGAGATTGCGCAAAGCCTTTGAAGAAAGCTTGGGTTCTGGAATATCTATGGGGTTGAAAGATCACAATCAAACGGCCCTCACCGGCAAAACGTCGTGCAGCCTTTAAAGTCACATCAATCTCTGTTGGGTGGTGTCCGTAATCATCGACCACACGAATTCCATGGACGGTTCCCTTCAATTCGAAACGACGTCCAGTGCCTCTATACATTGCCAAACCAGTGAGCAAATCTGAAGGCGCGAAGCCCAAATTCAAGCCCGTAGCTAATACTGCTGCGGCATTTAATAGATTGTGGTGGCCAGGAACTTGAAGTTCGATCACACCTACAACTTTGCCACGCCAAACTGCGCGAGCCCTTGAACCCAAGGCTTCAAGTTCTATTGAATCAATAACTAAGTCACTGCCTTCGGTTGTGCCATAAGAAACTAATGCACATGAATTAATGGCTTCGGCCAACTTTGTAGCACCAATATCATCTCGGCAATATGTAAGAAATCCATCATTATTTATTGTTGCGGCGAAATCGGAAAATGCTTTTTCAACATCGCGCGACGTGGCAAAGTAATCAACATGATCATGTTCAACATTTGTCACTATTGCAGCAAAAGGGTGGTACTCAACAAAAGAGCCATCTGATTCATCTGCTTCGGCCACAAAGATCTCACCAGTTCCTCGGTGTGCATTGGAACCTGATGTCGTAATTGTTCCTCCAATTGCAAAAGAAGGATCAGCTCCACAAGCCTGTAAGGCAACGGCCATCATGGAAGAGGTGGTGGTTTTCCCATGCGTACCAGCAACTGCAATGCTCTTGGATTTCGACATTAAAACAGAGAGTGCGGCTGCACGAGTTAAAACTGGAATCTTTAATTCTCTTGCTCTTTGTAATTCAGGGTTTGATTCTGTAATTGCCGTTGAGTAGATAATTACATCAGCACCATCTACTTGTGCAGCGCTATGTGAAGTTGCAATCTCTGCGCCAAGTGCAACAAGTGCAATGACTACTGTCGACTCCTTTACATCGGAGCCTGTGACTTTAATACCATGTGAAAGTGCGATTCGCGCAAGTCCGCTCATGCCAGCTCCACCGATTCCGATGAAGTGGACACGCTTTCCAATTAATGAATCCAAGCTAGGTTTCATTGAGCTCTGCCCATCGCATGTTCTCCAAGCGCAACAATTTTCTCTGCTGCATGTGCATCTATAGTTGAACCCTCCACCGGCGCACTTTTTGCAGATTGTAAAAGTGAATCAATTTCAGATACTAGATAGCTAGATGTAAAATTTTTCTGATCCACAATCTTTGCTCGCCCTTCACCTACGAGTTCCTGTGCATTCAAGAACTGTTCTCCGTTGCCAACTGGAAGAGGAATAAATAAGGCATACCGACCAAGCGCGCAAAACTCAGAACACGTTACGGCGCCACTTCGAGCGATGATTAAGTCACTACCCAAGTAAACATCGGCCATGTTTTCAACATAGGCAATTGGTCTATAGAAATCCCTAGCTTTTGGGATTTCATTATTGCGACCAACAGAGTGCAACATAGAGACCCCCGCGTGTTCTAAAGCAGGAAGTGCCTGGGCAACTACAGAGTTAATTGCCACAGATCCTTGAGAGCCTCCCATTATGAAAATTAATGGTTTTGAATTATCAAATCCCAACCGAGCCTTTGCATCTGCGCGAGATTGGAGCCAGTTGCCTTCTGATTGGTTCAAAGCCTTTGCGACATCTTTGCGTAAGGGTAATCCAGTCAGTAGGGCGCCACTGAATGCTCCCGCATGTACTTGTCGAGAAACCGCAAGATGTTTGGTGAATAGCGAACCTAATTTGTTAGCCCAGCCAGGTTTTGTATTGGCTTCGTGAATAACTGTGGTGACCTGGTTTATTGTGGCAGAAATGTAGGCGGGTCCACTCACATACCCACCAAAACCAAATAGTAAATCTGCATTTTTAATAACACCATTTGCCGCTTTTACGGATGCAATTAAATCAAAAGGGGTTCTTAGCCATTTTAGAGTTGGCTTACGGGAGATTGAGACCTTAGGGATATTGAAAAGTTGAAAGCCCGCTGCCGGAACTAATGAATTTTCTAAACCCTTTGCTGTGCCAAGGAAAACAATTGAGTCGTCGGGATGCGCGCTTGCCCATTGGCGAGCAATTGCCAACGCAGGTTCAATGTGGCCGGCCGTTCCACCGCCTGCAAAAACTATCGAAGCCATTTCCATGCCGATTTCTGTAGCTCTTCGTAAATTTCGCTATCTCTTCGAGCAGCACCAATCACAAAGCCGATACCCATAAAAGTTGAAATCAAAGCCGAGCCCCCATATGAAACTAAAGGCAAAGTTACTCCGACAACTGGCAGAACACTGAGCGTAGAGCCAACATTAAGAATTGTTTGTATTCCTATCCAGCAGCCAACCCCGCAGCACACGTACCTAACCATTGGGTCGTTTGCTCTCTGCGCAATTCTGAAAATAGAAAATATGAGGATTGCGAGCAAGAGCAGCGTTGCAAAGGTTCCGAATAATCCAAGTTCCTCACCGATTACTGAAAAAATAAAATCTGTATGCGCTTCAGCTAAATTCCCCCACTTTTGCCGACTCGCTCCCAGACCAACTCCAAATAAACCTCCGCTAGCTAGACCCAGCAGACTGTGTGCCGACTGCCATCCATAATGTTTGTACTGATCTTCTGCGAAAGGATTGATGAAAGCTAACAGTCTGTGTAAACGGTATGCCTGCGTCAAAATCAATACAGCTATGCCAAGAAAACCAGCACTTACCAGCATTGCGAATGGGCCTAAGCGAATTCCAGAAACCCAAAGCAACCCAGCCAGAACAAAAGCAAAAACAGATGCAGTTCCTAAATCCTCTCCCTTTAGCACTAACAAAATGCATACAAAAAAGGCGGGTGCGATTAATTTGATGACGTTTACCTCTATAACTCCAATACGTTCTGGCCTAGCTAAAATATAGCCAGCCCATAAAAT
>Ga0194060_10000340_pt1 | contig 34084 bp, 23 predicted proteins | sample SepL225m_MetaG_FD_163427 | JGI IMG/M metagenome (GOLD analysis project Ga0194060, IMG submission 163427) | Anoxic zone freshwater microbial communities from boreal shield lake in IISD Experimental Lakes Area, Ontario, Canada - Sep2016-L222-5m | ecosystem: Environmental > Aquatic > Freshwater >...
ATTTGTAAGTAGTAATATGTTTGCGTTTTGTCTCGTAATTTCAGCATGGAACTGCAGACCTTATTTCTATCATCTCCATGATTTTAATATAGATAAACTCAGTTCTAAAAATAAGCAAATATTTCTTCAGATTTCGGAATATCCAATTATTTTTATGAAATTATTGTTATCCCTCCATGTGAAATAACAAATTAATCGACTGAGTTGATATCTAAATGTTAGAATATCCGCCATAAGTAGAAAAACAAAGAATTTTATACTTATCTATGAAAAAGGGGAATAAAAACCAATGGTCATAACTTTTCTTAAATCGATTAATACGGTAATTTGTGCGGAATGAAACAATATCATTTCATAGCAAATACCGAAAAAATATATTATAATGAGGAAAAGAGTAGTTAATAAAAGTCTTTTAAAGCGATTTTTAAGTTTTACGATTTATTGAAACTGAACAGTTAAGAAGGTAGAAAATGAGATTTAAACTATTAGTGCGTAAATTCCTTTATATAATATTAAGGAATCGTTTATTTTATTTTATAGAAAAAAGGGAAATGAACATAACAGAAAATATTGGAAAACTCAGTATTACCTATAGTCCGTGGACCGATATTGGGCTATCCCTATATTTAAAAAACAAGTTCGAACAAGATGAAATGAGTATGATGGAAAGTTTGCTTAAGGATGGCTCCGTTGTATTAGATGTTGGGGCAAATATTGGTTATCTTAGCCTGTTATTTAGCCAAAACAACAAAGTCAAAACGGTGCTTTCAATAGAACCTTCGCCACAGACTTTTAGAACGCTTTTAAAAAATATTCATGGTCATAATAATATCTTAGCTCTTAATGTTGGCTTTTCTGAAACAAATGGATTGGTTGATTTTTTTATTGCCGTAGATAATGCATACTCAGGTCTAAAAGATACTAAAAGGAAAGAAATTATTGATATTGTCAAAGTCCCTGTTTTTAAGGGAGATGATTATCTAAAATTGTTAAATATTGAAAAAATAGATTTTATTAAAATGGATGTAGAAGGTTTTGAGCATTCCGCCCTCAAAGGGTTAGAGGAAACAATAATTCGAAATAAACCAGCTATGCATATTGAAATTTATTCGGGGAAAAATTCAAACTTAAATCCTGAAGAAACTATCAAATATGTCGTTCAGTTGGGATATGATGCATATATATTGAAAGATGGAAAACTACAGCCTTATTCTTGTCACGATGATAAATATTATAGCTATTTTTTTACACCAAAGGCTATATTATTTATCTGTTCCATATTCCTCTGGCTCTTCCATTAATTAGTTTCAGATACTGGAGAGGTGCCAGAATAAAGCCAGGCAAAAGTGAAACACATGTACCCAATATGACTCCAGAACTTCCCATGTTGAGATATTTGGCAAATAATACTGATAACGGTATGTTAATGAGCATTGCAACAATATGATAGTATATTTCCACCTGAACCTTTCCCGAACCATTTATAAAAGTGATAAAAATGCTGTTCCATGTAGCTATTATTACATACAAACCCATAAAGGCTGATAAGAGAAACGGAATATTCACGGTCTCGCCTACCCAGAATCTGTAAACATATTTGGAAATTATCAATAAAAAAACTACTCCGAGTATTACAGCCAGCCAGATCATAATCAATTTTTTAATCGATGATTTAATCCATGGGATTTCATTCTGTGTAAATGCATCAGTAAAAGCCGACCAAAAAGGCGCAAGGATAATAGAAAAGATAGTCAGGGGAATATTGAAGTATTTAAAAGCGATGTTGTATGGAGTTACATCTGCAGGCCCAAGTACCTGCGCAATAATAACGTTATCAGTTGCATTAATTATAACAAATGCAATTTGTAAAATAAAAAATTTAATCCCGAGGCTTGCCAGTGGTTTAAAAAACTTAAAATCCACATACCTGATATCAGGTCTTATTAATTTATATCTTTGTTTAAAGAAATATAGCGTTGCTATAAATAAAACAAATACTGGTGCCACGCTGTATATCAGGCTGATATTCAGCAGATTTCCATACGAAAGTCGCGTTACAATAAAAATTGCAGTCAATGAGAGAGTATTTGCAATCAGAGATAGACCGCTACTTATGGCTGGAGACTGATAAGACGAAAGGATTACTCCGATTAGATTTAATATTAATTGAATAGAAAAGAATGTAAATACTAACAGAACAACTGTGTTTATTTCTCCTGCCATGCTTGGTTGTGTATTAAAAAACTTTATCCAATTAAAAAATGGATTAACAGTTACAAACAACAAGTAAAAAAAAACGGTTACGATTATAAGAGAAATATAAGTAGTACTTACATATTTTTTAGCCAGGTTATAATCTTCTACAGCCAATGCTTCAGAGAGTTTATTCCTTAATCCGTTTCCGAGTCCGATATCAAAAAAACTAAACCATCCAATAAAGGAGCTTATTGTAAGCCATAGACCATATCTTGTAGCACCCAGAGAATGCAGAGTAAGGGGCACAAGCAGAAAACCAATGCTTATGCTTAAGCCTCTAACAACAAGCGATGCCACAATATTTTTTCTGGTCTTCAGACTTCGCGTATGACCAATTGTAAAATAATCTTTGACTTTATCTATCATTTGGTGAAAAGTACATATTTGGTAATTTTTGGGAAATACTTTTTCAGACTTTGACGTCATCAATCTGTTTTCTTTTCCTTAAACGTCATAACCAACGAAACAGCAAAAATAATAATTACTCCGGCGCTTAAAATCAATGCAAGATACTTGCTTACAGTAAAGCTTATGGGAGCATAAATGAATTCGACTTTATGCTGTCCCTTGGGAACTACAATGCCTCTGAAGTTATGATTGGTTCTGTATATCGTTGTCTCGCTGCCGTCAACCAAAGCTTTCCAGCCTTTCGGAAAGTATGTATCGCCTAGGAAAAGAAAGTTATTTCCTGTTGCCTTTGCATCTATAGTTATATGTTCATCTTTATAGCTTACCATTTTAACATAAGCAATATTGCTGTCAGGCTTATCAACAGCAGGCTCGGCATCTTCAAGAAAGGCAATATTCTTCGGATCGAAAGAATTATTCTTAATCAGGTTTAATATCTGAATTGCCGGTTTCTTCTGTACCGTGTTGACAAAATATGCCCTCGGCAACGCTGTATCAAATTGGTAAACTGTGCTTTGCTGCGACTTATATATTTCAGTTAACGATGTAAAGTTAACCGCCTTATCAAAAACAACATACCTAACATTAAGCATTCTCCAGAGAGTCGGATTGACCACAGTACCGAGAACATCGATTATATCCTGATAAGCCCGCGGCTTAATACCCGAATAACCATATATATCCTGTATCAGAAAATAAGCGTGATAGTTCGCGTTATTGCCAATACTGCCCGGCGAGCCATCCTGCTTCAGGCTTATGATTCTGTAAGGGTCATTATCTTTCCGCTCTTTAATTGCTTTTACATAATCAGGCTCATTAAATTCCTGACCAATAGTTGTCTCCTGAACATACTCTGCTCCGCGGCTGTCAATTCTCCAGAGGTCGAACAATGTAAATATAATTACTGCAAGCGCAAGCAGTTCTTTATTTATCTTCGAATTAATGTATGCATAAGCAAGACCGAAGACCGCGCCCATTATTGCAAATGCAATCAGCGCATCGTTATAAAACATTGTAGAGATATAAGGAGCAAGCTGTTTAAACCCCTCGATTTGCGGCTGAATCTTTTCAGCGTTAAGCAAACGCGATGTAAACCAGTCCTTTACCACTCCGCCCATTACGACTGTCAAAATAAATAACGTGCCGAAGGCTATCGCGGAAACCCCGACTATCTTCTCTGCCTTCTTATCCCTTTCATGCCTCATCAAAATTATTTTATTCAGCCCGAGTCCGGCAAGAAACGGGAAGCTCAGTTGCACAACCACAAGCATCATCGAAGGCACTCTGAACTTATCAAAATAAGGGAAATAGTAAAACATCAGATCAAAAACCGGCGAGAAATTTTTCCCGAATGAAACAAGCAGTCCTGTCGCCGAAATAATCGTAAGAAACTGAACAAACGGGTCATTCCAGCTTGTAAATATTGCGAACAATCCGAGGAAGAAAACTATAACCCCCATATACATCGCTACGTCAACCATTTCCATCTGACCAAAATAAGTGTTTATCTTCGTATCCTGATTGTTTGAGAGAGTTCCGTTGTAAACACTACTTCCAAAGCCATAATACGACGGGAAAATAAATGTCATTACTTCGCCCGGAGAAAATGACCACTGTGTATGATAATCATAATACTCCGAACCGGAAGAAGGTTCACCCTTTGAATCAGCAGCCTTGCTTTCAACTACACTCTTGGCTCCTCTGGTTGAATATGGAGCGTAGTTATAAGTCTGAGTAAGGTCAGCCGACTGAATAAGCAAAGCTATAATTGCAGCGACTATAAATACCCCCGCCGATTTAAACAACTGTTTTACCGCGGCATTGTCCCTGACAATCAGATAGTGGATAAAGTAATAAATAAAATATACCATAACAGAAAACAGCGTATAGAAAATTATCTGAACATGCCATCCCTGAACAAAAAGCTGGAGAGCCATCGTAAGCAGTACAGCATCAAGCAGTTTTATTCTTTTTTTGAATTTCAAAAGGATTAGAAATATCAGCGGATACATACATATCGAGGTAAGCTTTGTAACATGACCAATGAAGAGAAAGACTATCAGTCCCGTACTAAAAGAAGCTGCTATTGCGGCAAAGAGACTGACAAGTGTATTCCTCGTTTTATATTTCATCAGGAAAAAACTTGTAAAGGCAAGCAGAATAAGATAAAGAGTCCACGTTACATACTGTACGCTGAATATATCGGCAAAGCCCCACTTTATTACTGTAATACCAACATAGATCAGGTTGAACCACGTAAACCCAACAGACATAGCATAAGCCGGTATCCCGCAGAATACATAGGGATTCCATAGCGTGAAACCTTCTTTATGCGTGGTAATATAAGTGGTCAGGCTCTTACTTGTTACAATATCGCCCGACTGAAATGTCTTGCCGCCGAAATACATCGGAGCAAAAAATATCAGAAATAAAAGGAAAAGAATTACGAGCGAAACGGCTGTCTGATATTTTTCAGGAACAATATTATTCAGTTCAAACTCTTTTTTATCTGATATTTTTTTCGTTTTAGCGGATGTTCCAATTACTCTTTTTGTTTTGGTCGCCATTTTTCCTTTCTCCTGGTCGGTCTGCTGATTTTTTATTAACTCATATTATACAAAATATCCGAACTATAAACACATTGTCTCTAATCGCCGACTCTCAACCGCCACACGTCCATAGTTTTTAGCTTTTTAATATCGCATGAATTAAAATCTTCTTTTAATTTTTTAAGCGCATGGGTTACCCTGGACTGAGTCTTACCGTCAAGTTTGAGATAAGCTTTTTCAAACGATATGGAAAATTCAATTTCACTTATCATATTTAGCCATAAATTTCTCGTATGGAATAGTTTTTTTTTGAACGTCTGGCTTTTCCGATCAGCTCAGTCTCTTCCTTTGTCGGTTCCTCTTCAGGAACGTTCTCCAGGAAATCAAGGAACGGGTCATTCTCTTTTGCTTCCCGTTTCCCCGCCAGGGATTCAATAATTGTCGTTACAGCTTTAATCTCGCTTTTTGAAAGCATGGGAAGCAGAGACTGTATTCTGCTTATTCCATTGTTTTCGCGCGTTCCCATTTATTTTCTCTCTTTAATAATAATTTTAATGCAAAATAAATCAATCCTGTGTCCGTTGTATTAGATCTTTTTAGAGTGAATTCATTCATGTTATGCAAAAATGTCAGAACTATGATTTATTTCATATTGATTTGCGTTATCATATAAATCACAGTTCAGATGGATTTTGTATAACGTGCGTTATTAATCCATACTATTTTTTCTTTGCGATAAAATTTATTCCCGCTCCGACTTTATTCTCCGACTGATAATCCGCATACATCATTATCAGCGTGAATGGAAATGTTATCAGATAATAAAAAGGAAGAAGAGCTGACAGTACTTTCGAAATATTAAGCATCCGCATCGGGTACTTAACACCGAGCCGCCAGGATTTATCTCCCCAGTAACCATAAGTATATTTTGACTGATATACCTCAAAACCAATCGGCTCAAGTTTATTTTTAAGATCTTCAAACGAATAGCCGGCTCTTGCATGCTCGCCTATAAAGCTCTCTTCATGTTCGTCATGAACATCGCTGCCGCCATATATCGAAGGAGTATTGATCATCAGAAACCCGCCTGGCTTCAAAGCCCTGTAAAAATTTTCAAACACCTTTACATCGTCAACAATATGTTCCATTACGTCAACTGAAAGTATTAAATTAAATTTATCCCGATGTTTAATCTTCGTAAGGTCTTCAACGCCAAATGAAACGCTGGTTAACCCGCTCTCTCTGAAAAACTCTTTACAGTCCTCAATCCATTCCTTCTTTATATCAATTGCGTGGATATTATTTGGGAGCAGTTTCTTTGCCATAAAATAGGCATATTGCCCGTAGCCTGTTCCTGCGTCATAAATATTTATTTTATCATGGCCGAAAAGTTTTCTAAGTTTTTTCAGCTCTCTTCTTACATACCATGAGCGGAGAAACATTATATCCAGGACTTTATAGAATAAAATTCTGAGAACAGGAAATTTCTTTATCCAGCCCGCGAATATATTTTTTATCGGATCGTAGTGCATAGTAATTATAATTGTTATTGTAAAAACTTCTGCCAGAACTATGATTCTGTGATTTATATGATGAAACACCCCACGGGTTGAAACCCGTGGCAATGAAAATAAATCATAGCTCAGACAATTTTCATAAAGTCCAGAATACCCTCGGTAAATTTATTCCAGGAGTATTTATCCACTTCCCGCTCTATGTTCTTTTGGAACTCTTCTTCCTTATTTTCAGCATAGAACTTTGCTATGGCTTCAGCCATGAGCGCGGGCTTTTCTTTTTCAACTATGTAGCCGGTAATGCCATTTAAAACCACTTCCTCAAGTCCGCCTACGCTGGTTGCGATTACCGGCTTCTTAAAATTCATTGCTATCTGTACGATGCCGCTTTGAGTTGCATCCCTGTAGGGAAGTATTACGGCGTCTGCGGCACAGAAGTAATAGCGTACTTCAGACGTCGGGATAAAGTCATTGAACATGTGAAGCGATTCCGCTAGATCAAGCTCTTTGATTATTTTTTTATACTTATCTTCATTGGCGTAAAACTCGCCGGCAATTATTACCTTTAGGTTCAGCTTATCCTTTAGCAATGCCGCCGCTTCTAAAAGAACATCAAGTCCTTTATAGTCCCTGATAAATCCAAAGAAAAGAATTAGCTTCTCATCCTTTAATTTCAAATGTTCTCTTGCTTCGGACTTTGAAACCGGCGCTCCGAAATTAGAATAGACCGGATGAGGCAATACCTTGTTTACCGCTCCCGGTTTAATTGTAAGCAGGTCAGCCTGAACTTTTTGAGAAAGCAGTACAAAATAATCAACTGCCCTGAAAAAATATTTAGTAAAGCTTTTATCGCCCGGTTTTCTTTCATGCGGAATTACATTATCGCATATAGCAATCACTTTAGTCTTTCCGTTAAGCTTTGCCAGTATGGATATTGTCCCGAAACATGGGCCGAAAAAAGGCATCCAGTATTTATATATGATAAGGTCAGGTGCATCCTTCTTAAGTCTTAATCCAACTTTAACCCAGTTTAGCGGGTTAACTGAATCCACAAGCACTTCAGTCGGAATTGGTTCAACCGTATCTCCCGATTCAAACTGCGATTTACCCGGGAAGAATATCGAAGGATACTGCCTCTTAAAAGTAATTACATTGACATCGTGCTCTTTGGATAACTGGTTATATAACAAACCAATAAAATGCGCTATGCCTCCCCTAAGAGGGAAAGCGGTAGAAAGAATAGTTATTTTCATCCGTGAAGAATTGCTGTAATTGTTTTAAGAACCCTGTCAGCCTTAATGAAGTTCATACACTGGTATTCTGTATTTACACAGACCGGACTATAAAAACATTTGCATTCCTTATCAGGCTGAATAATTTCACCAAGTCCGAAGAGTTCAAACTCACGCGGGTTGAAAATATTATTGAACAGGACGATTTTCTTATTTAAGCCGAGCGTGATGTGCATAGCCATTGTAACGCCGGTAACGACAAGGTCGCACTGGTCAACGAGATTAATAAACTTTTCAAGCGTAAAATAGCCGGGATATTTACCGCCCGTCTCAGACGCGAATCTCCTGTTCTTTTCATCTTCCTGTTCGCCGCCAAGGAATACTACTTCGCAGCCAGCCAGTATAAGGCATTTGGCAAGCTCGCTCCAGCTTTCATCGGGCCATAAACGCGAAGTCCATCTTCCGCCGCAGCCGGTGTTCAGTCCAATTATTTTTTTTGATCTATCAAGCGTCCATTCGCCGGCATACCGGCTGAATGATGAGAGAATATATTTTTCACCGTTATAATTAAAACCGGAGACTTCAAATATCTCTTCAAGGTAATGCTTTTCATTGGACTTATTAATATCATCAAAAATACCGGTCAGGTATTTTGCCTCAGCATCTTTGTCTGCCGGATATGGAGAACCATCTTTAAGGATGTAACCTTTCTTTACTTTTGCGTTGAGGCTGTTTATAAGAGCGCACGCCTCTTTATCTTTATCAAGATTTACGACATAGTCATAACTTAACGACTTTAAATATGAGACTCCCTCAGGATTATATTTTATAACCGAGTCAACATCCTTAGGAACAACTGACGGTGTCTGTGTAAGCCAGAATATTTTAGCATTTGGATATTTAGCCCTAAGCGGAAAAAGTATCGGAGTAGTTCTGATAACATCGCCGACCGCGCCAAGCTTTATTATTAATACTTTCTGTGTGGTGGCGTCATAATACTGGCAGCCTGACCCGTCTTTGCTATTGCAATGCACGCCATGTGTTTTATGCGGTCTGCATGGAATATCTCCGCGAAAATGACGGCAGTCAAATTTTATGTCCGATAGCTTCATGAACAAAATACCTTAACTTACTGTGTTATATATTTAACCGGATTACCGCACGAAAGCATGGTTGAGTTTACTATAAAAAGAATATTTTTGGTAAAAAATCCTTTTCGTAGCAAACTCAGCCATGCTCTACTCAGCTTTTCTCTTTTATCGAATACTCTTTATCGTTCTGTGAGTTATGCACCATCAGCTCGCCTAATAATCCTACCGAGAAGAATTGAACGCCAACAATAATAAGCAGCATTCCAAGGAATAAAAGCGGACGGCTGCTTAGGGACTTTCCTGTTATCCATTCAACCGAGAGGTAACCATTTACTACAATGCCTATCAGGAATGAAACAGCTCCGAGGAATCCAAACAGATGCATCGGACGCCTGATATAACGTGTAGTAAACATTACTGTAATAAGATCAATAAAGCCCTTGAAAAATCTCGAAATGCCAAACTTGGTTTGTCCGAACCTGCGGGCGTGATGTTTTACCGGTATCTCTGAAATCCTGTAACCCTGCCAGTCGGCAAGCACGGGCATATAGCGGTGAAGCTCGCCATATACGTTAATATCTTTCAGAACTTCTTTTCTGTAAGCTTTAAGTCCGCAATTGAAGTCGTGTATCTTAACACCGCTCATCAGTCCGGTAATAAAATTAAAGAACCTTGATGAATGTCTTTTTACGAAAGGATCGTGGCGCTGCTGCTTCCATCCGGAAACAAGATCATTCCCTTCTTCAAGTTTTTGAATCAGATTAGGAATTTCATTCGGATCGTCCTGAAGGTCAGCATCCATAGTAATAACTACATCACCGTTAACATGCTGAAACCCCACATGAAGAGCAGCAGACTTTCCATAGTTCTTGCGGAAACTGATATATTTAAACCGGTTATCGCTCTTTGAAATTTCTTTTAGTACTGAGAGCGATTTATCCGTACTGCCATCGTCAATGAACATGACTTCAAATTCCGCGATAATTCCGCGCATTACTTTTTTTATTTCCATTGCCAGAGGACGCAATGATTCTTCCTCATTCAGCAGAGGAATAACCATAGAGATTTTCTTAAATATCGTTTTTTTTCGTTCATATACAGGAATGCTGCTGTCTCTGGTATCGCTATAAGATCTGCCTCTGTAGCGGTTATAAGGAGCTTTCTTAGATCCTTTGGAAGATACCGTATCGTTTACAGCATCATTCCCCGATTTTTCCTGGATACGCACCGGAGGTTCCTCCGGTCTCGCAGTATCCTGTGCTTTTGCCTGTTGTTCCCCTGACTCCTGAGGCTTGTCTGGTTCTATTGCCTTATTTGAATCCTGAAGTTTATCTGTTTTTTGTTCTCTATGTGGAAACTGCCTCTTATTATGCCTTCCATATTGCGGAACCGGACCCCTGCCCAGGCCTTCAGACGAAGTATTCTGAGCCTTTGCTTCTTTAGCTGGCTGATTACCCTGCGGGGTATTTGAATCCCCTGTATCAGCGTTCTGTTTTTCTTCCAATTACATTATCCCGTTTATTTTTTAAATACCCATAAAATTAAGTTAATAAATAACTAAAATCAATTTAACTTTTATACTAATCAATTAATTTAGCAGCCTTACGCGAAATGCTCCGGTCGGAGCTGTGTCAGTCCTGCAATGCTGTCAGGTTAAGGTTCAAAACTTTTATTGCGCCCTTTCAGGGCTTTTTGGGTTGTCGGGGAATTTATTTTTCACAGGGCGATTGCCCTGTGCTATTATATTTCGCCCTTTCAGGGCTGAATCAGCCCTGAAAGGGCGAAATATATCAGCGATGGGCAACCAACCGCCCATCGAACAAAACAAAATAAAATCCATAAGCCCTACAGGGGCGCAATATGGTGTTAACCTGACAGCATTGATCAGTCCTGTGCCTCTGAATCATAGTTCAGTACAGGGGAGAGCCATTTTTCTGTTTCTTTCAGACTCATACCCTTGCGCCTGTGGTAATCTGTTACCTGGTCTTTGCCAATCCCGCCGAGACCAAAATACTTCGATTCAGGGTGCGCGAAGTATAGTCCGCTTACAGAAGCCGCCGGATACATCGCAAGATTCTCCGTCAGCCGGATTGATGTATTCTTCTCTGCCTGCAGCAGTTCAAACAGCGCTCTTTTCTCTGTATGGTCTGGCTGCGCCGGATAACCCGGAGCGGGACGGATACCGGCATACTTTTCTTTAACCAGCCCGGCACCGGTGAAGCTTTCTTCAGGAGCGTATGCCCAGTATTTCTTACGCACAAGTTCGTGCAGACGCTCGGCAAAGGCTTCGGCAAGGCGGTCGGCCGCTGCCTTTATCATTATGATGTTATAATCGTCATGTTCTTTTTCGAACTTTTCGATTAAGGATTCAATGCCAATACCGGCAGTAACGGCAAAGCCTCCGATATAATCGCGGCGTCCCGATTCCTTTGGCGCAATGAAATCTGACAGGGCAATATTCGGCACGCCCCTGCTCTTAAGGCTCTGCTGACGCAGCGTATGGAATGTGGTTAATATCCCGTTGGCGGATTCATCGGAATAGACTTCTATATCATCCCCAGCGCTGTTTGCAGGGAAAAGCCCTATTACGCCGCTGGCTTTAAGAAGACGCTCTTCAATTACTTTATCGAGAAGTCTGCGGGCATCATCAAATAATTTCTTTGCTTCCTTTCCATATTCCGCATGTTCGAATACTTCAGGATAATGCCCTTTTATTTCCCAGGTTGTGAAGAAGGGAGTCCAGTCGATATATTTTCTTAACTCTTCCAGCGGATAATCGTTTAAGACTGTAATCCCCAACGTTTCAGGTTTTACTATGCATGCCTTATCCCAGTCAAAACTAAGCTTGTTGGCGCGGGCTTCTTTAATAGGGATGAAATTCTTCGCAGCCTGCTTTTTCTTATGGTCTTCCCTTAGCTTTTCATATTCGGTTTTAATTTTACCGGTAAATTCATCATAGTTATTAGAATTAATAAGATTATTAACAACCGGCACACTCCTGGAAGCATCAATCACGTGAATAACCGGTCCGCTGTAGTTAGGCGCAATCTTAACCGCCGTATGAACGCGTGAGGTAGTCGCCCCGCCGATAAGCAACGGCAGTTTAAGTCCGAGCCGCTCCATTTCTTTTGCCACATCCACCATTTCATCAAGCGACGGGGTGATAAGTCCGCTGAGACCAATTACATCAACATTCAGGTCTGTGGCGGACTGAAGTATCTTTGCCGCCGAAACCATTACGCCAAGGTCAATTACCTCATAATTATTACAGCCAAGCACTACGCTTACAATATTTTTACCGATATCATGAACATCCCCCTTAACGGTTGCCATAAGTATTTTACCGACAGCACGGTGTTCGGATGATTTTGCTTTTTCTTCCTCAATGTACGGAATAAGATACGCAACTGACTTCTTCATTACGCGCGCACTTTTTACAACCTGAGGCAGAAACATCTTGCCGGAGCCAAACAAATCGCCCACAACGTTCATTCCGCCCATCAGAGGACCTTCGATTACATCAAGCGGACTTGAAGATTTTGCACGGGCTTCTTCGGTGTCTTCTTCGATATAGTCAGCAATGCCTTTTATCAGCGCGTGTTTCAGACGCTCTTCTACCGGAGCTTCGCGCCAGGCGTCTTCTTTTACCAGGGACTTATCCCTTTGTTTTACGTTTTCCGCAAACTCAACCAGACGCTCTGTGGCATCGGGACTTCGGTTAAAAAGCACATCTTCAACAAGCGCAAGCAGGTCTTTCGGAACTTCTTCATAAACATCAAGCTGTCCTGCATTAACTATGCCCATATCAAGCCCTGCCTGAACTGCATGGTAAAGGAAAGCTGTGTGTATAGCTTCGCGGACACGGTCATTGCCTCTGAATGAAAATGATATATTGCTTATACCTCCGCTGACTTTTGCCAGAGGAAGATGCATCTTAATCCATTTTGTGGCTTCAAAGAAATTAACAGCATAATTATTATGCTCTTCTATTCCTGTCGCAACGGTAAGAATATTCGGGTCAAAGATAATATCCTGCGGCGGGAAACCAACTTCCTCTGTAAGTATTTTATAAGCGCGTTCGCATACTTCAATCTTTCTTTCAAAGGTATCAGCCTGCCCCCGTTCGTCAAAAGCCATTACGACCGCCGCCGCGCCGTACTGCATTACCTTCCGCGCACGCTGTTTAAATACTTCCACGCCTTCCTTCATACTGATGGAATTAACTATACATTTGCCCTGGAAGCATTTAAGCCCGGCTTCAATAACCGTCCACTTTGACGAGTCAATCATAAGCGGGAGTTTTGCAATGTCCGGTTCGCTTCCGATCAGGTAAATAAACTTTGTCATTGCCTTTTCGGAATCAAGCAGACCTTCATCCATATTTATATCGAGAACCTGAGCACCGCCTTCAACCTGCTGGCGCGCTACGGACAAAGCTTCTTCATAATTTTCAGATAGTATCAGTCTCGCAAATTTCTTTGAGCCGGTAACATTTGTTCTTTCTCCGATATTTATAAAGTTTGATTCGGGTCTTATTACCAATGGCTCAAGTCCGCTTAGCCTCAGGTATGGTTCTGTCTGATGAAGTTTTCTTGGGGTCAGCCCTGAAACGATATCGGCAATCTCGCCTATATGATCAGGTGTAGTACCGCAGCATCCTCCGACAATATTGATAAAACCACTATCGGCGAAGTCTTTGAGAATAGCTGCCATATCGCGCGCAGTTTCATCGTATCCGCCAAATTCATTTGGCAGACCGGCATTCGGATAAAGACTTACATAGCAATTTGCAAGGCGCGAAAGCTCCTGAATATAGGGTCTCATCTGCCTTGAACCCAGTGCACAGTTTAATCCGACACTTAAAAGATTTTTTGTATGTGAAACTGAAATCCAGAATGCCTCGGTAGTCTGTCCGGAAAGTGTACGTCCGCTCTGATCGACAATTGTTCCTGATATCATTACAGGCAGGTCAGCACCGGTTTCTTCAAAATATTTTTCAATTGCGAATATTGCCGTCCTGGCATTTAGAGTATCGAATATAGTCTCAACAAGCAGAATATCAACACCGCCTTCGACAAGTCCCTTAACCTGCTCATAATAAGCATCGACAAGCTGGTCAAATGTAATGGCTCGGTAGCCGGGATCGTTTACATCGGGCGAAAGTGAAGCTGTTTTATTTGTCGGGCCTAACGCACCGGCTACAAATCTGGGCTTATCGGGAGTCTTATTTGTATATTCTATTGCCGCTTCCTTTGCAAGGCGCGCAGCTTCAAAATTTATTTCATAAACGAGTTCTTCGGTTTTATAATCAGCCTGTGCAAGCGAAGTCCCGTTGAATGTATTTGTCTCGACTATATCTGAACCCGCCTCATAATAAGCACGGTGAATATTTTTAATTATCTCAGGCCGGGTAAGACATAAGATATCATTATTGCCTTTAAGGTCATGCGGATGATACTTAAAGCGCTCTCCTCTGAAATCGCTTTCTATAAGTTTATGACGCTGAATCATTGTTCCCATGGCTCCATCGAGAACAAGTATATGCTTTTCTAGTAAACCAGACAAATACTGGAATGTTGTTATCATCGTTGACACCGCTTTATTATATCGTAATTATTTAGATAAAGTTTTTGAAAACTAACAATAATATACTTAAATTAGACCTCAATTAAAATTATTAACGTAGTGGGGATGTATCATGATTATTGTAACTGGTGGCGCGGGATTTATTGGTAGCGCTATTATCTGGCGGTTAAATCAGATGGGCGAGGAAAATATTATTATAGTTGATTCACTCGGTACCGGAGAAAAGTGGAAGAATCTTATTGGATTAAAATATACCGACATTTATCATAAAACTGATTTTTTAGATAAAATCATGGAAGATAATCTGCCGTTTGCAGTTGAAGCCATCATACACATGGGAGCCTGTTCTTCCACAACGGAGAAAAATGCTGATTATTTAATCAGCAATAATTACAGATACACAATCGAGCTTGCAAGGTACTGCCTGCCACGTAAGTCGAGATTTATCTATGCATCTTCTGCCGCCACCTACGGAGATGGCTCAAACGGCTATATGGATGATGAAAACAGCTTATCATCTCTCCATTCTCTTAATATGTACGGTTACTCAAAGCATTTGTTCGACCTCTGGGCAAAACGCCTGATGATCATTGATAAAATAGCAGGGCTTAAATTCTTTAATGTCTATGGCCCAAATGAAGCACATAAGGGCGATATGAGAAGCGTTGTGCATAAGGCTTTTGAACAAATCAGAGATACAGGAAAAGTTAATCTCTTCAGGTCCTATAACGAACAGTACAAGGACGGTGAACAGATGCGCGACTTTATTTACATAAAGGATGTAGTTGATATGGTAATATTTTTCCTTGAGAAAAAGGATAAAAACGGACTCTATAATATCGGAACAGGCAAAGCGCGCACATGGAATGATCTTACAGGTTCAATCTTTTCAGCACTTGGTCAGAAGACTAATATTGAGTATATCGATATGCCGGAACATCTTAAGAATAAATACCAGTACTTTACTGAAGCCAGCATAGATAAGCTTAGAGCCGCGGGCTACGATAAACCGTTAACTTCGCTTGAAGACGGCGTGACTGATTATGTTAAGAATTATCTGTCAGTAAATAAATTCCTTGAATAACTCCAGATATGAAACTCGCAACACTTTGCTATGTAAAAGATAAAGACCGGACTCTGATGCTTCACCGCGTTAAGAAGCAAAACGATATACACGAGGGTAAATGGAACGGTCTGGGTGGCAAACTTGAACCAGGCGAATCGCCTGAGGAATGTGTTGTCAGGGAAGTAAAGGAAGAATCAGGACTTACTATAACCGCTCCCAAAATGCACGGTCTTATTACCTTCCCTGCATTCGATGGTTTTGAGGACTGGTATGTTTTCCTCTTTACCGCTGACAAATTTGAAGGTGAGCTTATCGATTCGTGCGAGGGAAATCTTAAATGGATTAATAACGATGAACTGTTTAACCTCAGTCTTTGGGAAGGTGACAAAATATTTATTGAATGGCTCTTTCAGGATAAATTTTTCAGCGCAAAGTTTAATTATAAAGATGGCCGCCTGGTCGATTATCAGGCGGCATTTCATTAATTTTTTCCCTGTATCTTTTTTTCAGCATAAACCTTTGCCATTAAAAGTCCGCTCAAAGTCTTGGAATCGGTAAGCTCTCCGGAAAATATCATTTCATTTATCTCATCTTCCGTAAACTCACAGACTTCCATTCCGTACTCTCCCTCTTCGCGGTTATGCTCGCCCTGCACGAGATTTTTAGCAAGATAAATGTGAAGTATCTCGGTACAAAATCCCGGAGTGGTGCAGATAGAGCCAAGCTTAACTATGTTATTAGAGAAATAACCTGTCTCCTCCTTAAGCTCCCGCGAGGCGCAGACCAGCGGATCCTCGCCAGGCTCAAGCTTACCTGCGGGAAGCTCCAGCAACGTTCTCTGCAAAGGATAACGGAACTGTTTAACCATTATAATTTTACCATCGTCCGTTACAGGTACAACCACCGCTCCGCCGTTATGTACTGCAACTTCTCTGATACTGGTATTCCCGCTGTTATACTCAATCTCATCGACCTGAAGATCGAAAACTCTTCCGCGGAAAATAATCCCGCTTTTCTTTACTCTGAAATTTGTCATTAAGCCTCTTGTAATAATTATTAACTCATGTTATGCAAACTTCAGAATAAATCTCTATATAGTAAACAATTATAAGTGGGTGTACGACAAATTATCCTCTTAATCATACTCATTTTCCCCTAAAGCGATTATGGGTAAGAGTATGATTAAGAAAATTACAGACCATCCATTGTTGTCGGGACTAACGGCCAAGAGGAGAATTTGTCGTACACCTAAATATCTCTGACATTTGATTTCTTCATTTTACACTCCCGGATGCATGTACTGTGCGTGCGGACGATGGTTGTATCAATGCTGTCAGGTTTCAGGGTTGTGGCGAAGAGGTGTCCATTTCCATATAGCGCTACCCCTGTGCTGTTATATTTTACCCCTTCATCGCAAAACTTATGAAGCTACGGGTTCTGCTTTGTCAATAAAAATAAAAAGTAACTATTCAGGTAAAAAAAACAGACTAGTAGATTTGGGAAATAATAATTTTTGGTATATTTGTTACACATTAAAATGAATTGAATCACTATCCAATGAAAATATTGGATTGAAGAAGCAGACAGGGTTACTTTTTAATGATATTTGTGAGTCTGTATCATCAGGATACGGAACCGGCGGTACAGTTATCAAAATATGCCGCTGTTTACAATTATAAAAAAGTTATAGAGTCAGACTAAGATACGATGGAGATAATGGATAAGAAATTGAATCTCTCAAATATTATGGTGATTGATGATACTGTTGCCAACTTAACTCTGCTGAAGGAGATGCTGTCAAGCCATTATAATAAAGTAAGACTTTTTAGTGATGGATTTTACGCTCTTGAATCTGCCAGAAGAGATCCCCCTAATTTAATTTTACTTGATGTAATGATGCCCATAATTGATGGGTATGAAGTGTGCAGGCGTTTTAAATCGGATGAAAGACTAAAAGATATTCCCGTAATATTTATTAGTGCAAAAACAGAGACGTTCGATAAAGTAAAAGCATTTCAGCTTGGCGGCGTTGATTATATCACAAAACCATTCCAGATGGAAGAAATATTTGCGCGAATAGAAATACATCTCAAATTACGCAGTTATCAATATGAGCTGGAAGAAAAAAATAACTCATTAAATAATGCGATTAATGCATTAAAAGAAGCCCAGTTACAACTTATTCAATCAAAAACCATGTCTTCACTCGGAACATTAACAGCAGGCATAGCTCACGAGATAAATAATCCGGTTAATGCAATCAACTCCAGCAGTATCTCCCTGAAAAGAATTTTAGGTAAACTTAAAAACCTTGGGTTATTATACGAACAGATTTCTTTTGCCAATTTTGAATCACAATTTGAAAAAATCAAAAAATATAAAGAAGAGATAAACTTAACGGAGGCTCTGGAAGGGATTGATAATCTGTTAAATAATATTGACAGAGGTTCTAAGCGCACAATAGATATTGTCCAAAGTCTGAAGACATTTACTTACATGGATCTGAGTCAGAAAGAGTATATTAACATCCATGATAATTTAGATTCTACATTAACTCTGCTTAATCAAAGAATTAAAAATGAAATTATAATAAGAAAAAAATATGGAGATGTTCCGAATATTAGATGTTTCCCCGGGAAAATAAGTCAGGTATTTATGAACATTTTATCAAATTCTATTGATTCCATAAAAGAAAAGAATAATACCGCAGAAACAGGGGAAATTACTATTGGAACAGCATTGGTTGAAAAGCTGACTGATAAATATCTGGAAATATCTATTACCGATACAGGCAATGGAATTGCTGATGAAATAAAAGGACATATATTCGAGCCGTTTTTTACAACTAAAGAAGTTGGAAAAGGAACCGGTCTGGGATTATCAATATCACATGGAATAATTCGAAGTCATTCGGGTGAGATCACGGTGGAAGGCAAAATTGGAACCGGCACTACTTTTACAATATTACTGCCTTATCATCAAGAATAAATATTAGGAAAATAAGATGACAACAAAAATGGATTCTGAAAACAGTAGAAAACCGAATGTTCTCTACGTAGATGATGATTTGGATAATCTGAGTAGTTTCAGGTACCAGTTCATGGAGTATTATAATATTACTCTTGCAGAAAGTGCCGAAGAGGGTTATGCAAAATTAAAACAAAAAGAATTCCCGATAATAATTGCCGACCAAAGAATGCCTGGTACGACAGGAACACAGTTTTTTGAAAAAATACAGTACAGCTATCCCAAATCCAAAAGAATGATACTCACCGGGTTTAGTGATTTCCAATCTATTATTGATGCTATCAATAAAGGGCATATATATTACTACCTCCAAAAACCATGGGATGAGCAGGAGGTTAGACTGGTAATAAAAAATGCCTTGGATTCAGTTGAATTCGAAAATAAGAATGAAGAATTGATAAGAATACTGAAAGATGCAAATGAACGTTTGGAAATAAGTCAGGAAGAACTTCGCCTGCGAATTGAAGAAAGTGTAAAAACAGAAGCACGTTATAGAGATCTTTTTGAAAATAATCCAATATCAATATGGGAGGAAGATTATTCCGAAGTAAAAAAATATCTTGATACCATAAAAAGTAAAGATATCATCGATTACAACCGGCATCTTGATGAACACCCTGAGATAATTCACAATTGTATAAATCTCATTAGAGTAATTGATATCAACCAGGCAACTCTAAGAACACACAAAGTAAAAGAAAAAAAAGAACTTCTGAATAATCTTCCTGCTTTATTTAAGCCAAAATCCCTGAATGTATTTAAGAAAGAATTTATGGCAATTCTACATAATGAGTTGAAACTGGAGGAAGAGACCTCAATTGTAACATTAAGCGGAGAAACACTATATGTTACTATTATCTGGTCCGTTTCTCCAGGATTTGAAAATAGTTATGCAAGGGTACTGATTTCTATGTTTGATATTATCGGGCGTAAACTTGCTGAAGAGAAAATCAGAACAACGCTAAAAGAAAAAGAGATATTACTAAAGGAAGTTCATCACAGGGTTAAAAATAACATGCAGATAATATATAGTTTATTAGACCTGCAGGCTAATTTCTTAACTGATGACAGAATGACAGAAGTATTGCAAACCAGCCAGAACAGGATTCAGGCAATGGCGCTGGTACACGAGTTATTATACAAAAGTCCAGATTTTACATCTATTGATATTAAAAAATATTTCACTCATTTGGCTGAGTATTTAGTATGTTCGTATATAACAGACAAAGAACGAATTGAAATTGTGATTGATATTGATAATCTCACTATGAGTATTGATAAAATAATTCCCATAGGGTTGATAGTTAATGAAATAATCTCAAACTCATTAAAACATGCCTTTCCAGAAAGAAGGCAAGGCAGGATATTATTTTCTATGAAGAAAGATTCCAATAAAAATTGTGTGATTTTACTTTCAGACAATGGAATTGGAACTCCTGATGAGATAAATACAAAAGATCAAAAAACTCTTGGTCTGTTCTTAATTTCAAGTCTGACCGAACAAATAGATGGAACACTACAAATATCCGGTTCTAATAGCGGGACAGAATATACTATCACATTTAAGGCAGAATAATGTTAGATATAGAAAATCAGCAAGGAATTAAAAACGAGACTGTAAATATTTTTGTGTAAAAAATAAAGATTAGAATTTGTCGATAACCTCTTCGCTAAAATTAACCATTTAGATTACTCCTGTCTGTATTCCTGTTCTTTTTCAGAATTCTTTCCATCCTTCCATATCGCCTAATCTTAGCCTGACAGAAAGATTATAGAATTTTTACAAAAGAAAGTTATAAATAATGAGCATTATGAAACTTTTGAAAAATTCTATCGGGAATAAACTTCATTTACTTCGAATCTGATTTTCGAAAACCATTTTCTATTGCGTATATTTGCGAAAATAAATATCGGTATTCTGTTTGCTTTGAATGCCATTGCTCAATATTACCCATCAGAAATAGTTTCCTCAGCTGAGTAGTTACGGATTTAAAACTCAACATTTTAGTTTTTGGACAGATTCTCCTGCTTTTAATGAATCTGTAAACGGATACCTGTACTGGTAATCCTGCATAACCAATAAAATATTTACACATACATATTTTTTCGAAAGATTTATTTTAGATTGTCAGGTAATATTTTATTTTGTTAACAAATAACAACTTATAGAATCCTGAAAGATTTAACTTGTTCCATCCTCAAAATGTTTCTATTTTTCAAGAAGCATTGAAATGTTGATAAAGTGTTGATAATTATTAATTGTGAAACTATTTCACAATTCAGGCAACATGTTATCTACATGGCAAATATAATCTTATTTGTTTACATGGAATAGAAAAACTCAATAAGTCACTATTTTACAATAAGTTAACATATAAACATTAATGTTATCAATATGTTGATAACTATTTACTGACAGATGTTGCCTCTATAAATTATTTATTTTAAAATTTAAAATTCTTTTTTTTAATGTTAATAACTATGAATATTACTGAAATTTCAAGCAACAATTCCAAAATGATTTGGAAAGAATGCTTAAAAATCATAAAAGAAAATGTCCCTTACATGACCTATAACACATGGTTTCTTCCTATAAAGCCAATCCTTCTGAACGGACAGTCGCTTAAAATACAGGTTCCGAACAATTTCTTTATCGAGTGGATTGACGGACACTATAATACTTTAATAAACAAGACTATCCACCAGGTTATTGGACTGGAAGCTGAACTTGTCTATATAATATCAGATGAAAATGATATACCTGAAATTGAACTTAGACGTGAAGAACCCAGCCGCCATGAACCTGTTCAGACTGCAGTCATCGAAAAAGAGATTAAAAACGATAAACCTGAATTTGAAACATATCTTAATCAAAAATATACATTTGATAACTTCATTAAAGGTGATGGCAACCAGCTTGCAAGAGCCGCCGCATTTGCTATTAGTGAAAATCCAGGTGAAACTTCTTTTAATCCCCTTTTTATTTATGGTGGCGTAGGACTTGGCAAGACTCATCTTATTCAGGCAATCGGTAATAAAATTTTGAGTAATTATCCTCATAAAAGAGTTATCTATCTGTCGAGTGATATATTTACTGTTGAATTTGTTGAAGCTGTACAAGCTAACAAGGTAAATGAGTTTTCAAATTTTTACAAAAAAATGGACGCGCTTATAATAGATGATATTCAATTCCTTATAAATAAGGAAAAAACTCAGGACTTGTTCTTTAATATTTTTAATATACTTCACCAGTCCGGCAAACAAATCATTCTTTCAAGCGACAAACCCCCAAAAGACTTAAAAGGTCTAAATGAACGCCTTATATCCAGATTTCAATGGGGACTGTCAGCGGATATTCAGCCACCTGATTATGAAACGCGTTTTGCCATATTAAAGAAAAAGAGCGAAAACTATGGAATTTATTTATCTCCTGATATATTGGAATATATAGCTATAAATATTACATCCAACATCAGGGAACTGGAAGGCTGTCTGATAAAGCTTCTGGCGAATACATCGCTTAGTTCCAAGGAAATTAATCTGGAAATGGCTAAAAAGACAGTTAAAGAGATAGCCACAGACAGAAAGGTAAATATTTCAATAGAATATATTACTAAAGTTGTCTGTGAGTGCATGAATGTAGAAGAAAACAAGGTCCGCGAAAAAAACAGAAAACAGGAAGTAGTACTTGCACGGCAAATAGCAATGTACTTATCTAAAAAACTAACCAAGTCTTCGCTGAAAACCATTGGTCTTCACTTTGGCGGAAGGGATCATTCTACCGTTATACATGCATGTAATAATATTGAAGTTCTGTCAAATGAAGATATTGCGCTAAAAGACGTACTCGAATCTATCAGAAATAAGATTGAACTTAGCGTTGCTTAGATGTGGATAACGTACATGGTAAGTGTTGGCTAATTGTTGTGTATGTACGTTTTCAGCTGACTATGTTGATATCATACTATATGGAAAGACTTATCCACATTTAATAAAATCCAAAAGTTTGCAATACAGTTTATATTTGTGGCATTTTAAGTTATCAACATATTCACATCTTTATTAGATTTATTAAAAATTTTTAAAAATAAATTAATATAATATAAATGAGTGTGTGGATTGTTGATATTCATAAGCGACGGAACATAATTCGCGTTGTATCTATATATAATTTTTGATATTTTGGCATATCAATTTGGAAAATTAGAATGGAATTTAAGGTAAATAGCAAATTACTCGAAAAGCTACTGACAAAGATAATCCCGGCAGTCCCTTCGCGTACTACGATGCCAATATTGGAAAATTTCCTCTTCGAACTTAATGATGGTTTACTTACCATTTATGCCACAGACTTGGAAATTGCTCTCAAATCATCAATAAATGTTGTAGCTGAAGAAAATACAAAACTTGTGGTTCCCGCACGCCTTCTTTATGAAATAGTTCGCTCGCTTCAGGAAACTACTATTCTCTTTCAGGTCTCACCAAATGGCAAGACTAATCTTAAAACAGATAATGGTGTTTATACAATAAGTTATCTTTTGCCGGAAGGATTCCCTGATATCCCATCATTTCCTGAAAACAGCGAGGATAGAGATAATATAGGCAAAATGCTAATCGGCGGACCGGAGCTAAAAAAAGCTATCGAGCAGACATCATTTGCAATGAGTAAAGAGGATATGCGTCCTGCTATGATGGGCCTGTTACTGGAGTTTACAGACGAGGGTCTCCGTTTTGTCTCAACCGATGGGCACAGACTTGTAAACCTGCTTAAGAAAACAGTAAACATCGGCTTTAATGACCAGTATATTCTTCCGGATCGTGCTATATCTGTACTTATGAAAATATTGGAGGAGAAGGATGTTAAAATTCTTCTCAGCAATACTTATGTTTCGTTCAGGGCGGGAGATATTGAATTTATTACAAGGCTTATTGCTCAGAAATATCCTGACTACAGAAGCGTTATTCCATTTGAAAATGAAAATAGACTTAAAATAAAACCTGCTGATTTATTTTCTACAATTAAAAGAATGCTCCTTTTTTCTCCGGCTAATTCCAGAAAAGTAAAATTTTCCATTACTCAGAATAACCTGGAAGTATCATCCGAAGATATCGATATGGGATCTTTTGCCAGGGAAAATATTTACTGTGAATATTCAGGTGAACCTATGGATATAGGGTTTAATTCAACTTATGTTAACGATGTGATAAGCCATCTGCAGAATGAAGATGAGATTGTCTTTAAACTTCATTCGCCTACTAAGGCTGTTATTATTGAACCGGTAATAAATAAAGACAATGAAGAACTAATGATGTTGCTCATGCCTGTGCGCTTAAATAATTGAAATGGTATTAAAATCTTTACTGCTTAGAAATTTCAGAGTTTATCTAAATGCAAATATTGAATTTTCTGAAGGTATAAATTACATAGTAGGAGGAAACGGACAGGGCAAGACTACTATCCTGGAAGCCATCTATTTTTTGTGCACTACAAAAGGGTATAATTCATTAACCGAAAGCGAAGTGGTGAACTTTAATAGTTCTTTTTTTGAAATCTCTGGCATTTTTAAGGATATTACTGAAAATTTTTTAAGAATTTATTATACCACTCAGGATAATAAGAAGTATTTTTTTGCAGATGGAAAACAAATCTATCGTGCCTCGAATATTATTGGTAAGTTTCCGGTTGTAATCCTTACCCCTGAGGATCACAGTATTACACAGGGATCGCCGGCAGACAGACGGAAATTTGTCGATTCGGTAATTTCTCAGTCAAGTGAAACTTACCTGCAAATTCTCTTGGATTACAACCGTGTACTGCGCCAAAGAGCGTCACTCTTAACACAGTTTAAAGATTCCCGCGAAAAAAGTTTATTTGACCAGCTTGAAGCATGGTCGCAAAGACTTGTTCAGACAGGTACTGAGATTATCAGGCACAGGATAAATTTCGTAAGAGAATTTAATGAATATGTTAAGAATTCGTATGACGTAATTATGGAATCAAAGGAATATCCCTCGATTTCCTACGATTATCTTGATGGTCGCGATAAAAATAGTGGCGATATAGAAAATGAATTTCAGGCATTGCTGGAAAGAAAACGGGATGATGAAATAAGACGCGGTTCTAACTTAGTCGGTCCGCACAGGGACCAGTTTATGTTTTACATAAATTTGTATGATCTTAAAAAATATGGTTCTCAGGGGCAGAACAAAACTTTTCAGATAAGTTTGAGGTTTGCTCAGTTCTTTTATTTGAAGGACTGTCTTGGGAAGACTCCAATTTTTCTTATGGATGATGTTTTTGGCGAACTTGATATGTTTCGCGCATCTAAAATCAGCCTGTATCTTAAAGACATTGGACAGGCTTTTGTAACGCTTACTGATTTTTCAAATTTTTCATATTTAAACAGAACGGAAAGGGATTTCTTAATAAAAATAGATAATGGACGGGCGGAGTATGTTTGATATTAAAAGTTTTTCCGATGTTTTTAATAATGATGAATCCCTCTCAAAGCTTAGAATATTTGTTCAGCAGACTGACGTAGTTCAAAAATTTACGGAGCTGTTTCCGGATTTAAGAAAAATAGCAAAGGCTGTGAAGCTTGAAAAAAAAGTTTTATACCTTTCAATTGAAAATTCGGTCTGGAGAAGCGAATTAAAGTTCAAACAGAAAATAATAATCGATAGAATTAACGAGCACTTTAAGAGTGAACTCGTAAAGTATATCAAGTTCATCGCATAAAGAGATATTTCAAGGAAAAAATAATGGAATTAAACAGTTATGCAACTATGGCAACTAACTAAAAGTAATATTTTACTTACAATTTTATGTTACGAAAAAATGTATGATTCATTTCATACTTATTGCGTTATCATAGGAACAATAGTCAGGATGGATTTTTCGTAACATGAGTTACAAATATCAGTTCAGAACCGATAAATATCGGTTCCGAGCTGATAAATATGGGTTCCGAGCCGATAATTTTTCGTAACATGAGTTACATTTATGACCACTCCTCAAATAATAAATAGAAACAGAAGGTGTTAAATTGATAGAAGCAACAGAAAATAACTATACTGCAAAAAATATAAATGTTTTGAAAGGTTTGGACGCGGTACGCAAAAGACCAGCTATGTATATTGGAGATATTGGCACGCGCGGACTTCACCATCTTGTAAATGAGGTGGTTGATAACAGTATTGATGAATCGCTTGCAGGCTATGCCAATACAATTAGCGTTACAATTAACCAGGATGAAAGCATCTCGGTCGAAGATAACGGACGCGGTATCCCTGTTGATATGCATCCTGAAGAAAATAAATCCGCTCTTGAAATAGTTATGACTATACTGCACGCCGGCGGTAAGTTTGATAAAGATACGTATAAAGTTTCAGGCGGTCTTCACGGGGTGGGTGTATCGGTAGTAAATGCTCTTAGCGAATGGCTTAGGGTAGAAGTAAAACGAGATGGTAATATTTATCAGCAGGAATATGAACGCGGTATTCCTAAATACGATGTAAAGACAGTCGGCAAGGTAAATAAGAATGAAACCGGAACAAAGGTAACTTTCTATCCTGATAAAGAAATATTTAAGGTAATTAAATTCAAGTTCGACACGCTTTCGGAACGCTTAAGAGAACTTGCATATCTGAACAAGACTCTTACAATAGACATAAAAGACTGCCGAGAAGGTGGCGAAGAGGCCTCGTATCATTATAAAGGCGGACTCATTGAATTTGTGCAGTACCTCGATGAAACCAGAACTCCTTTGCATAAAGCAGTTTACGTTGAAGGCGAAAAGGATAATACTCCTGTTGAAGTTGCCTTTCAGTACAATGATACATATACGGAAAATATACTCTCGTATGTGAATAACATTAATACGCATGAAGGTGGAACTCACCTTGTGGGTTTTAAGACTGCGCTTACAAGAACGCTGAATACTTATGCCTCGAAAAATAACCTTGTCAAGGAAGGCAAGATAACACTTTCAGGCGATGATTTCAGGGAAGGTCTTACGGCAGTTATTTCAGTTAAGGTAGCTGAACCGCAGTTTGAGGGACAGACAAAGACCAAACTAGGCAATAGTGAAACAAAATCAGCAGTTGAATCTATCGTGGGTGAAAAGCTGGCTGAATTCCTGGAAGAAAATCCGGCTATTGGCAAAAAAGTAATTGAAAAATGCCTTCGCGCGGCTGAAGCAAGGGAAGCTGCCCGCAAAGCTCGCGAACTTGTCCGCAGGAAAAATGCGCTTGACAGTATGCACCTGCCCGGTAAACTTGCCGATTGTTCTATAAACGATCCTGAGCATTGCGAAATATACATCGTTGAAGGGGACTCGGCGGGCGGTTCGGCAAAACAGGGGCGGGACAGGCGTTTTCAGGCAATCCTGCCGCTTAAAGGAAAAATCCTTAACGTTGAAAAAGCAAAGTTGCATAAGATTCTTGAGAATAATGAAATAAAAGCAATTATTGCGGCAATAGGAGCAGGCATCGGAGCAGACTTTAATCCTGAAAAAGCGCGTTATGGCAAAATAATTATTATGACTGATGCTGATGTGGACGGAAGTCACATCAGAACATTGCTTCTGACATTTATCTATCGCTACATGAAAGAACTTCTTTCTTCAGGCAGGATTTACATTGCCCAGCCTCCGCTTTATAAAATAAAGAAGGGCAAGGAAGAAGTTTATGCTTTCGATGATGATGAAAGGGATGTAATACTAAAACGCTTTAAGGTTAACGGCGCTGAAACAGTTACAGAAGATACCGTTCCTCAGGCAGACGGCGCCCCAAAAGGTGTTATTATTTCAAGGTACAAAGGTTTGGGGGAAATGAATCCGGAACAACTCTGGTCAACTACAATGAATCCCGAAACAAGAACAATCCTGCAGGTTAACATCGAAAGTGCACTTGCGGCTGACAAGATATTTGAAACCCTGATGGGCGATGCCGTAGAACCAAGACGCGAATTTATTGAAAGAAATGCGAAATATGTCCGCAATTTGGACGTTTAAGGAAAATTGTTTCTGAACTTTGATTTGTATTATTATATCAGATATCCGAATCATAGTGAAGATTAATTTTACATAATATGACTAAGCAAGTAAAAATCAATCGAAACAGGCCGGCTTATCTGCCGGTTGAAAGCAAAAAACATATAGGATAATAGTTTTAGTATGGCTACAATTTTTGAAAAGATAGTGCCTGTTGCACTCGAAGAGGAGATGAAATCCTCTTACATAGATTATTCAATGTCGGTTATCGTTGCGCGTGCTCTTCCCGATGTTCGCGATGGTTTGAAGCCCGTGCACCGCAGGGTTTTATATGGAATGCATGAGTTGGGACTTGCCTTTAACAGACCTTACAAGAAATCGGCGAGAATCGTTGGTGAGGTTTTGGGTAAGTATCATCCGCATGGCGATACAGCGGTTTATGATTCGATGGTGCGTATGGTGCAGGATTTCTCATTGCGTTATCCGCTGGTCGATGGTCAGGGTAATTTCGGTTCTGTCGATGGTGATTCACCGGCGGCAATGCGTTATACCGAAGCAAGACTTAACCGTATAGCGGACGAAATGTTGCGCGACTTAGATAAAAATACAGTTAAATTCGCATCAAACTTTGATGACTCTTTGCAGGAGCCGACTGTTATGCCATCGTACCTGCCTAATCTTCTGGTAAATGGAGCAAGTGGCATCGCTGTTGGCATGGCAACAAACATTCCGCCTCATAATATCAATGAAGTTATTGACGGTCTTGTAGCCCTTATAAATCAGCCTGACCTGACATCAGAAAATTTAATGAAGCACGTAACGGCGCCCGACTTCCCTACCGCGGGTATTATCTTCGGCTACGAAGGCGTGAAGGAAGCTTATACGACCGGACGCGGCAGAATTATTGTCCGCGCTAAGGCGAATGTTGAGATGCTGAAGAACGACCGTGAAAATATAATCGTAACTGAAATCCCTTATCAGGTAAATAAAGCAAATCTGATTGAAAAAATCGCCGAACTGGTACGCGAAGGCAGGATTACTGATATTTCAAACATACGAGATGAATCAGACCGTGATGGTATGAGAATAGTCATTGAACTAAAGCGGGATGCCCAGCCGGAAGTTGTCTTAAATCAGCTTTTCAAGCATACGCAGATGCAGGTAACATTTGGAGTGATAATGCTGGCGCTCGTTAAGGGAATGCCTAAGGTGCTGACGCTGAAAGAGATGATGAGCCACTTTCTCGATCACCGCATGGATGTACTCATTAAAAGAACCCGCTATGAACTCGATGCCGCGGAGCGCAGGGCACACATACTCGAAGGCTATGTTATCGCTCTCGATAATATTGACGAAGTAATCGGGGTGATAAAAAAATCCCGCGATACTGAATCTGCGAAGAATAATTTAATGCACCGCTTCAAGCTTAGCGAAATACAGTCCAAGGCTATACTTGATATGCGCCTGCAGAGACTTACTGGTCTTGAAAGAAAGAAAATCGAAGATGAATATAAAGAGTTGCTTAAGCTTATCGAAAAATTAAACCTGATATTAATTAGCGAAGAAAAAAGATACGCTATAATTGTTCAGGAACTTCTCGATATCAAGGAACGCTACGGAGATGAAAGAAGAACCGAAGTTATCCGTGACTTCAAGGAATTTTCGCTCGAAGATATCATTGCTGAAGAAGATGTAGTTGTAACTATTTCGCACAACGGATTTATTAAACGCTTCCCTGTTTCCGGCTATAGGAAACAAGGGCGTGGCGGTAAGGGTGTTACGGGCGCTGGCACAAAAGAAGACGACTTTGTTGAGCATATGTTCATTGCCTCAACACATCATTACATTATGTTCTTTACAGACAAAGGCAAATGTTACTGGCTCAAGGTTCATGAAGTGCCCGAATCCGGAAGATCCGCGCGTGGCAGATCGATACTCAACCTTATCGAAAAAGAAAAGGAGGAGAAGATTACGGCAATTGTATCTGTTAAGGAATTCTCTGATGATAAGTTCCTTATAATGGCAACGGAGCAGGGCACAATTAAAAAGACGGTACTTTCGGCTTACTCCAATGTCCGCAAAGGTGGAATTAACGCCATTAACCTTGCGGAAAATGACAGGCTTATTGAAGTTATGAAAACCGATGGCACCAATGATATTGTTATTGGTACGCGCGATGGTATGGCTGTAAGGTTTAGTGAAAAAGATGTTCGCGATATGGGCCGCACGGCAACCGGAGTTCATGGTATAAGCCTCGGTGATGGCGATGCTGTAGTCGGCATTATAGTAATCAGCCGCGCGACTACTGTACTTGTCGTAACAGACAAGGGTTTTGGCAAACGCTCTGACATTGAGGATTACAGAGTAACGCGCCGTGGCGGCAAGGGTGTCATTACAATTAAGACAAACGAAAGAAACGGGAAGATGATTGCCATGCACGAAGTTAACGACAATGACGAACTGGTAATCATGACCGAGCAGGGTATGATAATTCGTCAGAGCGTAAAAGAACTAAGGGTAATGGGTCGCAACACGCAAGGTGTAAGGCTGATTAGGCTGAATGATGATGATTCAATAGCAGATATCGCACGCGTAATTTCTGACGATGATGACGTCCCACCACCACCTGGTAGCAATGAGCCGATAATTGAAGATGATGCTATGCTTGACATATAAATTCCCAAAAAGACGCGCGATTTTGCGCGTCTTTTTTATCTTACCTGATTAGACATCATCCCCGGTATGTTCCGCATTAGGGATTTCGAGATCAACAAGCTGTGAAGATACACCTTTAATCAGCGCTATCTTTCTTGCCAATTCATTTTTCTGTTCATCATCTCCGACTAATTCCAGCATAACTAGACCGCGATCAGAGCAATTTTCGAGTACACCATCATGAATTCCAAGTCTTGTTTTAATTAAGCAACCCCAGCCGGTAAGCACTTTCTGCACATTTACGGCTGATTCCTTTCTGTTGCCAATGAGTATGAGTAACACAGTTTTTTTCATAGTATTCTTATTCCTTAATAAATAAATAACTCTTGTTAAAACTTACGAAAATGTTTTTGATTTTATGTACAAATAAAATTACAATAAGGTTTATAAATGTAGATTATTTCCTGCCACCAGGGTAGGTGCGAGCCGAACGAGACTTTTCGCTGTGTATATGTCCGGCTGACATTTGTTTATTTACTTAGATTTTCAGACATATCTTTGCTATATTTAAATATCAAACAAAAAGATAATTGAATGGAATTAATTGAAAAACTGAGATCTGTTAAGGAAAAATTTGAAAAGATTTATGAGCAACTCTCGGATCCTGATATTGTAAATAATCAGGAAAAGCTGATAGCCCTCAGCAGGGAAAGAAGCGACCTGACTGAAGTGGTGGAAGTCTTTTATAAATATGAAGATGTTCTTAAGAATATCGAAGGTAACCGCGAAATTGTTGAAAAAGGCGGAGATAAGGAAATCTGTGAGTTTGCCGAAGATGAGCTTCAGGAGTTAAAATTAAAAAAAGAAGCGCTTGAAGAAGAAATTAAGATTATACTTATTCCCAAAGATCCGAATGATAATAAAGATGTAATTGTTGAAATTCGCGCTGGAACAGGGGGTGATGAAGCCGGGTTGTTTGCTTTTGACCTTTACCGGATGTATTCCCGCTTTGCTGAAGTAAAAGGCTGGAAGAAGGAGATAATAGACGTAAGCGATTCAGGCCTTGGCGGAATAAAGGAAGTTATTTTTTCCCTAAGCGGGCAGGGTGTCTTTGGCGACTTAAAATATGAAAATGGAGTGCACCGGGTTCAGCGCGTTCCACAAACTGAAACTAACGGACGTGTGCATACATCGGCGGCGACTGTTGTTGTAATGCCTGAAGTTGAGGATGTACAGATTGATATTGATCCAGGCGAACTAAAAATTGACGTTTACCGTAGTGGCGGCGCCGGAGGTCAGAATGTTAATAAGGTGGAAACTGCCATCAGAATTACGCATCTTCCAACAGGACTTGTTGTACAGTGTCAGGATGAACGTTCACAGTTAAAGAACAAGCAGAAGGCTATGAAGGTCTTAAGAGCGCGCATTTTTGATATGAAACAGAAGGAAAAAACTGATGAAATAGCTGCGCATAGAAAATCAATTGTGCGTAGCGGCGACAGAAGCGATAAAATACGCACATATAACTTTTCGCAGAATCGCGTAACGGACCACAGAATAGGTTTTACGCTATATAACCTTTCAGGCATAATTGAAGGGGATATAACAGAACTTGTCGAACAGCTTAAGATGGCTGACAAAGCAGAAAAGTTAAACGGCAACGTAGAAGTTACTAAGTGAATTAAGAATCCTCATATTGGAAGCTTCTTTTTATTTGGAAGCGTAACGATTGTAAGCCAGAAGTTCTCGATTGCCTGAATAACTTTTGTAAGCTGTTCAAAATCGAGCGGTTTAGTTATGTAGCAGTTAGCTTGGTATTCGTAACTCTTGCTGATATCTTCCTCAAATGAGGAGGCGGTCAATATAATAACCGGAATACTCTTAAGAAATTCATTTTTTTTAATCTCATAAAGCACTTGACGACCGTCTTTTTGTGGAAGACTCAGGTCAAGCAGTATCAAATCGGGGATAGGGACTCCGGCATATTTCCCGTTGTGGTAAAGGAATTCCATTGCTTCAACACCATTTTCGACCACATGCAGATTATTTCTGATTTTCCATTCTTTTATCGCTTCCTGAGTCAGGCGAATATCGCCCTTGTTATCTTCTACTAAAAGAATATTAACAATTTTGGGAGATGATTTTTTTGCCATAAGATAATTCCTTCGAAATAATAGGATACAAGACATTATTATTTTATTAAAATTATATTATTAAAATTATATTATTAAAATTATATTATTAAAATTATATTATTTTTTACACATATTCAATATAAAAGCGGAACTTCTGACAAATGAAGAATAATTTGGGCTTTTAATAGTAAAATAGGGCATTGTTAATTCCTGGTAGTTCTGCTGTTTTGTGGGATAAAAATGGGGTTAAATCAAATGGAAAACTGCCCAATAAAAAGAAAAGTAAAATATATGTCAGTCGGTTCTGTAAAACTACTGATGTTTAAATGGAATAATGACTTAGCTATAATATATCAACAATGCCATAATTCCCGTGCTTCGCAATAGCTTAATTTTTCTCTTCATAAGCTCGCTTATTAGTGTCTGTCCTTTCAGGATTCGTATTTTTTTTTGGGGGGGATATCCAGTTTTATGGTTTTCTTCAGTATTCACGTAAAATTTTTATACGAAGAATTAAATTCCGTTTCACGTGAAACTGCAAGGCTGATTGTCCATGTTATTTAGATATCCCCAAAATAGTGATAACTGTATAAAAACCAATAAGATATGAAATAAAGTAACTACTCAGCATATTTTGGGAATGTTTATATTTCAGCTCAAAATCACACTTTAAGTTTATTTTTTAAGAATTGGAAAGTGTGAAAATAGCTTAAATTCGACACTTCTAAAATTATGCTGAGTAGTTACGAAATAAAAAGGTGAATTTGTATAAATAATTGAGCACCCGATGTCCGCTATACAATCATAAAACAGATAAAGACAGAGTTTTTTAAGACACCACTTGATGTAGATATGGACCGTAAGAGCGGGTGGGTTCAGTTGTCTGAAATAATAACATGGGGTGAACTGGCAGGGATATATCAGAAAAAGATGCATAAGAGCCATGACTGACTTATTGAATGAAAGTTCGGGCAAAGTAAGAATTTTTACGGACTGAATAAAATACGTCCCGAGTTAGAACAGACTGGTATAAGCTGGATCATGGGAATCTTCATAGGGGTTAACCAGATAAGAGTATTGAAGGAATTAAGAATCATTATTTTTTGGCTTATCAGAAAATATTTTAGAAATGAACGAATGGTGCAATTTGTCACCACATAATTAGAGTCTGCTGAAAAAGTCCCAAAGTCATAATAAACAATAAGATATAGAATAAAATAGTAACATCTCAATAAGTTAGGGCAGAGGATAAAATATAGCAGTTAAATATATTAGTATTACCTAAAAAACTAAAATAAAAAAGACATTCAACGGGAAAGATATAACGAAGTATTCAGGGTTGCAACCCATAATGGAATACATGATGAGTATCGGTATAGGGCGGATATTCGATTCGATGAAAGGGATTATACACAATTCCACAAAGCATACAATGACGCAGCTTTTTATGTCGGTAGTTATGAGTTCGCTTGCGAACATAAACAGAATGAGCAGGATAGAAGAGTTCACGAAAGATATACTTGTAAGAAAACTACTGGGAGTTGACAGCCGGATAGATGCAGGGACAATAAG
>Ga0194060_10000341_pt1 | contig 34034 bp, 79 predicted proteins | sample SepL225m_MetaG_FD_163427 | JGI IMG/M metagenome (GOLD analysis project Ga0194060, IMG submission 163427) | Anoxic zone freshwater microbial communities from boreal shield lake in IISD Experimental Lakes Area, Ontario, Canada - Sep2016-L222-5m | ecosystem: Environmental > Aquatic > Freshwater >...
CCCATTTTTCCGGATGTGCCTTTAAATCAACCAATACCCAGTCAATGTGTTTGGCATTAGGAAGATGTGACCATTCACTCATCATTCAACTCCGAAGTGTTCTTTAATGTATTCAACTGTAGCACAGTCACCAGGGCCTTCGTGTTGCTCTAAACTATTCACAATATTAGCACATTCCCGCACAATCAACTCTGCGAATTTTTTTGTAAATTGTGCCGGGACATACATTTTACCAATGTCATTGTCAGGGTCTTGTCCGTTTAGCACTTCCCCCAATGCCAGACGGTTAAGTTTTTCAATTCGCTCGTTCATTCTTCCACCTCACAGTAAACAATTCGTTTCCACTTTCCGCCGCGCCAGTCTTCGTATTCTTCCTTGAAAACCCATTTGCCGTCGGTAGTTTCTTCCTGAGTTTCATCGTCAGCGTAGTCGGCTTCCCAATATAACCAGGCAAGTTTCATCATACGTCTTCTTCCTCGATAATAGCGTCGGATCGTTTCATTTGACCAATACGACTAGACTTATTCCAGTCGTACACTTCGCCGTCGGGTGTTTTACCATCTTTGACTTCATCCACTCCGTTTTGACCAACTTGATTTACATTTTCTGCAGACATAGTAACAAACCGCATACCTTGAAGGCGATACAGTTCGGCATGTCGCAGAGCAGCATTTAAGTCAGTATGTTTAGCACTTGCTGGCTGGTCGTTAGACATTGTCCAATAGACCATATATTCTGTTTTGTTCATGATACTTTCAACATTTCATTATTTTGGATGTGTAAATCTTCTCGGGTCATTTTAACTATTTTTGTTAGGTCCGGAATTGTCAGCGTCTTAAAAACAGTTATACCTTGTACGGTATTGCTTGCGTCAAGTGTACGCAGGAATACGCCTAAATCCGGCATATTTGCCCGCATATAGATGTCTTGTACTATTGTGTCGCCTGCCCAAGATTCGCCTGACAATAGCTTGACGGTAATCATATAACTGTATATCATGATGCATTATATACTAATGCACGACCAAAGTCTAGTGGGCGAAGGATTCTACCTCTTCACCTTTAAGGACCATCACAATCTCGTCTGCTTCAGTGTATATTAAATTCTTACCTTCTAGTATGGTACGACGATTCAAATCCGGTAGTTTTGTCCATTCTTCTACCTTTTCGTAGGACCCCCAGCATATACTCGGTGCCATATTAAGAATCCAGACAACTAGATATTTTAGAGCTTGAATAGTATTAGAAGGGTGGGAATGTACTATGGCTCCAGTGCAATCGTTGGCTAATACCGACGTAAAGAAGCTACCGGGTGAAAATCCGTGAACAAGGTAGTTATACATAACATCAGCGTACTCTTTAGGTACATGATAGCTATCAAAATTTTTATGGATCTTGTATTTGCTGTAGTCGGATATATTCATTTTTGTTGCCGTCTCTTCCAAAGCAGTTCTTCTAACTCTTGATCATAAACATACGGGTGCAGCCAATACTCATTATCCTTCATCAATTCATCAGCTTTGGCAAGCCACGCAAGCATAGCCTTTTCGGCATCTGATTGATTGGGTTCGGACTCATTCAAATCTTTTCCTAATCTTTTCCACTTGTTTATTGTAATCATCGATTGCCAAATCACTAACAAAACATTCTTCCGACCAAAATGCTTTCTTGCATTCGGCGATGATTAGTTCGGCGAACTTTTCCTTACTGAACGCAAGGTATTTGCCGCCCAGTTCATGATCTGTTTCAATCATAGCCTGTTCGGCAAGTTGTTGAATACGCTTGTTCATTTCTTCTCCAATGCCGAGAGCAATATCTGCCATTTTTCACCGGGTGTGATAGTGCCTTGTGCCATTTCCTTTAGCACTTCGATATGTTCGGTCGGGTGCTTGAAGTAAATATTGGCATAAGTACAATCGAAGTCATCATCTTCGTCATAGTCATAAAGTGGGTGTGTAGACATTTCTTCGAACACATCTTCATAGTTTTCACGATTTCCGCCACCGTTGCGAGTATGCACAACGATGTGAGTTTCTGTCACATAGATATCCCGGTACCTTCCAAAATCCCCTTGGCTCTTACCTAAGACAGTGAATAAGAACTCTTTTTGCGAACCATTTTCACCAAATAGCACATTATATAAACCGCTCATTCTTCAACTCCGAAATGTTGCTTTACTGGTTTCATGATTTTATCATATACCCATTCAGCAGAGATATTATCATCACCCTGCAATTCATTTTGAATTACGCAGATGCAGTCTCGAACAACGAGTTCTACAATCAGTTCGGCGAACTTCACTGGATCCAAAACATCAGTGCCGGCTTCGTTCACCCCTACCAGGGCCTGCCCATAAAGTTCCCAAATTCGTTCATTCATTCTTCAACTCCGAAATGTTTCATAATCACAGTGTCGGGCATTGAAGCAACCTCACCACACTCATTGATGTATTGCTCTACCCGATGTTGACATTCCCGAATAATCAACTCGGCGAACAATTCCAAGTCAGGTTGAGCAAATGGGATATCATTACCCAGCCTATCATACTTTCTTGTAGCCTGTTCAGCGAGTTCTTTAAATCGTTCATTCATACTTAACCTGTAATTTCAGTATAACTATTCTTAAAGATCTTTTCATCGACTACCCACATATCTGTATGATCTTCGCGATTTCGAACAATATAATCGCCCGCCTTGTATCTTTGGATATTTTTATACTCGCCGAATGTTTCACCCCAGTTGCCTTGTAGGAATCCCGTAAACGATGTCTGTGCAAATTCTACACTGTTTTCCATCTTAGGATTACACACCATCCAACCTTCGGGATCAATGGCATCAACTGTGTATTTCGATAAAAGCTTCTTAGCCGATTGTTGCCATGCATCGTTGCTTTCACCGATACAGAACATTGCATCAGCATGGACAGGTTCTTTAGCCTCCAATGTGTCAACTAAGAACTTGGACATTACGGTTCGGTCAACCAACAGTGTCACCATTGGCTTAGCCCGTAGGCCTTTAGTCTTTTTTGCTACACCAAAATACAGTGTGCTTGCATCAAGTAAAATCATGGTTCAATCTCCCCTAGAACTTCTGCTTCTTCCAACTGATACCATTCGCCATCAATAATCTTCAGACTGATGTATTTGCCTACCATTCCACCACGCACATAATCACGCCCGCCGTCAATGAAAGTAGAACCGTCTGTCGATGTGCGATAGTCGTGTCGATAGCGACTATAGATAACTTCGCCGTCGAGTGCAATCACACCATCGATGATACCTTCCACAGCACTTGCGCCGCTTGTAATATATGTTCCACCATTTTGATAAATTAGTGCGAAGTAGTTCGAATAACCTTCTACCGGAGGCGTTTCCTGGTAATACACATCGCCGCAGTCGTCGCCGTGCCAGCCGCCACCCGCGGTTCGCAGGCAAAGCTGTCCAACGAATTTAGCCTTATATTTTTCTTCGACTTTTTCGATATTGAACTTAGCATCAGCTCGTCCATTGTTTACGATAATCTTTTTCATTTCATTGCCCTTATGCGATTAATTACTTCATTGGCTTCGGAGAAGTTTTCGTCTGCCACATCTTTTTCGTCCCAGTCTTGTGGTACATATCTCCCCATTGCATCGTTCAACTTTTTGGTCAAACCATCTTTATACTCTTGTGTCCAACTGAAATTATATTTGATTTTATCTGGGTTCATAGTATTCTCTTGTTATAGCTATTTTACAGCAGACCTTTTAAGATAGCAATAGATAACAACTGCTCTGCTTCTTCTTTTGTCTTATATTTCCATTTATAGAAAGTTGTTACAATACGATCCGGGTAGAGTTCGGCCCCGAATAAGGTCAGTAGTTCTTGATGTATGGTGGTGGATACAAGAGTCTTAAACACAGTAAGAATGAATTCGGTATGTCCGCCCTTTACTCCTCGAGCAGACTGTATCATATAATTCTTACTAGTCTTTACAGTCTTGGTACGGTGTCTCACAGAATTTCCAATACCTTCAAACTATTGGCTGTGTACCAGATACCGCCCTGACTTTCTGGACGAACGTGTTTTGTGCAGCCTTTAACTTCAACCTTGCACCAAACACGGCCTTTTTTAGACAAGTGTGGAGCAAGTGGTTCAGCGCAACAGTGCCAGCCGTAGCGGACCTTATAGCCTTTGGTCGGATGGAATTCCGCCATATACTTTTTACCAACCTCCACCCGAAGTGTAGCATTGATAAACAGCGGACCCAACGACCCATCCTTGCGTTGTTTGAATAGCTTATATGCGATCATAAAAATATCTCCTATCTGTCTATTATAACAACATAGGAGATTATGGTCAACTGGAAGTTGAATTAGCCGACAGTGATAAGCCCCTTGGCTTCTTTGATCAACTTGCGGCGTGCCACTGCCCTCTGCATGTTGGCCTTTGCTTTACCGGGATTGGCAAGATTCCATACTTGCGTATAGATAGCTGCCTTCAGTTTGAATGCTTCCTCGCCCATTTCCTTCCTGATCTTCTTGGCATATTTTGCCTTCGAAAGAGTGATACGATTCACCGGGCGAATTTCGCCAGTGCGTGGGCGACCAATTGGATAACCTGTAGCTTGTGTCATGTGGAAAGTCCTTTGTGTAAAATTGTATTATAACATCTTAGATAGATGTAGTCAATAAGTACCTAAAAGTATAGGGACCGTAGTCCCTATATCTTCGTTTGCATCGTCTTAGGCTGCAACAGCTTCTGCAACCGGCTCAGTAGCAGCGGGCACTTCGGCCTTCGTTGCATTCTTCGAACCAGCGGGGCGGCCACGCTTGCCAGTGCCAGCAACCTTGACCTTCTTCGGATCACGACCGAGCGTAGCGGTGCCAGCGGTTTCAGCTTCCTTCTTGAAGGAGTTGTACATCGTCGATGCACTGGCGCGTGATACGCTCAGTTCGGTTTCGATGGCGCCCAAAATTGCAGCACGGAATTCCTTGTTGGAAGCGTACAGGCCTTGTGAACGTTCGTCCATCTTGGCATTGAAGATAGCCTGTGCAAGTGATTTCTTGCTCGGTGCCTTCGGAGCGGCAACAACAGCTTCAACTTCAGTGGTAACAGCGGTATCTTTAGTCATTTTCATTTCCTTTGTGTGTGTTTAATTGACTTTACTTACTCTACAGTTAACAAAACCTTTTTTGCTAACATGTCCTTATTATGCAGGAAGATTACATTCTTGTCAAGCCTCCGTCACAACCATTACTTCAAAATCTGCATCTAAATTTACTTTGATCCAGCGTGATGCCTTATGCATATGGCCTTCGCCTGCTGGAGCAATAAACAACCAAGGCCCAAATACGCCAGGTGCAAATAGGATGGTATCGGTCTCTGCCAATACAGTCCATTCATTACCGTGTTCGCGCACTCGGTTCTTACCTTTTTGGGTAATACCCCTTAGCTTGATTTTACTTCCAAGAAGACTCATGGTGTGGTCCACTCTTTGTGTGGGGATATCTTACTAAAGATGTCTTCAAATGTTCCTACAACACTGAAACTATTGGTAGTAATAGCAAGATGGATGATACAATTCGCCCAATCCGGCGCAATCTCTTCTACCATTACTACATCTTCGGGTTTGATGGCAATTTTTGTGCCCATTACGGTTGTAAATGTGAGTAGCATTATTCGTCCTCGTCTTCCAATGATTCTACCAACGCATCGATTTCGGCATTGTCGGTCTTAATTTTTCTGTTCACATTAACAGTTGATATCGTCACAGGTCGATAAGGCCAAAGTGGGCAAGAATTGATACTGGTGCAAGCCTCTACTTGGAATCTCCATCCACCCTCACTTTTTGGGTCATATATACACATTTTGCACATGTCGTTGATAGCTTTGGTTCTGCTCATATTAACTCCTGTTGTTTTTATTATAACAGATGTAGGAAAAATGTCAATAGGTATTTATCACAAAGCTCAACTTGATCACGCAAATAGATAAATACAAAAAGGGGAATTATGAAATCATATACATATAGAATAAAATTTATACCTACCGGCGAATACTACTATGGAGTAAGATATGCTAAAGATTGTGATCCATCGGAACTCTGGAAAACTTATTTCACGTCTTCGTTGATTGTGAGAAATCTCATAAGACAATATGGAAAAGAACTGTTTCATGTAGAGATAAGAAAGATATTTGACACCCCCGATAAAGCTATAGCATGGGAAAGTAAAGTAAACAAATATACGAGGAAATGGCCTAATTACTTAAATAGAACAGATGCTAAATCTATAGGGAATGAGTTTGGTAAGAAGGGCGGCCTTATAGGTGGACACGAAGCATATGAAAGACAGGTAGGAATACATTCGCCAGAATGGGCACCCAATAAATCAAAATATGGAAAAATAGGCGGCCAGGCATCCGTAGATAAACAGGTCGGACTCCATGACCCGACTAAACCCTGGCTAAACTCGCCGTCTAAGATGTTAAATATGAGAAACGGGCACCTAAAGGGCGGCCAGAAGACGGGATCTATGCCTTGGTGGAATAATGGTATAACGGATACTAAATCACCCACGTGCCCCGGTCAAGGCTGGTCACCGGGTATGATATCCAGAGGACATTATTGGAACAACGGTACAGAGCAGAAAATTTGCTTCGAATGTCCCGGGGAGGGCTGGGTATCAGGCGGGATAGGAAAGACGGTGACTGGTCGGATTTGGTGGACCAATGGTATCGATCAAAGAATGGAATTTAGCAGTCCCGGCCCCGAGTGGGCCAGAGGTAAATTACCCGGATCATCTAATTGGTGGACAAATGGGGTCATACAGCTAAGACAAAAAGAGTATCCGGGAGAAGGTTGGTCAAAAGGTATGTTAAAGAAATCATTTATTTAACCGTTTCCACGATGGATAAAAAGTAGGACCCACATCCATAGAAACGTAATCTTCTCCCTGCATGTCTTTTTCACCATACTTTATATTTCGTACAGAATTAGCACTGAAGCCAATAATCTGAAGACCTTTCTTAAATTCTTTCATCCACAACTTATCTGTACAGATAAGGCCGTGGCCATCCACATTCCAGGAGCCCTGTGTGAACCCGTGTGGCTCGTAGTATGCACGAAGTTCACCAGTGAAGGGATCTTCGGGATAGTATTTTAGGCTCGAGTATCCAATTTCGAGTTTGGTAATAAGGACCTCTCGCACTTCTTGCGACCAAAGACCTTTACCATTTGTGAGTGTAACAATATTAGTTTTCATATTTGTTTGATAGACCTCTTCGAAACACGATACCCCATCCTTGCCGCCAAGTCCTTCAGCAAGGCAAGATTGACATCGCCGACCTGCTGGTCGCGATTCCAGTGCGTATATGCTACAGGCCTTCCACCATATCCGTCCAATACCGCTAATGTTTGTGTATCAGCATGAACTTGTTCAACAATCTGCCCGTATTGAAAGTTTTCAAATCCGTATGATGCCGATGATGCCGACTCCCAAATCTTGCGACCTAGTTCGGCGTCTTTTTCCCATACGTGGGCAAGATCGTTTGATAATACAACTACAGTTCGAAAGCCCATGTCAGCCTACCTTTCCTACATATTCCGCTCTCATATACCAGTCCGGAACTGTGGTTGCTGTGTTGTATTTGGCATTGTATGCACGAGCATATTCTTTTGCTTCGGGCCCATTATCGAAATAGATTGTTTCATCAATCTTGGAACCCCATCCACGTTCGCTTTCGATAATATCTACACGGAAAGCTGTGTTAAGTTGAACTCTTGCCATATCTTACTCCTTATTTTACTATTTCGATTTGGATACACCGTGAACGGGCACCGCTATCTTTAGCCATTTCCTGCATACGTTGACAACTAGCTAGGTCAGCCACAGGCGGGGAATAACTGAGCTGATTACCATTGTATCCACCCGAAGTGATGAGCACCCAGACTAAGAAGATCGATTTCATTTTGCTTCCTTGTTGCAATACACTCATTATAACATAATGCAGCATAAGAGCAATAGGATATGCACTCAAAAGAAAAGCCCGGGAAAAGGTCCCAGGCTTCAATGTCTTTATCACTGACGGCACCAAGAATCCCCGGAACCGCTCTTCGCCACGCACCTTCAATGTTCCGTTAGATCGTTTAGATCCAACTTCCCTCCAGTGTTCTCGCAGCAACCTACTTCTATCATTTTCTATATATATGACATTATTATTTCCTCCACAGGATAATAATAAGTGGCCGGGGTTCTACCCCTACTCTATTAGTTTATCGTTTAGCATCCTTTGAATATATCCCCTTCGCAGATGGATAGTCCGCAAGTTACCTTTGGCCCTTATTTCTAATCCCATCTGGACAATTCCTATCACTGGTTAATAGGCTGTGGAGAGAGGATTTGTGTAGCGTACCGGTACCATTGTTCCTAACACAATACCATAAGACGAGAAGTCCCATCTTAGTCTCAACCGTGTACGTCCGGCGAGTTAAAAAGTTCCCTACGCTCCTCAAGTCTTACAGTTTCGTCCTTCCGGACTCATCAGTTGTGTAATAATTTACGAAGTATTTATATCACAAATATGAATAATATCATTTTCCTTTTCGTATGCTCTTGCCTCATTCACATAATCTGATCTAGCTGGGTCCGACATTATTTCTTTAAGAAATAGTTCGAACATACTTTCATCATGAAAAATATGTATGTTAGTAAAGACCAAACCATCATCTGATAAAGAGACGGAGCGAAAAAGCAAATATGAGCAATTCTTTATAAAATCCTTCATATTTCTAATTTTTGAATCTTCTGCCACCTCCCAAAAAAAGGTATATCTTTAGATGATCTAATTGAAGTTATAGTATCCGTCAGCATACCATTATTTATCTTACATTTATATCAACTACCCTTGCTCCGGTCTTGAACCGGACACCGAATGGTCACTAAGGCATGCTTGCAGGACCCGATGACAAAACTCATTCAATGCATCCCCATTTCAAGAGTGTATCAAAAATTCCTAAGGGGACTCGAAACCCCAAACTGATATATTAAAAGAATACCAGCGCAGCCGTTTAAGACGCAGGATGCAGGCCCACTGTCTCATACAGGAACTTATAGAAACAAGCTAAAAGGTGAAATAACACTACGGTGTCCTAAGTCAGCGAACCAACATTAGAACCAAACCGGGCCAGGGGACACCTCTCTAGCTGCAACAAGACTTGATAGATTACACTTGCAGGTGGTGCTCTTTCTCGTCAGCTTGCTTCTATAAATACCCGCTCAACAACTATCGACGATGTAGCGGATTCGAACCGCTGGACGGGAAAGTATTGCTTCAACGACAAGCACTCTACCGTTCTATTCGTTATCAATCATAAACCACTCGATCAACGCCGTTTAACTCTCTATGTGTTAATTATATTGCCTTTACTGCTTGTGGTCAACCTTCTGTCTTGCAGTATCTTTCTATGTTTGCCCTTGCCTGTTGCTCCCACCTTTCCCGAGCATAATCTGTATGGTAGATAAACTCGCGGCAGGTTAGAAACTGCTTCAGGAAGGCAGCACTTTGTTGTTGATGTTTTTCATAGGAGCCACCATTCTCGTCAATAATGTTTATTTGATTCTGGATAAAGTCTTCGTATGGAAGACAGAGTGAAAAGAGATCAGCATCAAGCAAGGTTCCCAGATCGCCCCCGAAGTCACTTATAGACCACTTATTGCTCAGATGGATTTCTATACTTGTATATAGAATCAGCTGTGCAGCCTTATCCACCACGACCATATTATCGGGTGTCAGGCTACGCCCTGTTAAGAGAAGTGCAGCAGCAGAGCATCGTTCGTTAGCATCGGATCCAGCACCCGGAATATAGATTGCATCGTGCCAGTATGCTGCCAAAATCAGTTCAGGTGATGCTTTCTCATCAATAACCTGAACACCCTTCGCAACATTAAGAGCGTGGCCCCAATTATGGTAATGACGGTCTGTCCAGTTGATATCATACCATGCCTGTGCAGCAGTAGCAAGGTCTTTCATTCTTCAATCTCTACCTTTTCTGTCTTAATAGCAGCAGCAAATTGCGCTTCAATCTGAACGAAGCTATCAGCTACTGTCTTGTCATCCCGAGCCTCAACCAAACGCGGGAGGAACAACGAATGTTTCTTTCCTGCCTTAGTGGAATACATAATGCCATTTGACCGAATAGTAACAATGCTATTCATCCACTCTGCGCGATTGTTATGTATTTTGTTTCGCAAGTCATCCGGAATCCCCGAAGCGTTAACCTCAAGTAGACCGCAGCTACTCTGACAAATAAGAGAGCCAAACAAGTGTGCAAACTTGTTTTTACCCACAGTAAACCCTATTACTTCGAGCTCGACATCGACTACTTCCTTCTGCTTTACTTGATCCTTGCTTGTACCGTCTTTCCAGATTGCGTGCCGGCTCTTGCAAACTGTGCCTTCTAGCTTACGCTTACGGGCATCACGATAATGTGCCAATCCTTCGTCGGGTGAATAAACAATCTTTGTCTCAATCAACTGGATCTGAATAACATCGGTTCCTTGCAAGACGGGTTGCATTACTTGTTTTTCGAGCGACGTGAAACGTTCGTGATAAGGAATATTATATTTGCCCTTTGAAACAAAAGCCTGCAAAGGAATCTGATCCCAGCAATCAAAAACGACAATCTCACCTTCACCAAGCGATCCACCTTTGGAAACAGAATTCAAAATCCCATTTCCAATTTGGCGTTCCAACATCACACCGTTACGATACACCGTAAGTTCACCATGTGTGCTCGTTCCGTGTGTAAATGTTTTCGCAGCATAATCTTCAATGCCAAGCGCATCCTGAGGCATTACCGTACCGCCACGTGAGGTGATCTGAACAAATCCATCCTTGCTTACATTCACATAAGCAAACATTCCGTCTGCTTTGATTTGTGAATACACGCCTTCGGAATAGTCCCACTCTTCCATATTAGAGGATTCGGGCAAAGAGCAGCGCATATAAGGAGTGACAGGAATTTCGTAATCCTTGTTTACACCTTTGACAGCTTTGTTTACTGTGGATTCACTAAATCCAGAACCCAAGTCTTTGATAAGAATCTTGCGATACCAACCATTCCACTCGTCGTTGGTTGCATGACCCATGTAGTATTCGATCGATGTGGATGCGGCCCCTCCAGTAATCTCTCTCTTAATCAAAGCTTCAGCAAGGACAGAGAAAGTTTTGAAGGATAACCCGGGCCCGTCCGTCCCAGTTCGGATCGGCACCTTTTTCACACCAAAGGTGTCGATGTTATCCAGCGCATAGCGCAGTCCGGCAAAGAATTCAGAATTGTCTGCCTTAGCCTCTCGTTCAATGACTCCTTGTTTGAAGAGTTTGCCATTGTCGGATGCAATTTCTGTAAGTAGTTGGTGTGTCATATTAAACCTTTAGATATGCGATGTGTTCTTTGATTGCGTGTTTTTGGTAGGATGTCAACTTATCCCATACCGTATCTGCAACAATGCGACGATCATTGTATTCGTCATGTGCTTTCTTAAGATCTTTTAGATTTCGTTCAAGGGACTCGAGTTGCCATTCTTCTGTATCATATGTGACAACCTCATCAATATAGATTTTATTTGTATGATCTTCACACCTGAATAAAACCGAAGGCCCTGTATCTGTTAAACCTACCTGAGCCGATACGCCGAGATGACAAGCCAACTCCTGAGCTTCCATTAACCGCTTTGGGATGGTTGCTTTATACATCTCGATCAGCGCGGCGCTATTTAGTTCGTATAGTCTACGGGTCTCCGCTTCCTGAGCTATTCGTGCGGCCTTACGCCCGGAAGGATCAATTACTTTTGTTGCCATGTATGTATTATAGTTAGATTACATTAAGATGTCAACTGATAGTATCTCCAACCCGAGTCGTTTAATTTCAGCAATGTCCTTATCGCTGTACTTGTCTTCGTCGAACCAACCATAATAGCCTTGATGGGTAACTTCGTCATCCATCCAGCGGTCCATACTACCATCGTCGAATACTCTGAAGCATCCCTCATCAGTATCGACATATGCAATTTTTTCTACATATTTGCTGTGAACTATCATTTTACCTTTCTTGGTTTAGGGAAATAGCCTTCGGCAAGGTCGTCGGTGATAGAATTCATAAATCGAGTCATACTTTCGATATCACCGTGTGCCTGGAAAAATTTCTTCTTAGCACCATCGGCAAACCGTGTAACAGTGATATGAAGATACTTATCGATGTCTTCAGTAACTTCAAAATCAAACAGTGTCATCAATTTTTGCATTTTCAGCCTTTAGTTTTCTAAGTCTCAAAACTTCTTTTGTTTCGCCCTTACTCTTCTTACCATTGCAGGGAGAACACATAAGTTGAGAGTTGGACAGATTATCTGCGCCTCCCAATGCCCTTGCAAGCTTATGGTCGTGTGTAAACAACACCTCTTCGCCATCGCGCACACCATATAGGTTAAGATGCCACGAATCCTGCCCGGGCGACTGTTCCACTGCGAAGAACTTTCCTTCCAATTCGCAGCATACACATTTCATTCCTTTAGATACTGCACGAGCAAATGTTTTCATTCGCAGAGAAGATACACCCACCCATATACCGGATGGTAATTGGATACGAGCACGCCTTTCATTCCAGTGTACTCTTACATCGGGTATGATTTCGGCAATCGGTATTACTTCGGAACGGAGATATCTTTGTGTCATATTGTATTATAGCACAAAATATAGAAAAGACAAATAGGTAGCAGTCGCGAATGAAAAATTGTTAATCATTCCACTGCCTGTGCTTTGGTTCTTATGGGTTTAGGATGCTATTTTATAGCAGACGCCCGTAATCCTTTCGGATACCTGCCCTCACACCTTCGTCTGTTATCGATCGCCTTCGAATGCGGCCTCCGCCGCCATTACTAAATTGTCATAACCGATGTCATACAATTCGGCAGGATCTAATTCATTCAGCTCTTCTTCTGTCATATCAAGTCCGTCGTCCCAGCAACCTTCTGTAGCATAGAAGCCATCATCCATGTCGCCTTCAACTACAACGCTATTCCAATCAACTTCTTTACTCATGGTTCACTCCTGTGTATCATATTGAAATACACTGGCAATACTGAGGAGCCAGTTCCGCAGGCAAATACGAGTTCTCGTAGATGAATGCACCTGGAGCCATTTTCAAACCAATATACTTCAATATGATCACAAATAAAAGTGTTCTGGCGACTCCACCACAAAGTCCCAGAACCGGGCTATTAATCCATTCATCTAATATCTGTCACGTTTGGCCAAATTAGAAATGACCTACGATTTTTCCAGGCTCCCCCACAAGGGGACTATGAGGCTGATCGTATGCGTACCCGGCAACTATGGTCTCTTGCCTAACCCACTTCACATAACGGAAAAGTGTACTCCGGGTTGCTGGTCTAGTCAACAATGCATCTTAGCAAGCATCGTAATTCGTTTTAATGCTAAAACCTATTGCTAGGCTAATCCTTAGCCTGGAGAGCTTCGCCCTACAGTCACCGGACCCACATACTAGACAAAACTCTTAATTGCGATACTGTGCTTCATCCTGATCAAGGCCTATACACAGTGGTGCTCCCGTCTTTCAACATCGCAAACTTGGTGCGGGGAACGGGACTCGAACCCGTACGCACAAGGCAATAGATTTTAAGTCTATCATGGCTACCATTACATCATCCCCGCGTTTACTAATCTATCTTATTATACTTGGCTTTTACAGCCTCAGCAATCTTCCTTTTATGCTCATCGGATTTGGGTTTGCCTTTATTTCCTGCACCATTTGTATTTCCTGAAGCTTTTCTGGAATTCATTCTACATGCTTCTTCATACCCAACCTTTTCTACCTGTCTGTCCCACGGACTCTTCCACGTACCGAATTTAGTACCGTCCTCTACTATGTTTTCTCTGTCTGTCCCCCAATAAAGGTGTTTTGGTTCGGAGCATTTTTCATTACCGCAAGCATGGCACAATAATATTCTGCCTGAAGGTATATCGGAACCCATAAATTGGGCCAATACACCCTTATGATTTGTAGAATTGCCACCACGCTCTAAACAAGGCAACGACAGCTGAATATAGGCCTGACGTTCTTGTTTAGATAAGAGTATATATTCTTTTAATTGTATCATGCATGTATTTATCTAAACACATGCAAATACCGTGTCTTTGCGATTACCTTAATAAAGACCGTATCCGTCCATTTCTTCTTGCAGCGCATCGGCAACACATTCCTTTACACGCAATGGATCTGTAATCACAACTTCACGTACCTTATTTGCGATTGAATCGCGACCATTAAGATAAGCAATCAGTCGACCAGATGCAATCGAGCGTCCTACCTTCTTATTGAATACATCGGTTGTATTACAACGGGCGACGGAAACAAGCACTTTATTGTTATCAGCAGGCAGAATGGCAATTGTAGCACCGCCACGCGAACTCTTTTCCAATTCCGTGTTGAAATACCGATAATGCATAAATTCGAGCTTATTCATTGTGTTCCTTTGTATGTTAAAGCGTTTATAAGTATTAATTTTACAGTAATGCAAGCGGTCTGTCAACTATCTTTTCCTTTGGTCTGTAAAATTTATGATTGTCTATAACTGTTACTACCTCAAATTGTTTTGACCACTTAGGATACTTATATCCTTTTGCCTTCATTACCTTATCGGCAAGGTAAAATGTTGCACCGTTGGTCGGATCGGGCACGATTCGTTGTGCAACATTGTGCGCCACTCGCAATGCCTTCTCCCAACTTTGCTTGTCGATTTCATTCTTATGTTTAGGTATTTTATTCGGACTAACTGCTATACTCCTAAGTGTGGCGTTATTATTAAATACGCTATATTGCTTGGGCTGCAATACAACCTGGCATAATGTCCGTTTAACAGCCCTATTTAAGGCAGTGTATGCCACAGCTACCTGACCACGTTCTGGCTCGCTGCGAGCTTCACCATATATAGCAGTAGCTAGACATTTGATTTGCTTCATATCGACCTTAGCTACTTTAGAAGTATGATGTGGTTTAAGACACATTGTCGGCTGGCCAAAACCTAATGTAGTAGGTATTAACGCAAGTAGGAGTAATTGCTTCATACTTCCTATTATATGTTAAACAGGAGTATGAGTCAACAGGAATTAGAATAAGCGGCAGTCACGAAAAGTAGTGCCGAACCAGAACACAATCCGGTCGAGATGCTTTTCTACTGTCTGTTCCGACATGTATTAGGAACCTTTATAAGAAGTTTACAGCCCTTTCGGGATTGGCTCCACTTATGCTGTGGTGAGCATTCTTATATTAAAAAATTGGCAGTCGCGAAAGTAACGATCTTTAACTATCTTGATACTACCACTGCCGGTAATGTTTCTTGACTATCCACATCACCTTTTAAAAATGGTAGGCCGGGTGGGAGTCTAACCCACGATCAACGGTCAACGGTTTATGAGACCGCTGCTTTAGGACACTAAGCTACCAGCCTAAATTTTATTTCTTAGTTTTTCTAGGATCGTCGTCGATCAAACCCTGTGTAAGCAATGCATCGCATACACCATTCATGATGATCCACAATTTCCAGTCGGTAGCACCACCTTGCTTGACCATTTCTTTCAATTGTTTGTTTGTTTCCTGCAATTCTTCAAGAATTGCATCCAGTATTTCTTCTTTACTCTTAGCCATTATATCGCCTTTGTTTGTTATTTACTATTTCTTAAACCAAATCTTTGCAATCGCGGTAGCAACTATTAGTGATAAATGGTTGCTACAGAGAACATTTTCGCGTCGTGCAATCTTCGAAACTTCGTGGCTAAGATAATACCTAACCCAGCTCAACAGACCTTTCGCCTTAGCAAAACTGTCGTGTACATCTTTTCTGCTGTTAAATTCCGCATCACATATTTCGAATAATGTATCAACTGCCCCTATCTCAGAGTTCATACAATGATACAAATCGATATGATTTCTAGGAGACAGCATTATTTGGCCAAACTAATGAAATGTCGCGGTGTTTTGAACTCTGCATCACCTTTTGCTCGCCATTGCGCCGGTGTCTGAGCTACCTTGGCAATCTTTGCGGCTGGCTTAACCATTTCGCGATTGATATACCATGTAAGCATTTTGGCCTTAACTTGGTCTGCTACACTTCCATATTCGGGATCGTGGCTAAATCTAATAGGCGAATCCGCCCATGCATTGCGCTTCATGAAGGAGGCTACTGCCTTCCGATGCAATTTATTGGCAGGATCGAAAGTAGTTGTATTCATTTTATGTAGAATCATTTCATTTCCTATGTGGCGTAAAATTTTTACAATCTGTATCTGTTGTTAATATTATAAGATTTTTAAGTTGATCAGTCAAGCAATCCAACTTATCTTTTTGTGCCCTTATGGCATATGGATTTTTTGGGTCCAAATATATATCATAATCCTCTAAATAAAAATCTGGAAAATAATTGTGATATACTCCGTTCTTATCTACCCATTTAATCGGCTTTGGTCTTATCCAGTTTATATTTACTTCATCTAATCTTATTGCTAATATTTCTTCCCATGCCGAATCGAGTTTAACTATCGTGCCATCTTTCTTTTTATATTCTCTTATAGACCGAATCAGTCTCCTATGTGGAGATGCTAATGCGACTTCACGAAGTTTTTCTTTTGTTTCTGCGGAGTGTTTAGGTCCGGATTTGCCTCGCCGATTAAGATTTGACTTATCATATTTTCCGTTTTCGTGAGCTTTCTTAATAGATACTTTTCGTTTTTCCCTTGCCGCTGCTGTTTGCATCTGACTTGTATTTGCAGCCAGTTTATATTCGCTAAGTTTAGGGTTTTTAAGGCACCATCTTGTATGATTTCTTACATCTACAGACCCGTCAAATAATATGCCACACCATTTACAATCTATTCTTTTTATATACATAATATATCCTTTTGGTATCACCTACTGGATTCGAACCAGTGACCCCGAAATTAGAAGTTTCGTGCTCTATCCAACTGAGCTAAGGTGATGCTGTATGATGTATTTATCTATATAACTAAGGTTACTGTTCTGTCCGTTGATCTAATACCAGAAGTGTCAGAACTTCGACAACATTGGTATCACAGTAAGTGCAATAAACTGCCAGTTAGCCTTGATACTTTCAATAATAAATTCTACTATATATTCTATCGTCTTCATATAGTCCTTTGTTGCTATGTATTTATTATATATAGATTAAGGCTCTGTGTCAATGTCTTTCCAAATATGCAATTCACACATACCATGCTCGGTCCATCCCGAGTATGCTCGACCTTCCAGCCCGATGCATATGAATCCTTTTGGTACACTACAAACACAGCCTTTATGATTTTCACTACCCACTGTGGTACAATGAAGGTAATCTGTAAGACGAAACTTACAATTACAACAACATCGTCCTGCCGAACTCTCGGGCCAGCCTTGAAAACATTTAGTCATTTTAGTCTACAGGATATTAAAAAAGGGCCCAAGGACCCTTTTTACTGTTTAGCTGATATTACTTAGCAGCTGAAGCAGGGGCGGCCTTCTTTGCTGCAACTTTCTTTGCAGCAACTTTCTTTGCTGGCTTCTTAGCAACTACAGTCTTTGTAGCTGCTGGTGCTGCTGCTGGCGCAACGGCTGGTGCTGCTGCTGGCGCAACGGCTGGTGCTGCTGCAAAGGCGCTGAATGCAAATGCGGCAACGATAAGGGCGATAACATGTTTCATAATTTTCCTTTTAAAACGTGAATTACTATTTACAATCTTTATCCGGCAACCTAGCCGAAGATTGGGTGATTTAAGTTATTATTGTATTATCTTTGACAATTTTTGTCAACTAATCCTTTTATTAATGCAAAATATGTGGTTCGGAAGCATCGGCTTTTTCTATTATATGATTAATTGCTTCATTCATCATATCACGCATCTTACACTCGTTACGAATGATCATTCGGATAATATTTCTGCAATGTTCGACTGAGATATCCTGTACTTGAAGCATTTCACCGGCCTCTGTGAACCAAATCTCTTCGGGAAATACTTTACCGTCTTGAGAAATGTAGGTCTTATGTTCCTGCCATTGCACTAGATAGCCTGCGCTACTCGGAAGTTCCTTAATGTCGATTGCATATTTGCCCTCAGCCATCAAAGGTACCAAAAACACTTCAAGTTCTTCAGCAGTTCTAATAATTTTATTCATTTCAACATCTTCCAATCTGGCTGATTCAGCCGTTCATCAATAAGTGCCGCTTCGCCAATTGGACGAAGGTGCAGCACCACTTTAATCTCGTCTCGCCCTGTATTAAATCGTTGACTGTCGTCCATACGATTGAAACCGGTGTGCGTCAGCACGAAGTTAGGAAACAGTTCCTCACACATTCGGTTCATATGAACCTTCAGCCGTTCGTGTGTCATCTTCGCCGATTCGTCTTTATACCAAGTCGGTCCGTTCATTTTGGGTTCCACAGTTTAGCAAATTTCAATACATTCGGGACCTGATCAGGTTCATACGGCAAGACAACTGCACATGCCTTTTCGCCGTTCATTGTATGATTCTCATGTCCAAGATGCACATCGGGGAGTTGCTTAATTTTTTCAAACTCTTTCTTGTTAACCCGAAGGACACACTTGCGAAACGATTCGGTCAGCCACTTTTTATAACGGTCGTTCTCGCAAAATACTAGGTGTGCAGCCAATACTGAATGAGCCACTAGCGTGGGTGTCATGTAATCTGGAAACTCGTCTAGCACAGCAATATACAGTTTCACGCCGAATCCTCGACCGACTGGCCGTCAAGTTTGTCAATAAGTTCACTCATTTCGTGTATTCCATTTTAGAATTGCTTCCTCTTTAGAGTCACCGGATATTTCGCACCCGCATCCACCGGAGGTCGTGGGACAATTAAAACTCCAACACCACTGCTCTTTAGGCACTTCTCTAAATGAGTGATATGATCTACCAAAATCATTATCCTTCCAGCCAGTACCGCTTGGATATAGTGTGTCTCCATCATCGAGATCAACTTTGTGACCGCAAAACGGGCAAGGTTTCATTTTACTACTTTCATAATTTGCCAGCAATTACTTGTTCCTTCCATACCATCATAGTGGCCCTCGCTATCAACTCTTTTCATCTTGGCGCTCTTTTGAATCTCTTTTCTGAGCTTGCCGTTCAGACTTCCAGAAAATACGCTTCCAATCCCTCAGATGCTTCCACCACTGTGGGGAAGGTGTGAGCTGACCTTGTCTTTTTTGTGCCATAGTGTATTATATTTGTAATTAGGTTTATTGTCAATGCCCGAATTTAGCATTATTGAATTTAGCTAAGGCCACCTCTACCAGAATCGCTATGTCGCTCGCCGGCAAACTATCTGTTTCTTTCCATAGTTGGCTAGTTTCATCCCACATGTGAATGCCACCGAGATTATCGACTTTGAAGAATCCAAAATTAGTGTGAACCATTACGAATTGAAAGAGAGTTGCTTTATGTATCTGCACTATACACCTCTTTCTCGGGTATTCCGTTAAATATGCTAATGCCGGATTTCTTAGCATAATACATCGCACAATCGGCCTGGGACATAAGTGTCGAATAATCTTCGCCGTGAATCGGGTAAGTAGTAACGCCAATACTAACACCAACATTTAAGTTGATCCCATCAATCTGCATAGATTCTTCGACATGTTTTATCAGATCGATATATTCTATATCGGATAATTCTCCGTTAATTAATGCAACAAATTCGTCGCCACCCAGTCTTGCTGCAATGTCGGTAGGCCTCAATGAATGTAGAAATCGTGTAGCAATAATTTTTAATACTTCGTCGCCCATGCGGTGTCCGTAGGTATCATTTATGCTTTTGAATTTGCATAAATCCATTAACACTAGTTGAAATTTATCTCCTCGCTTAATAAATTTCTTAAATTCCTTATTAAAGGAACTTCGATTGAATAACCTTGTGAGTGAGTCATATCTTGCATGAGTAACTATTTCGGACCACTCGAAATATTGCAAGACAATGGGGGTGAATACTAAACATGCTACCACAGCTTCGAGTAGATGTTCGAAAATATATGGTAGTAAGACTAGTCCGTGTGTGATATGGACGATAGAAATACATCCGATGAATGCCAGCCATAATACTATGGCATGAATGATATTAGCTCTCATTTAATATTTATTTAACGACCAATAATTTTAACACGAGATAGGTGTGCTCGGGCACCCACCAATTCAATCTCTATCTGATCAAGTGCCTTTACAAAATGCCCACGCATATGTTTTTCGTGTGTTAGCTTTCTAACTTGATTGCCTAACGACTTAACGGAATCCAATGCTTCTTGCGTTAATCGAAATACTTCCTCTGCCTTTTCGAGTTCAGTCATTTTGAAATTCTCTATCTCTTGCTTGATCAGCAAGCCAGTCACTATATGCAGCCCAACGTTCTGGGATTGGATTACCGCCTACATCGTAACGTCCGCTGGCAGAAATATTCCCTCTTGCATCGTAATATTCGTCATCATATTCGTCATCAAGCTCTAAAGCTTCAATTTGTTTTCTCATATTGACTCCTGTAAAGTTTATTCTTCAGCTAACTTAGGCACTCCAGTAGGTACCGGGTCGACATACGGCTCAGACTCTGCGTGTCTTTCGCGATGATGCCTTTCGCATAATGTCTTAGTCCAACCGTCGCTGCGTGGCTCACCCGGTGCACCGCACATTTCACATACTCGGAAAGACATAGATTCGGCAAAATCTATATAATTATGCACTTCGTCTGATGCACCATTGACATAAAATCGCAACCCACCAAACTTTTCTTTGACTTGCATAATAGTGGGGAGATCTTCTAATGCATCTGCTACTTCCTTTTCGAGTTTAGGAATGTATTCGGGATCACCCGAAGGAGTTGGACACTCTAATGCAAATTTTAGTCGTCTCTTAGCACTTTCTACCCTGTGTGATATTAAACTACATAAGGTATCAATTATGCCTGTCCATCCTATCTCTACGCCGAAATAATCGACATTAGCTTTTTCGTATAGGTCGGGCCAGCGTTTGGCTAAATCTTCGAAGTGTTGATCAATATCTGGAGTCATATTATTATTTTAATGCCTTTTTATGTAACAGTCTATACCTTCATACGCTTATATGCGCGAATTTTGTGCGCGATTTTGGTGCAGGTTTCCTATTTTAAAATCTAAATCTCAAATTTAAATCTGAGATTCAAATCTCGGATTCATAATCGCCGAGCCTACTTTCATTACAATGCAGACGACTTATTCTCTCTGCTGTTGCTGCAAGGCGAACGAATAGTAGCTCGTATTTTGATAAGGATACAATATATCCTAATTTATTCTCTATATTATTTTTAACAATTGATTCTATCTTCATGTTTGCTCTGCTAAGAAAGCTGTGTAATTCTTTTTCTTGGTCGTGTGTTATGTCTATTCTATATTTATTTCTCATCGTAACTGGATTCCTTTTAGTTTTTCAGCCAGCACGTTAGGGTCTGTTAAGTCTTCACTACCAGTATGTACCGTAATCTTAATCGTATGCTGATCATTTATTCGTTTTTCTTCTGCTAATTCTTCTTCGGTACGTTCACGTCGAATCTTTACAGTCTTCATACCTAATCGGAATGTCAGTGCAGATTCCGGATCCATATCTATAATAGTCTGCCTATTTGATGTCCGTAAATTTTCAGTGTCGACTGGATGAATTTCTTCTACCACACTGTATTCGTCGTCATCCAATCTTCCTAAGATTCTACGGAATTTAGTTTCTTCTTCAGCATCTATTGTAAATGTATATTTCATGTTATTTCCTGTTCGTTATTAACTATGCCCATTATAGGACAAGACAATTTTAGTGCAACCAAGTCATTCCTGGTTGCTTTTATCGAATACATTGCTGTCAGTATTCCTTCACCGGGGTGATCGTGCCCTGGCAAAAGATCGTAAGATATTGCCTTGTGAATTATATCATTAGCAATCAAATATTCCTCTAGCACTGTCAAATCTTCAAATTTTATTCTAACAAATGATCCACTCATACCATGTGATCCCTGAAAGTTCCTGCGGGGTATTTTAATTTAAGAAGTATTTCTAATTCCTCATCTTCCACACAAAATACAAACTGTGTAAGTGGCCCTACTCCTCTGGGATCTATTTCTATTTTTCTAAATATAGGCACTCCTACCTCTTCTTTTAACCATTTTTCTTTCATCTGCGCTATTGACGAGATGCATGTATAAGACATAATTCGCATTATACACCCTTTATTAGCTGTAGCATATCGGGAATTCTAGTATGCGAATTCTTACTTCCTAACAATACATATATTCGTTTTCCTACATCAGAATTTAATATCATCACAAGACAGCCGCCCGCTGGATTAGTAAATCCAGTTTTAGAAAGATGTATATCGAAACTCGATGTCAACGGATTTGTATTGTGCAGTTTAATCAATCTCTTACTTGTCCGTATTTCGGCATTAGGTCGACCCGATATTTCACTAATTGTGTTATTTAACGTAGCTACCATTAACAATTTCAATAAATCATGTGCTGTGCTAACATTACCTTTATCTAATCCGGTGGGTTCTTGATATCGTGTGCTTGTCATCCCTAACTCTGCTGCCTTATCATTCATTCTCTCTACACAAGATGGCAAGTTGATACATAATATCTGTGCTGCGAAATTATCCGATCTAACAAGTGCCAGGGTCAATAATTCACGTCTGGACAGGTTATGTGTTGTCCTCGGTATACTACTTTGTACTTGCCGCTTATTGGGTATAGATAAATCTTCAGTCAAGTCTTGTTCGGACGAAAGAAGCGCCACCATTAATTTACTGATACTTGCTATAGGACGTATTGTATCGCCGTCTTGTTCTTTTAATATTGTACCATCCTCCGTAGCCACAATATAACTTTTCGAACTAAAGGGTATTACTCGATGATTACCTTTGGCTTCGGCAGTGCTTATTAAGAGCACAGATGCACATATAGCTAGAATAAGAGTCTTCATCTCTTTATTATACTATATATGTTGTTTAATGTCAACCTGTGTTTAGGCCTACTGCCGGTGCTGTCCATAATGGTCCTACAGAGGTTGGGCCGTATGTTACGACAGGGAAAGATATGGTACTACCATCATTTATTTGGAAACTAATGCGGCCTCCTCGATCAGTAATATCTAACAGATTATCTGTCACCTTAACCATACAGGTACCTATCGTATCGTCTACAGGAATAAATTGTCGGGTTTCAAATATCACACTTGCACGATTTTCGGGATACCAATTAAAGGAAACAATATTACTTAATTCGGATCCTACTACTTTAAAATAACTAGGAACTCCACTTGTTATAACTATGGCTACTAAGCCGGAACCTGCAAATGGGCTGGTCGGTAATGCTTGAACTTCATCTATGGTTGTCATCCACTATTTATCTTATCGCCGATACTTATTTTTAAGGTCGTTAGAAATATAGGATATTCTCATATGCTCTGCAAAATATGAATCGCGTAATTTTATAATAGATGCATATGAAGAATTAATTTTACCCCACACTGTCGCCTGGCCGCTTTCTATATCAGTAAAAAGATGTACAATTTCAAACTCATCCTTATCTAATGCATGAACTTTTTCTAGTAAAATAGACCCGCCGTTTACATCAGACAAGAATTCTACTAATATCAGTTCGTTCATACATTAACTGATTTCTTAAATGTAATTTGTATCAGTAAAGGTTTCGGTTTAGTACAATAAGGTTTATACAATTCTTCTTCCACATAGAAAGATTCTACGCCCAACACTTCTATAGCACTGGAGCACGTTATTTCTTTATTAAGATGGATATTGAGATATACATGATCAGCATCTATTTCTTTATCCACAGAGTTAATTGCATCTTCGGCTGATATAAAATAATCAGGCGGAAAACTTTCTATAACCAGAATAAAAATAACCAGAATACTTACAATTAAATATTTCACCGACATTCCTTGATATTGAACATATTATAGTATATAATATTATTTTAATCAACAGAAGTAAGATAAATAAGTGCATACTTAACGGAACTCAGATGAGACAGAATGTATATATAATTTATGATAAGCAGACAGAATATGTTTGTGACAAGATTTGCGAAAAATTAGAAGTAGATGGTAAATTCATGTCTGAAAATTCCGAATTAACGACCGAACTTTTAGTATCGATAGCAAAAAATTGTAGCAGCAGATACTTCTATATTATTAAAACAGATAAAGAGCTTATATTCGATAAATTTGATTTTTCGTATGTACCTAAGGTCATAAAATGGGACAGAAATTATATTCATGTATGGAATAACGATACATCTGTGAGATTATATGATTCTGTCGAAGTATTAGACGAACCCGAAATATTTAACGACACTGCACTAAAGAATGGTACAATTAAGATTAAAAATATTGCCGATAAGATATACACATATCCGTATTTTGATATAATATTTTTAAGTTATGACGAAGAGTATAGCGATGCAAACTATAAGAAGTTACTAGACAGATTTCCTAGGGCAAAAAGATTACATGGCGTAAAAGGTATTCTAAAGGCTCATAAGATGGCAGCTCGTTTAGCGGAAACTGATATGTTTTATATTGTCGATGCCGATGCTGAGATTGTACCTACATTCGATTTTTCATACCAACCACAGTCACTTGATAGACAATCTGTGCATGTTTGGCATTCGAGTAACCCTGTTAATGATTTAGAATATGGATATGGCGGTGTAAAATTATTTCCCACCCTTGCATTAATAAGATATATTGGTTCACCTATAGATTTCACAACCACCGTATCTAATAGTCTTGTTGTTAAAGAAGAAGTTAGCAATATAACAAAATTTAACACTGATCCTTTCTCGGCCTGGAGAAGTGGTTTTAGAGAGTGCGTAAAATTAGCATCTAAGATAATACCTAATCATAATAATGAAGAAACGGAACACAGATTAGACACATGGTGTACGAAGGGTGGTGATAGAGAATTTGGAGAATTTACCATAATGGGCGCTTTAGATGGTGCTGCCTATGGTAAACAATTTAGTAATCAGCCCAGTAAGATTAGGATGATAAACGACTTTGAATGGTTAGAAGAAAGATTTAGTGCTTAACAGTAACTACCTAAGTACCTTTCTACTGTAGTATTAATATCGTCTTCTAACTTATCTGCCTTTATAAAGATTTCTATATCTTTCATTTGTTTAAAGGGATGATCTAGCATATTGCATAATGCAGATTTATCTATCAGGACAGAATTAAGTAAATCCTCTCCTGTCAATTCTACTATATTTCCATCTGTATAGAGTACAAGAATCTGATCTATATATTCTAATGGAATTTCTTTAGCATCTATCTCCCTGACTATACGATCGAATACAGATGGTTTACTTGTTCTACTAATAGCCTTATTAATACTAAAGCTTGTCACTGTTTTCTTTGCCATATTATCTCCCGTATAGTATATTTATACAAAAATAGGTCGAATGATCGACCTATTACTTGATGGGATAATATTATTATCTAGCAGCATCTCTCTTTAATTTTGCCGCAACTTTGGTGCTAATTGCAGAATCCACCTTATCTACTTTGGCCGCTGCTGCTTTAGCTCTGTCACGTTCTCTACGCTTAACCTTTTGTTCTTCTAGCTTTACAGCCTTTACATCTACCGGTAAAGCTGGTCTTCCTTTGCCTGGTCGAGAGCTAGGGTCAAGTGAGTAAGCCTCTTCCCGCTTTGCTGCTGCGTCTTTCTCCAGTAATTCTGCCTGAAGAAGCAGACCTTTAGCAATTGCTGATGTATCCATACCTGGAACTGCCGGCATTGTAGGAAGTACAACAGGCTCAACTACTTGCTGGCCTGCTTGTTTGGCCATATATTCATCGACCTTCTTATCAATTGTTGCATTAATAAGGGCTAAAGGAACCATATGACCAGGTAAAGGTATCATTGTGATATTAGATACAGGCTCCTTCCTTAAGAATCCACGTTGATGCAATGCAGTTAAACAATTCTGCCCGTCTGGGAATGTTCTTCGATTCAGAACTTCATAAAACTCATTTGTTTCAGCTGCTTCCTTGCTGTTAGCACACTGTATCATGTAATCATGATAACTATCGGGAATACGCTCTGTTTCCACAATTAAACAATTAGATTCGTCGTTTGGTAGTTTTCTAAATACAACTGCAACTCGCACACCTGTATTATTCAATGTCCCTACATGCTTTTTTAAATTTTCCAATCCCATTCTATTACTCCTTTATTGCTTCCCAATTCTGAAAAGACTTTACTTTTTTACTGCATCGCTGATATATAGCAGATGTTCCTATTTTATAAAATTCGGAAGCATCCTCTATTCTGTTAAATGTTCCGTCTGGCGTGATAATTTTGTAGACCTTTGTTTTCGGATTCTTAATACCCAGCTTACCGTTTGGCTTGCCCGCCTTAGCCCTGCTCATATTTGCCTTAGCATCCTCGGATTTTTTCCTACCAATAGATGACGCCGACAAGTTATGTTTATGTTCTTCTGTGAATTTACGACTGGCACCTTTCGTGCCTTCTCCACCGTTAGTTAGATTAAGTAAAGATCCCTGCCCCAAATCTTTTCTTCCGAATTTTGCAATTAACTCTTCTTCGAGCAATAATGCAAGTTCTTCATCTAATCCAGAATAAATACCAATAATTGGCTTTATGTTGTTTTTCTTCATAAAGTTTAATCGTTGGGTAAAAGGGTGCATACCTTTTCTATAATTGTGTCGCCATACTCGATTTTTATTACCTTTGCCCGCATATATAGGTTCATTATTCCTCGAAGGATCGTAATATATGTATGCATAGAATAAATCAGGATTCATATTATTTTGCTGCTTCTTTTTTCTTTTCTTCGTTCTCTACCCAGGCAAGAAAGCCTGTGAGCTTGTTAAATGCTGTACCTATATCAGCCAACTCAACCGCCTGAAATGCTCCCCTTCGAGATGCCAAATCAATAATTCGGGCAAGTAGTTGAAGGTCGTTTACTGTTAGCTGCACCGGCTGCGGCTCTTTTTCGGGTAATTGTAATGAATCAGCGGGTAATCCCGACAGTGTTTTTTGTGATAATTTATCAGCATTTACCATTATTGTCTCCATAAAATTAAATACATACTATTCTATATGTATTTTATTTATCTATTCGTGCAAGAAAATGGTATTTTATTGGACGAAAAGTCATTAAAAAAGGACCCGAAGGTCCCTTTTTAAGTGGCATGCCCTGTGGGCTGCGGTAGAACGGTAACTAAATGTTCCGGCCAGTCCACGTAAAATTTCCATTCTGCATCCCTAATATGTAAGGGTAAGGTCTTACGCTTTGCAAGAATTTCGTAGTATGTGGGCTTAACTGGCTTCTTTTTGGGCACAATAGTATGGTCGTCTCCCTTATCGCTATTACAAGCCTTGCAGGATGTACATACATTAGTCCAAGTAGTCTTTCCACCTTGCGAACGCGGTACCACATGGTCGAGTGTTAAGTCGACAAATTTTACCTTACCACCCCGATCTTTACACCGGCTGGTTGTTTGCAATTGGCAGGTAAAATCGTCACGAAGGTACACATTAGCACGGCTGTACTTTAAAGTTTTAGCCCACTTAATTTGCTCTGTCATGATAATGATAGAAGGGATAGGCATATCCAAGTATTGCGATCTTGCTGTCCAGCTATCGTATGACTTCAACACCTTAACTTTGTCGGTGAAAACTAACCTCATAGCGACTTGCCAGCTCACAACAGAGAGCGGGATAAGCGATAATGGTTGCCCAGAGGCATTTAAAAGTAAGGTATCCATGATATTATTAATTTATAGGATCATTGTGACCCATTTGTACATTATACCGCAGTATAAAGTAATTGTCAACTCGTCTTAAGCAACAAACTCGACATAGTGTTGTAGTTCGGATGGGACACCTTTTAATCTAAGTGCCACAGCATCTTCTCTTCTATCAAAATCCACTATATATGTTTCTTCGACAATACGTGGAGTCACGGTTGTTCTTTCGAGCCTGTAACTAACTTCATTATTACAAGAATCGTCTATCCATGCTTTAAAGAAAATATCTAAAAGAGGATGTTTATTTAAAGATTCAGGATTTTTAAGCTTGAATAATAATGAGGTCGATGACATTAAAAGTATTTATCTATACTTTTAATGTTTGATGAAATTACTGTTACAGTAGGGGTGTTTTCAGAGGAGTTTTTGTTCCAACAGGACAAAATGTTTCATCGACCAATACGACGATAGGGACAATAATTGTTTCTGAAAACACGATTGCCAAGAATGTATTCCATACACTTAGTTTATAGACAAGCTCTGGATTCTTATCATCGGCAATACCAATACATTGACCAAACTGAGTGGTAGACGTGCATCCAGAAAGCATGATGGCTGCTAATAGAATAACGATAAATTTTTTCATTTTATTTTTTCCTGTTTTGTGGTGAATGCCTATCGGGCTCATACCAAGCTGTCATACCGAACGGCCCAACCAATTTGCGACCGGGGTCTCCATGAATAAGAAAGAGTGTATCGCAATAATCCGGATCTCCCCAAGATCCGCATGGATATCCGTCAGTCATCATAATGAATCTTTCGGGACAGATACCTTTCCCCTTCATGAACTTCCAATTACACATGAAATCGGTACCACCGCCGCCCTTGATTTCATATGTATCGATATCATCGAGCGTATCCGGAGTAAATTTGGCATATCCGTATACCTTAGTATCGAAGCACCAGACCTCTAATTCAAAGTCCATAAATTGTTGCATGATACCTTTTGTTTCTGACAACAGGTCACGCAACATATCATCACTCATAGATCCCGAGCAGTCAATAGATACAGCGGCAGTAACCCTGAAATCGTTCTTTGTAGCGGGCAAATAAATACCGCTTGCCTGCATCTTACGCGAGCAACGATCCCAAGTAAAGTCTGCCTTTACCATAGACTGCAATTTCATATTAAGGATCTCTCTCCAATCCATTTGCGGCTCGACCAGGTCCTTCAACAAGCGTCTAACACCTGCCGGTGTATGTCCAGCGCCTGCTGCCTTAGCCGCTTGCATAACAGCATTACGAATTTCATCTGACAGAACACGTTGTTCTTCTTCTGTCATCGGCTCACCTTTGCCATCGCCCGGTTCCAAGTGAATATCAAACTCGGGCCAATTGGAGTTAGGATCCTTAAGAAGCAGTTCATACACTTCTTCGGTGAACATACCCTTGTACTTTTTATCAAAACATGCTGTCACCCCAGATGTTTTTGGATTAGGCAAAACGCCGATATGATGTTCGTCCAATTCTGCATTAATGACATAGTCGGCAGCAGCATTCCACATCTTAGGTTTGCGGCTACCACGACGACTCATGTGGTCATATACGCAGTGTTCTACTTCGTGTCCTACCAGGAAGATGCACTCGGGTCGATCGAGCTTGCTAATGAAGTCTCTGTTGTAATAGAAATATCTACCATCCGTACCCGCAGTTTTGCACCACGGCTCGTCCGTAGCATCTCTTAAAATCAATCGTGTTGCAAGTGTTCCCCAGAATGGTTGCTGGAGAAGTAATGAGATTCGAGCCCTTGTCAATTGTTCCAAAACTGCTTCGGCACTATTGTTAATCATTTAATTCCTTTGTTGTATGTATTATACATTTATACAGTTAAACAGTCAAGTGGAAAAGGCCCTTGCGGGCCTTTTTTAATCTTCCAGGATGTATTTACCGTATTTTTCTTGGAATGTCTTGAACGTCTTCAGTTGCCGGTGACGAATAGGCAGGTTGTAATCACGCAGTGCAGTCTTAGCACCGAGCACAATCATCTCTGTCTGGAAATTGCTCATCATGTATGCAAAAAAGTGATCGATGCACTCATGCCATGTGTCCATAGTGAACCCATCTTCTTTTGCATTAGCCTTCGCAACCCATTCGTTCAGTGTGTAACACATAGAAATAGTCAGCGAATACATTGCGCTCAAGTCCTTAACATTAAGAGCCTTTTCCTTACCCATCAGCACATCTTCCGACTTAGGCATGCGAGCCGAAATCTTTCTGTGAGCACTAAATTCTGTTGCCAAGCCATCTCCGACAGTGCCAGCAACCAATGCCGTATTCATCGACTCAGGAATATCATCGCTAATCAGTTGCGAAACGAATACCCAAGTACGCGGGGTAGCGAATGCCTTGTCCGGGCTCTTGCTGTCGAAGTTAAACAATTTTTGTTTGTGATGCGACAAGAAACCTACCACGTCTGGGTGGATGCGGTTAGCGATTGCCCATTTTTGCCAATCTTCAAAGTTGGCCGCCATTTCCATGTGAACCAAACGATTAGCCAACGGACTTGGCATACGATATGTCACACCCTTGTCGCTATCCCTATTCCCTGCACAGACGATAGATACACCTTTTGGCAAGTGATATTCGCCGACGCGCCGATTAAGAATAAGCTGATATGCAGCAGCTTGAACGCTGGGTGGCGCAGCATTGATTTCGTCTAAGAAGAGAATGGCATTTGCCATATATGTGTCGGTAGGCAAGTCAGCAGGCTGTGCCCACTTCATTGTCTTTGTTTCGGGATCGAAGTACGGAATACCTTTAATATCGGTAGGTTCCAACAACAGCAGACGCATATCAATCACAGGGCGATTAGTTTCTTCGCCGATCTCTGCAATCAATTCCGATTTACCAATACCGGGCGGCCCCCAAATCATTGCAGGGCGACCTACCTTCATACAACGAGTAAGAAGGGTGCGTACATCACGTGGACGTTCGACGCGGGAGGTATCAAGTGTAGCCATTTAAATTATTCTCCAAGGGTTAAAAAGTTGCTATCTGTATATTATACGTTTATTGGCGGTATGTGTCAATTGGCTATTTTACGTCTCTTCAATGTAGAATTATAAACATCTTGGTAATGTCTAATATCATTTAGATCCCTTTGAGACATAAATCCGCATCTTGGCCAACTCATACGGTAGGGTGCGTTAGTTGGTCGATTGGTAGAAAGAGCAGAATTAGCATCGCTTACAGGCGTAGTAATCTGCCTGCCAAGATTTTCCATATAGGGAATTTGATTATATATTCTCTTCATTTTACGTGGCCTGCTAATAATTCCATAATCAATTTGCCTTCCATATCTTCTTTGAAGGTTGGCCAAATTTGGTAGAGTCTATCTTCAGTGATAGGCACATAGCCTTTCTTGCGTTTGGCATTAACGAGCTTGTCCAATTCATACCCGGTGACGTCGGCCTTAAACTGCATAGCTTTGCCTCTAGCTGCCCAAAATTTAGCACAATTCCAGCCGTCACGCTTGGTCGCCCACTTGTGTGCATTGGGCGTCGGCCGATACAAATATCCCCAGATTTTGTCATGATTATCTTCATTGCACCAGCCAATAAATCCATAATCGATATTTGACATTAGTTATCCTCTAAGTAATAAATACAATTATATATTAAAATATACTATATGTCTACCTTCTTGCCCACTTATCTCTATATAAAACAACATAATATAACCGGATTAAAATATTTCGGAAAGACAGTAAAATCTGACCCAGTTAAGTATAACGGATCGGGCCACTACTGGAAATTACACATAAAAGAGCACGGAAGAGATATATCAACTGTATGGTATACTTTATTCACAGATGAATTATCACTCACAGAATATGCATTAAATTTTTCGATGGAAAATAATATTGCCGAATCAGCAGATTGGGCAAATCTTAAACCAGAGAATGGACTAGACGGCGGATGTGTAGGAACTCACAGATCGGAATCTACAAAACAAAAATTATCGATAGCCAATAAAGGCAAGAAGCAATCAGATGAAACGATACAGAAAAGAGCAAAATCTAATACAGGAAAGATACACGGCCCTATTACAAAAGAAACTCGTGAAAAGATAAAAGAAGCACGAAAATTACAAACTATGAAACCACACTCGGATGAAACAAAGGCAAAAATGCGTCATCCTCATGGAAAACAAATATCTTGCCATTGTATTAAATGCAGACAAGAAATAGGTGTATCGAATATAAGAAAGCATTTCGGTAGTACGAAGTGCCATTCGCATATTAAAAGTATTTGATAGGTTATTTCTCTGGCATCTTACCATCAATCAACCAAACATAGGTAGGATATGTTACCGTCTCTTCAATAATGGCAGAAATAATATTCCAATTGCCGCCACCTAATCCGGCGCCAATTAAAGGAATATGTAATTCGGATACAACACCGACACCTTCCAGGAATGGCGCGGCATTGTTGATTTGTTCGAAGCAAGTCTGTATTGCATCATAGCTACAGTTTCTAGTAGGCATGCCAAATCCGTCCTGAGTAATTGCATTCCATATGACAAGCTCAGTGGTAGGACAGAATGGATATGCAAAACCTAGATCAAGTCCTTCCTCTTCATGAATAGTAACATAATCGGTATACGCTCCGGGATATTTCCTTTTTACTGCTAGGGCAACACCGGAACCCATAACACCCTGTGCATTGCATCCGTGAACAATATGACCGGATGTCACATCAAGTAAATTACCAGTTCTATAAATAAGTTTCATTAAATACTCCGTGTAGTTTGATGTCGAAAATTGTTTTCCCAGACTGATCCGGATAATGGTTTAAATTTGGGATAGTATGAATCATGTAAGTCGATAAGAGCATCAATTGCCATCACTGCATCAAATGGGAATCCTTGTCGGTCAGGTCGGTCAGTAACTGTTAGACTAGTCAATAAATCTCTACCTTCCTTATATCCCCAATATAAACGCAATTTATGTTGTATATGCGGAAATTTTTCCAAACGTTCAATCAGAGCCATTACTTCCTCGTCTTGATTTTTGATTGGATCTACCATCATATATTTATTGTTGCTTCAATAATTTACTTATATCACGCAATTGGTTGATTTCATTTGCTGCCTCTTCCAGCAAGTCTGCAATACGATCAGGTTTGTTTTCCTGAACACTCTTCCTGCCCGGAATCTGCCGGCGGATGCGGGCGCGTTCCCTCAGACGATATACAAGGTCTTGTTTGTTCATTTCATTAGCTCGTCTATTTCAATATCTGAATATCCTTCAGACTTCAACTCTGCTATTGCTTCGATTTGACTATCTCGTATAAGTTCAATAGTTTGAATGGCCAAATCATACGGGCAGTAAAATACTTGTTCGTTCATTCTTCGTCTCCATAGTGTTCAATCACCGCATTAGCAACAACACGGTATAGGTCAGCGGACATATTATTTGCCACGACCTGCATTGTTTCTCTTATTAGCAACTCGGCGAATTTTTCTGGATCATCAATGGTGTATTGTGGCCAAGTGTGCTGATTGCCACTATTATAATGTCCGCCAGCCTGTGACCAAAGTTCTTTAATTCGTTCGTTCATTCTTTAACTCCGAAATGTTGTTTAATCAAATCTGTTCTAACAGCCTCGATGGCCAAATCCCAGCCATTGCTCTCACCGAGCCATTTAACCTGCCCTAAGTCATTGATAATATCCCGAACAATCAACTTGGCGAACTTTTCCGAATAAACTTCCATAAAGGATGATAAAGCCTCCGGGGTTCCTTGACCGGCATTGTTATACGCCTTTAATGCAAGTTCTTTAAGTCGTTCGTTCATGCTTCTGCTCCACACCTTCTGGATTTAATAGTTGAAAACAAACATACTCCTGGCAATCGCTGCCAGGATCTCTTTTTTCTTTATGCAGGCGACACCAACCATCGCCAGTGTAGCGACCTTCGGCGTCACCGTTGAAGTTGTAGTAAGCACAGTGGTCACAGCAAGTAAACCCCGGGGCACAATCAGGACAGAGTTTCATGTTAACCTACAATCAAAGAGGTTATCACCAACACCAAAAATATCAGGGCAATCATACCACCGATCATAGTAATAAAAGTTCTTAGTTTCATCAATCTTCTCCGCAGTTACAAT
>Ga0194060_10000342_pt1 | contig 33942 bp, 20 predicted proteins | sample SepL225m_MetaG_FD_163427 | JGI IMG/M metagenome (GOLD analysis project Ga0194060, IMG submission 163427) | Anoxic zone freshwater microbial communities from boreal shield lake in IISD Experimental Lakes Area, Ontario, Canada - Sep2016-L222-5m | ecosystem: Environmental > Aquatic > Freshwater >...
GTTCCAGTAGTGCTCTTTGATGATGATCTCACGGGCCAGCCCCTGCGCCGCTGAAGCGATGCAGGGCAGGCCGGTGATTGCGTAGTTGCCATCCGGGCGGGGGAGAAGCCGGTATCTGCAATGCAAGGCGTTGAAAAGAACAGTTCGACTGCGAAGCAGTTGAACTGCTCTCTATAGGATGAAGCGGAATTGAGTCGGTGTGCGGGTGAAACCGGTGTGGGCTATCGCCACACCACCCGCGTGCCGGCGCGGCCGTCGAGGGCCGGGATCAGGTGGTCGGGGTCAGTAATGAGCACTTCGCGCCCGCCTCCTTCGAGGTACATCAGGGCCGCTTTCACTTTCGGGCCCATGCTGCCGGGCGCAAAGTGCCCCTTGTGCAGGTACTCGCGCGCCTCCTCGCAGGTTAGCACATCAAGCGGGCGCTGGGCGGCTGTTCCGTAATCCAGGCAAACCCTCTCCGTGTTGGTCAGCAGGACGAAGAGGTCCGCCTTGATGTCCACAGCCAGCAGGGCGCTGGAGAGATCCTTGTCGACCACGGCTTCGACGCCCATGTACTCGTTGCGCTCGTTCTTGCTGATGGGCACGCCTCCGCCTCCCAGCGCGAGAACGACGTTACCGGCATAGACCAGCGAACGAACCATCTTGCTCTGGATGATCTTCTTCGGGATCGGACTTGGCACGATGCGGCGGTAACCCCGCCCGGCATCCTCGGCGACGTGCCATCCCGGGAACCGCCGCCGCAGGGCTTCGGCCTCCACCTCCGTATAAAACGGCCCCACCGGCTTGGTCGGGTTCTCGAAGGCTGGATCATGTGGATCCACCACTACCTGCGTGATCATCGTGACCACGTACTTGCGGATGCCGTGACGCCGCAGCTCGTTGAGCAATTCCTGTTGCAGGATGTACCCCAGCGAACCCTCCGTCTGGGCCACCAGGACGTCGAGGGGCAAATCGGGAACCATCTCCCGCGCCAGTGCGTTCTGCATCAGGAGGTTGCCCACCTGGGGACCGTTGCCGTGGGTAATCACCAGTTCGTAGCCGCGTTCCAGAAGCGTCAGCAGGCGCCCGCACATATGGCGGGCATTAGCCTGCTGCTCGGGGTAGGTCCCGGCTTCGCCGGTTTTGTGAATGACGTTGCCGCCAAACGCGACCAAGGCAACCGAGCCATCACGGACGCTTGTGGATGTTTTTTCCAGCATCTTCGTTCAGTGATTCATTCCTTAATCGAAGCGATAGGCCGGCGGCTTGGGATTGAGCCAGTCAATCAAAGCCTTCCGGATGGTCATGGCGAACACCATGTTGCCGTACGGGTTGTAGTGGCCGAACACCTGGGCGCCAGCCCGCTCCACGTAGAGCTTCTCGCAGTACTGCTCGACCGACCCTTTAAACAACTTGGCCTCCTCGCCGATCGTTGGCAAGGTGTCGATATAGAGGTACTTCTCCTTGTTCAGGAACTCCACAAACTCGGCGTCGAACCTCGTCCCTTTTTTCACGTACTGCTGCAGGGTGGGTACGTCGTAGCTCAGCATGAGCATCAATTTCCGGTTGTTGGCCTTGCACCACCTGCGGAATTTGTCCACGGTGAACATCGTGGAGCGGATGCCGTAGGCAATGTGGAGTTTCTTGGCATCGGCCTGGCGCGTCTTCGGGCTGCGCAGGTTAACCTTGATGCCGAACGCCTCCGCCAGCTTCTCCAGCTCTTCCACGGGGGCCTCCCCGCCTTCGCGCAGGCAGTACAGGTGGGCGACCGGGTCGTCCTTGAAGGCGTTATAGAAGTTATCCGCGCCGACCAGCTTGCGCAAGTCGGTGACCTTCTTGAACATGCCGGGACGTTCCTCCCACTTTCCTGTGGAAACGTTAAAGCGCAAATGCGTCCAGGGGAAGCCGTGGACGGGATAGCCGTCCTTCTTGCCGCGCGGCAGGGCCCGGCACATCCAGGCGACGCGGACCCAGCGGGCGGCGTCGATGTTGCGCATATAGTCATCGTCCCAGATGTTCAGGATGATGTACTCGGCGGAGAAATCCTTGGTGGCCTCCATTCGCATCGCCCGGCGGTAGGCCTGATAGACGCCGTAGCCGCCGACACCGTAGTTCCGGATCGGTTCGCGGAAGTTGGCGGCGAGCGCTTCCTGCCAGGTTTCGCCGTCGCTCACCTGCGCGCACTGCGTGTAGCTGTCGCCGTAGGTATTGATCCGGCACGGCTGATCCGCATAGTTGATCATGGTGCGGTGCTTGGCGCGGGGTGCATAGGTGCCGGCGGTAATCGCGCCGTTCATCCCGTCCTTCATGCAGTGGTTCCGGTGGAGGTAGCCCAGTTCGGCGTCGAACTCGAGGATGGCCGGGTTCTTCGGATCCATGTACCGCTCGATTTCGATCGGATGGTATCCCCCCTGGTGCAACAGTTGTTTCAGATTCTTAAGATCGCCCATGTTCATGTCTCCTTAGGTATTGGTTTGTTCAATCAGAAGTCGTTTTCCTAGTGTCCGCCCGGGGCTCCGACGAGTTCAGACGGGCAGGGATCGTAGTGAGGGTGGGGCACCCGCGGCACCCGGTGCCCGCCGCTCTGGTACTGTGAGGGCACGCTGGAGCAGCCCAGCCGAAGCACCGGACAGACGGGGTCGGTGGGGTGCTCGGGCAGGCGCAGAATCACGCGTCCGTCGCGCTGCTCGAACGGCACCGGGCCATGACCGAGGATCTCCGCCTGCAGCACGCGCGGTTCGATTCCGCCGAGTACGCAATGCGCGCCGGGATAATTGCGAAGCAACACAAACAGGTCGTTGTGCTTGACGGTGCAGGGGCCAAAACTGTTCCAGTCGCCGCGATGCTCGCCGCGCGTTTGAAGATCGAAGCTCCAGACATGGGTGGTGCCGAAGATGGCGGCGCCGTTGGTCTTCAGCCAGGCGCCGATCGTGCGCAGGCGTTCCACCGCTTCCGCCGGGATGGATCCATCGCCGCGCGGTCCGACGTTCAGCAGGAGGTTGCCGCGGCCGGCGGCCGCCGCTCCCAAGAGGCCCGCCATCTGACCGGGTGATTTCCAGTCGTGGTCGCCAGCCTGGTAACCCCACGAGTTGTTGAGGCTGAGACAGCCCTCCCAGGGGCGCCAGGGCGCCGGTGCGCCCATATGGCCTTCGGGCGTGGCGAAGTCGCCGGGCAGACCGTTCCGCGGATTGAAGAGAATGTCGGGCTGGATGGCGCGGATGCGCGCGTCCAACTCGGCGGCCCGCCAGCCTTCGGCGTTGAAGGGCCACCAGCCATCGTACCAGAAGACATCCATGGGGAAGAGTTCCGCGAGCTCCACGCAGCGCGCGTGGGTGGAGGCAATAAATTTCTCATACGCGCCGCGGTCTTCGAGCGCCTCGACGGCGTCGGGTTGATCCATCCAGTTGTTCAGGCTGTGGTATAGCCCGATCCGCAGGCCGCGCTTCCGGGCCGCCGCCACCATCTCAGCTACCAGGTCGCGGCCGCAATGGGTCCATGTGCTGAAGTCGGACAGTTTGCTGCGATAGAGCCGGAATCCCTCGTGGTGCATCGTGGTCAGCACGACGTAGCGCATGCCAGCCGTCATGGCCAGGTCGCATATGGCCTCGGCGTCGAAGGCTTCGGCGGTGAATCGTTTCGCCAGATCGCGATACTCGTCGCGCGGAATCGCCTCGCGGTTCATGACCCACTCGCCGCGGCCGAGCAGGCTGTATAGTCCATAATGTACAAAAAGCCCAAAACGGGCATCGGTGAACCAGTCTGCTTTCACAACATCTCCAAACAATCGATAACGGCGCCGAATGTCCTTTAGTTTCGGTCTTTCTTGCAAACGATTGGCTAACGTGTATCATTATTTACCTAGCGTGTCGATAGACAAGTGTAAAGGAGCTTCCCATGTGCGAGAAGGATTTGAAAGGCGCCCTGCGACTGGCGCATCTGTTCACGGACCATGCCGTTCTGCAGCGCGCCCTGCCCGTGCCCGTCTGGGGTTGGACCCGGCCGGGCGTACGCGTGCGCGTGACGCTTGGGTCGTACACGGCTGAAACGCGATCCGGTGACGACGGTCGATTCCTGGTCCGCCTGCCGCCGATGCCGGCCGGGGGACCTTACGATTTGGACGTGAGCGCGCCGGATCCGGACGCCCACGTGCGCATCACCGACGTCATGGTCGGTGAAGTATGGGTGTGCTCCGGTCAGTCCAACATGGAGTGGCCGGTCCGGGAGACGGCGTTCGATCCACAGACGCTGACGCAGGGGGATTCCCGCGTGCGGTCGCTGACCGTGCCGCAGTTGGCCCAGCTCGGGCGCCGATCCGATGTCAGCGCCTGCTGGCAGGTGGCGACCCCTCAGGCGGTCCAGGCGTTTACGGCGGTGGGGTTCTTCTTCGGTCGGCGGCTGTCGCGCGAACTGGACGTGGCGGTGGGGCTGATCAATGCGTCGTGGGGCGGCACGCGGGTCGAGTCCTGGATTGGCCGCGAGGAATTGGTGCGGCATCCCCGGACGCGCAATGACGTGGCGCGTTACGAGGCGTCGGTATCCACCAGCGCCTACTGGAACCGGTTTGCCCCCCTCGAGCCGGATAGTCCTGAAGCCCAGGCGCCGGACTATCCGCGCGATCCGGGAAATACCGGGGCCGGCAACGGCTGGGCAAACACCGGTTATGATGACAGCGCCTGGCCATCCGTCAGGACGCCGGGGACGTGGAACCGGAGCGGCGGCCCCGATACCAACGGCGTGTTCTGGTTCCGCCGTGCCCTCGATATTCCCGCCGAATGGGCGGGCAAAGACCTCACTCTGGGACTCGGCGCGATCGACAAGCAGGACGTCACCTACTTCAACGGCGAGCAAGTCGGCGCCATGGGGCGCTACCTTGAAGAACAGCACTGGTGCGTTCCCCGCGTCTACACCGTGCCCGGACGTCTGGTCAAGGCGGGGCCCGCCACGATCGCCGTGCGCGTCTATTCGTTCATCCATGACGGTGGCCTGATCGGGCCGGCGGAGCGGATGACGGTGGGGCCAGCGGACGGGAGCGCGGAACCGATGGGCCTGGCGGGCGTCTGGCGGATGCAGTGTGAGTACGATTTCGGGCGGGTGGCGCTCATGTCAGTCCCCTTCGGTCCCGGTAATCCGCAGACCCCCTCCATTCTCAACGACAGCATGATTCAGCCGCTGATCCCGTATGCCATCCGGGGCGCGACTTGGTACCAGGGCGAAAGCAACGACGAAGACGGGCTTGCGTACGGCTGGATGCTGCGCGCGCTGATCCGCGATTGGCGCCGGGCGTGGGGCCAGGGCGACTTCGCGTTCCTCACGGTCCAACTGGCCAATTTCAAGCAACCGATGTCCTACCAGGCCGATAGCAAGTGGGCCTGGATACGCGAGGCGCAGTTGCAGAGCCTCCAGGAGGCGAATACCGGCCTGGCGGTGGCAATCGATATCGGCGAGGTCGCGGACATCCACCCGCGCAACAAGCAGGACGTGGGCCTGCGGCTGGCACAGTCGGCGCTGGCGCTCGTGCATGGCAAGCCTCTTGTGCCCTCCGGCCCACTCTACCGGGACCGTGTCATCGAGGGCGACCGGATCCGCCTTCAGTTCAACCACACGGGCGGCGGCCTGGTGGCGCGGAACGGGGCGTTGAAGACGTTTGTGATTGCCGGGACCAACCGGAATTTCGTGGACGCGGAGGCGTGGATCGAGGATGACACGGTAGTCGTGCGTTCGACGGCGGTGTCGGAACCCGTGGCAGTCCGCTACGCGTGGGCCGACAATCCGGACGGTTGCAACCTGTACAATCGGGAGGGCCTGCCGGCCTCGCCCTTCCGAACGGATGAGTGGTGAACGCGCCGCTTTTCGTCCCCGATCTCGCCGCGCTCGAGCGCAAACTCGCCAATCCGCCGCCGATGCTGGCCGGATGCCTGGCGCGTTTCAGGGAGCGGCTGATACTGGACAGCGACTTCCGTCGTGACCATATTTTTCTGCCCGCGCTACTGGGCGATCCGGACGCCATCGTCGAGGCCAGGGAACGGATCACGCTCCTGGCGGCGGATCCCTTGCTCCTGGCGGCCGGGCGCCCCGGTACCAAGGCACCCGCGCAGGACACCCTCGACAACCATATCTGGTGCATTACGCCGCGGGCCATGCGCCTGGCCGCCTACTTCACCTGGCTCGACCTTCATGGCGCCTGGACGCCCGACGAGCGCCGCATCGTCGGGAAAGGGCTCCTGGATTTTTTCGACGCCTACGCGATCCCTGTGTTGCGCGCACGGATTCCGGGCGGACACAATCAACAGTTCTCGATGACCTTGTGCGGCGTGGTCCTCGGGCATGTGTTTGCGGAGGTGGAGGGGGTGGCTGATCGCGCCCGGGCCTTGCGCGAGTGGATTCGCCCGAAGTTCGAGCAGGTGCTCGGATTGATGCCCGCGAGCGGTTACTCCGGGGAGGGAACAACTTACCAGTCCGACGTCGTGACAGGGCTGGTCATGTGGGCGGGTGTGTTCCTCGAACAGCTCGGCGAACGCGATATCTGGAACCGCCGCTGGACGCCCGGCGGTTGGAGTTTTTCCGCCACGCTGAGGATGGAAGCGGCCATGGCCGGCGTTGGTGGACTCCTGCCGCCGTGGGATCACTACGGCTGGCAGCGCGTTCACAACCTGGCCGCCCGCACGCTCTGGGCCGGCCTCTCCGGCGATGCCTCGCTGTTGCGGATCGCCGGGGCGGTCTGGGACGAGAAACACCAGCTTGCCTGGCGGCCCGATGACCGGCTCTGGACGTTGCTTTACTGGCCGGAACGCGAGGGAGAAGAGGTGTCGGGGGCCGGGTGTCGGGTGTCGGGGGGAACACTTGCCGGCTGGAGCGAGCCGGCGGTGGGGGCGACGGTCGAGCACCTGTCGCGAAAACTGCGGGTAATGGCGGTGTGGGACCGGTGCGCGGGAAACGTGCAAGGGCTTAGCCGCGAGCAGGTCAATCCCAACCACCTGATGGTGGACCTGGACGGAGAACCGATCACGGCGGACGGGGTGGAGGACGGCAGTGCTCCTCTTTTCTCCCGCGAGGCCGTGGCGCGGACCCTGGAGGCGTTTCAACCGGTCGAACAGGAGATGATTATCCGGCAGTACGGCAGTCTGGAGGCCTGGGGCCTGCGCAATCAACACGGGTTTCTCGGCGCGTCCTGCGCGGTCGTGGTTGACGGTTGGGAAAGTTACTTCCCGCGCCGGTCGCGCGAGGGGCGGCTGGTGTTCGAGCGCCGGGATCCGGAACGCCATACGTTCGCCGGCGAGGCAGCGGCGTATTACCAGCCGGCTTTCGACGTCACGCGCATGCGGCGCACGGTGTCGCTGAACGCCGCGGGCATCACCTGGGTGGTGGACGATCTGCGGGCACCCACCGTGCACGACTTTACCTGGCGAATCTGGTTGCGGCGCGGCGCACGGGCGACAGGTCCTCTTCGGGTGCGGCTCGATCTGCCCCGGGGTGGCGGGATGACATTCGCCTGGCTGGCCGAGACGAACGGCGTCGGGCAAAGCGGCGCCGTGTCGCTCACCACCGTGCCGTCCTTCCCCAAAGTCTGGGGGAGCGCTGGCGCGTGGCCGGAATCGGGGAGCGAACGTTGCGATCTGGCGGCGTCGGGGCGGACGGTGCGGTTTGTCGCCTGCCTGGTGCCCGAGGGTGTGGAGGGGTTGGCGGTTCGGCGGGTTGCCGACGGGGTGTGGGAAGCGACCTGGGAAGGTGGCTCAGACCGGTTCGACTGGCCTCCGGAGATCGCCGTGCTGCCCGATCCGGCACCGGTCCGCGGCGAACAGGCCGGGCATGATCTTGGCCTTGGCGACTGGGATGAAGCCCCCTATGGACTTCTTCATGACGAGTCGGACGCCCTGCTGCTTGCGGCGTTGGATGACCCGCCTGTTGGGGACTGGCGCCGCACCGGCGCGGCCATGCAGACCCTCGCTGTCCGCGGGAACCGAGAAGCGATGCCGAAGATCGTCGCTTTGCTACTCGATGCCCGGCAGAACTACACCGTCCATTCCGTCGCCGCCTGGTGCCTGGGACACGTGCGGTACGCGCCGGCGCTCGATGTGCTGCGTCGGATGCGGTCGCTTCCCGAGGTCAATGCCGCCGCCCGGGCCCGCTGGGCGGTGGAGCGGATCGGGCAGGCCGTCAGTCCTTTGGAACGGTCGCCACCGTGTCGCCTTCCACCCATTCCGTCTCCAGGGTGAGCGTTCTGCGGACAGCGTTAGGGTGTTCGATGCGCCAGTAGATCAGGCGAACGGCTTCCGCACCAAGTTCCTCGACGGGTATGGCGCAGGTGGTTAGTTTCGGGCCGTCATACCACTGAGGAATGGCGTGGTCAAAACCGGTTACGCTGATATCGTCAGGCACGCGCAGTCCCAATTCCCCCAGGCGCCGGATCGCATGGACGGCGAACCAGTCGTTGTAGGCGGCAATGGCGGTAAACCGCTGGCGCAGGACTTGAGGGCGCGTTTCGCCCGCGAGCAGGTCGTCAATATGGATTGGGCTCTGGCCCCCGGCATTGACCTTCAGTTGTGTCAGATCCGAGGGACAGGCGGCGCCCGCCAACTCAAGTCCGGTACGCACCCCCGCGAGGCGTTCACGGGCGATCCGGGTTTCCGGCCCGATGAAGGCCACCCGCCGGTGTCCCTTGGCCGCCAGATGCTCACCCAGCTGAAGGCCACCCCCAAAATTGTCCACGGATACCACATCGGCGTTCGACGGGCCGCGAAAGATATAAACCTGAGGCATCGGGCAGGGTGCCTCCGGCAGAAGCGCGTGCTCGGCGCCCCGGACGATCACCACGCCGTCGACCTGGCTGCGCGCCACCACCAGCGGCCACACCCCGGTCGGTTCCAGGCAGCTGACGACCTCGCTGGCGCATTCCCGGGCTCCCCGCCGCAGGCCGTCGCGCAGACGCGCGTGAAACGGCGAGTCCGTGTTCTTTCCATCCCGATCCGGCGTCAGGGTGCAGATCGCATGCAGCAAGTCCTTGCCTGCAGCCAACTTGCGCGAAGGCGGGAGTGCTATGCCGGACAGTCTGGCGGCTTCGAGGATGCGCGACCGGGTTTCTTCGCTGATCCCGCTTTCACCCCGCAGTGCCCGGGAAACCGTCATTTGCGATACATTCAACCGTTTGGCAAGCGTTCGTTGCAGCATAGCCATGGCATTCTCCTCTTTTCTTAAATCAAGCCGAACGCTACCTGCCGCCTTCCGTTTTGTAAAGCCTTGAAAATGCGATAAATGACGGCAGGGATGCCGGAAGCTGCCGTGTCAAACTTTTCTCCTTATCCTTTCGGCTTTACGGAGTGATAACGTTCGGCTATCGTTTATAGTTACCTTGGGGTGTGGAAGCGTTCGGGGCAACCCGCTAGGGCGATGCTTCAAGGTGGGAGGAAATAATAAATGTTCTCGGTACGTTCCATCAATTTGAACTGTTCGGCCATTGACGACGAGGCTGGCAACACGGTGGCTTATGTCACGCCGCAGGGCTGGGTGGATTGGCTGCTGCGGGCGCCCGGACAGCCCGGTGAGCATCTCGAGACCCTCGACAAGGAAACTCATTTGGGCAATGTGCGAGGCCTGAAGTTTAACCTGCATGTGCAACAACCGGGAACCGAGGTCATTGGAGTTCCCGAGATCCGGATTGTTGACCAGGGGCGCAAGGTGATCGTCAGGGCCCTGTCCGCGTCGCGGGACGGTTCCCTGCGGGCTGATTACAGCGCGGAGCTCCTTGTCTCGGCCGGCACCGGCCGCTACGAGTGGCATCTGGTCACACGTCTGGAAAGCACGGCTTCCACGCCGCTGCATTTGAAGTGGATGGAGTACAACAACATCCTGCCGGCCGATACCGGCGGACGGTTCCTCTTCGAGCGGCGGAAGAAGTTTGACCGGTGCATGATCCAGGATGCGGAGGGTGTGGTCTGGGATCTCCCTCATCAGCATGTGCTGGACTACTGGCTCATCGGGCGGCCCGGCCAGGAGAAACTGCCCCTGCCGCAGCCCGGCGCTCCGGGGAATTGGGGCGGGTTCTTCGGCGAAGCGTTCAATCCCATCCTGACAGTGGAGTCCTGTGACGGCGAACCGTGTTGGGGAATTTGCGATGCGTACTACGATTTCCATTGCTGCACCCGGCCCACCGGACCCTTGCGCCCCGGCGAAGCGTGGAACTGGCGCTACCGCATCCATTATCTGGACGCGGCCGAGGCAAAGCTGTTGCTGGCGAAGGCGCGCCGGATGACGGTGTCCGAGGCGGATTGGCAGGATCGGGGCGGCGCACGCCTGGGGCTGGGGTTCAACGACTTCCGCACGTCCGTACGGTTGGATGGTATTGACGAAGGCTCGGCTTTCATTCCCGACGGCCGCGAACGGTTCTGGGAGAAGTCCGGCGGGCCGGATGGTCATGGTCTGGTGAAAATGGTTTCGAAGCAGCGCGGCGAACTCGTCTGGTCGGCGGCAGTTATCAATCCGACGCAAATGCCTTCCGCCAGCCGCCTGCGGATTCGCGGCAAGATGAAGGTGGAAGGCGACGGCCGCCTGTTCTTCCGCCTCCGGCCCCACGTCTTCCAGTGGCAGCCGGAACCGCACGTGGATTGGATGCCCGTGATCTGTTCCGAGCCGGTCGGTGACACGGCCGGCCGTTGGGTCGAGTTCACCGTGCCGGAACTGGCGCGGACGGCGCAGGAGCGGGACACCGAACTGGGCATCGAACTGGTCATGGACGGTCCCGGCACGGGATGCGTGAGCGGCCTGGACGTCACGCTCGACCCCATCTAGTTTACGACGGCGCTACTAAATGGGTGCCGCCGCGACTATGCGCGGCGGTTTCTCCGCCCCAACCGCTGCGCCGGGCCAAAGTCCCGATCTAATTTGGAGAAATTCGAATCGATGTACGAAAAGCAGGCGTTCCGCGCTATTCATGCAAGACTCGTTGAGATCGAAACATGAAGAGGCCAAGCATGAACAGGAACGACACGTCAAACTTCGCGCACGACGCCCTGAATGACGATTCGCCCTTGTCACCTCGGCGTGCCTCGTGATAGTGTTGACGGAATCGTTTCGCAAGCGTTAGTCGTGGGGAGAGTGCCGTAGGACGGGTGATCCGAAACCGGCGGCGGGTTTTTCATGGCGGTCAACACGAAAAGGAATCCTGGGAGCAGGGGTATCATGACGAAAGAGACTTCAGGAAAAGCGACGATGAGACTGACGAAGACGCTGATGATTATGGCGCTCAGCCTGGCGGGCGTTGTCTGCCGCGGCGAGATGCCTGAGGTCTCCCTGACGGACGAGGACTTCAAGAAGCTGGATTCCTTCGAAGTCGTTGTGTTGACCAAAGCGGACAAGACGTTTGGCGCCCGTGACTTTCGAAGCTCTCTCGCGGCCTACGACAGTTTCGTGCAGCAGTATCCAAAATCCAAGGCCACTCCTTACGCCCTGCTGCGCAAGGGGCGCTGCCTCCAGCTCGACGACAAGCGCTTCGAAGCGCTCAAGATCTATAACGAGGTGATGGACTACTTCCCCAACGCGGTCGCTTATGCCGGTGCGGCGCTTTATTTCATCGGCGAGTGTCACTGGCTCAACGGCAATCCTGCGGATGCCATGAAAGCCTGGGCCGAGATGGCGAAGGACGTGGACTACCGCAAGCATCCCCTCGCCGCCGGGGCCATCAACCAGCTTGCCGACAATCTGGGTCGGCAGGAAAAATGGAAAGAGGCGGTTGAATATTACATGCAGGTGGCGGTGGACTTTCGCGAGGCCAATAGAGAGTCCGCCTACGCCGCCATCGGCAAGGCGATGGATATCTACGTGCGCGCCACGCCGAACGAGGCCAAGCTGCGCGAATTTTACGGTAAGGTTCGTGGCTTCGATCGCAATCCGCATGCCGCCGACGACAATGACTACTGGCAGAACCTGATGGCCGCCATTGACGCCCGCGGCGAGTTCGTCCAGACCGACCTCTCCAATCGCGAGAGTTACTTCCGTTACTGGGCCCGGGCCATGGACGGCAAGTTCCCCCAATGGGATGACTTCCAGATCGCCCAGGCCCGCTATCAGTTCCAGGGCGACGGCGACGAGCAGAAGTGGATGGCGCGGCTCGACCGGCAGTTCGAGGCCGGTCAGAAGCCGGGCGACTATAGCCGCATCGTCAAATGGCTCACCGTGTATGGGAAAAACAAGAAGAAGATGGCCGAGTACTACGCCAAACTGTCGTTCGATCAGATGAAGAACGTTCAGATCGTTGAACTCATCAAGGCGCTCTACGAAAAGGTGTCTATCGAAATGGGGCGCAACGCGATCCCGAAGCTGAAAGCCGACCAGATGAACGACGACGAGCGCGAGAAGCTGGGCGAGTGGATCGGCGCTCGCGATCCGGCGGGCGTGGCGATGTTATTTGACGCGATGACCGACAAACCCCGTGGCGCGATCGGCATGGCCCGCATCTATAACAGGGCGGATCCGTCGCAGCCGGAGAAGGGCCTCAAGGTCGTGGTGGGCGCACTCGGCGATCCGCGTTACGCCCAGGAAGCTTACTTCCTGAAGGGTGGTTTCCACCGTGCGTTGAGCCAGGTGGATGAAGCCATCTCGGCCTACCGGCAATCCGACTGGCCGCCGAAGAGTTCGTTCTGCATTGCCTCGTGCCTCCTGCAGCAGGGCAAGCGCGACCAGGCGGTGGCGACCCTGCGCGAGATCGAGAACTTCTTTCCCAAGGAGGCGCCCCAGGCGGCGCTGCTCGTCGCGTACGCCTACCGCGACACGCGGGAGAAGAAACTCTACATCGCCGAGTTGCGCGGGTTGATCACGAAATATAAGGCCAGCAGCGAGCAGAGCCAGGCGCACCGGGAACTGGAGGCGATGGGCATCCAGATGGGTCCGGGCGGTTTGGAAGAGCGCGAGCGCTGATCGGCGCGGCAGAGAGACGGATGGGGTCCGAGTTTTGGATAGGAGGGAACCTTGAAAAGCCTGTTGAGACGTTGGATGATGTTGGAAACGGTGGAGTCTAGGGTGCGCGTACGGGGCTCCGCCGCGTCGGCGCGTCTCGTGCTGGCGCTGGCCTGTCTGGCGTTCGCATGGCCGGGCGAGGCGCCGGCGGCGCGCGAGGCCAAGGTGCAGGGCGCGGACATGGAGGCGCAGCGGCTCCTGGACAAGGCCGGCGAATTGCTCGATGCCGGCGAGAAGGAGCGCGGCGTCAGGATGCTCGAAACGGTCCTCGAACAGTTTCCCACCAGCCGCGTGCGCTATCCCGCCTATCTGGCGCTGGGCAAGTACTATCTTAAGACCCACGAGCAGATCAAGGCCATCGCGTATCTGGCGAACCTCAAGTCGCTGGAGTCGTCGATGAACGAACTGGCGGCCGAGGAGCGGAATATCTACGTCGAGGGCATGTTCCTGATGGGCACGGCGTACTTCCAGGTGCGCAACTACGGAGCGGCGTTCCCCATCCTGCGCAAGATCACGAGCAACTTCCCCAATACCATGTGGGCGAACCAGTCCTACTACTACATCGGCATGTGCCACTTCGTGCAGCAGAACTGGAGCAAGGCCATTGACGCGCTGAACCTGGTGGGCACCTTTATCGATACGGACGCCGGCGGATCCACCGACCTGGCCGAAGCCGGACGGCGATTCTATATCAAGGTGACCGATACGGACCTGCCCATCCAGTTGAGGCTCGGGCAGCGGATCTGGGTGGACCTTGAGACCAGCCACGGCGACAAGGAGAAGATCGAGGCCATTCCCCTGAGCGCCTCCGGCGACGTCATGATCGGCTCGCTGCCTACCGAAGTCGGTGTGGCTAAACCCGGCGACGGCGTGCTTCAGGTGCTGGGCGGCGATATCGTGACCGCGCGCTACACGGACGCCAACACACGGGACGGGAAGGCCAACGTGATCCGCGAGAAGAAGGTCCGCATCGTTGCGCCGGGATCACTGAACATCACGCTCGGCGACCTCACGACGCCCGCTCCAGCCGCCTATCTGGAACAGCCGCTCGGCCTGGTGGTGCAGGACGCCGACATGGACACCTCGGACGCCGCCGATTCCGTCTCGGTCAAACTGGTGGCGCGCTACCGCGAGCAGAAGGCAAAAGAGGAAGACGACACGCCCCAGAACACGGTGGATTTGCAGAAGATCCTGAACACCGAGACCCAGACCGTTTACCGCACGCGCGACGAACTGATCCTTCGCCTGACCGAGGGCGGCGCCGCGCCCGTTCACTCGGGCCGGTTCACGGGCACCGTCGTGGTGCATACCGCCACGCCTGAACGCCCGGCGAACACGACCGACGACCTGCTCTCCTGCGTCGAGGGCGACGAGATTGTGGCGACCTACATCGACGAGGTGAACCTGAGCGGCTCGCCCCGCACCGTCCAGGCGACCGTGTCCGTCGCCGGCACGATCGACAACAGTCCGCAGTCCATGACGGACACGGTGAATGACCCCATCGTCAAAGCGAAGAAAAATATCGTCGAGGCCACGGCCTACCTGGAACTCGCGCGCATCTTCAAGGGCATGGGCCTGATGAAGGGTGCCCGGCAAAAGGCGGACGAGGGGCTGGACCGCGTGGACTTCATCATCCGCACCACGAGCCCCATTCCCCGGGACCTGCGCCAGAACGCCTTCAAGACCAAGTGGGATCTCTTCATTGCGGCGGACGATTTCGAGAGCGCCATCGCGACGTGCGAGGCCTTCAGCCGGCTGTATCCGGATTCCCCGATGGTTGATGAAGCGCTCATGGGAATTGCCAAGGTTCACATGGATCTGAAGAAGTACAAGGAAGCCACGGCGGTGCTCTCCCGCATCCTCGGGCTTCCCAAGTCTCAGGCCAAGGCCGAGGCGCAGTTCCGCATCGCCGAGATTTCGGAGCTGAAGGCCAAGGAGGTCGCCGCCGACCGTACCGCTCGCCCCGGCGATGTAACCACCACGCGCGAAGCGGCGGTGCAACAGTACAAACTGTGCGCCGAACGCTACCCGGACAGCGAATTCGCGGGGCAGTCGCTGTCGAAAATGGTGGACTACTATGTGGATCAGAAGGACTACGCGCAGGCCAACGAGTTGCTCGCGCGGGCCTTCCTGGAACATCCGGACGCCTCCTTCCTCGATGCCATGCTGCTTAAGTGGGTGGTCGTGGCGTTCGGCTCGGGCGACTACGCCAAGGCGCGGGAAAAGTGTTCGACGCTTCTTTTTGATTACCCGGACAGTCCCTATGCGGAGAAGGCCAAGCAGATATTGCCGAAGATTGAACAGAAACTCAGCGCCGCAGCGGCGCCAGCAGCAGAAAAGATAGGGGAGTAAAGACGCCATGACGAACATGCACCGAACACTGAGTTGGCGCGCGGGCCTGAGTCTTGCGCTTGGAGTCCTCACCCTCGGCGGCGGCGTCCGGGCCCAGCAGGCGGCCCCGCCGGACGAGAAAGCGGCCGCGCTTCAGAAACTCATCGAGAGTGTCCAGCGCGACCCCGCCTCCGCCACGCCCGAGACCGTGGCCCAGATGATCACGCTCGGCAAGGAGACGCGCCGCCCGCAGGCTGCGGCGGCCCTGACCAAGGGCTACCTGGCCCAACGCCGCGACGTGGCGCCGGAATTGATCCTGGCGGCGGCCGAGATTGCCGAGTGGGCCGGCGACATCCGGACCGCGGCGGGACGCTACAAACAGTATCTCCGGGTCGCCCCGGCGGGCGCCGACCTCTCCGGCCCCATCCAGCAACTGTACCGCCTGCTGCTGAGCGGGGAGGGTAACGCTGACGACGCCTATCGCCTGATGACCGAACTGGGCGACAAGGGCCGGGCCACGCCGGCCTTGAAACGGTATGACCGCTGGTTCCTGGACGAGGCGAGCCGGCGCAAGGATGTGCCTGCCCGGGCCGCCCGCCTCGCCGCCATCATGGCCGATGCGATGCCCCTTGAACTCGAACGGCAACTCGCCTGGGATCATCTGGACGGGCTGATGCGCGACCTGGCCGCCGCAGCCCCCTCGCAGTACCCCGCCGTGCCCGACTGCCGCAAGATCGCGCCGCTGATTCGTGAGAACGCGGCCTGGAGCGCCCGTTTCCGTTTCCTCACCGAGAACCTCGCCTTCTACGCGGGCTCGGGCGGCAAGGACAAGGCGACACTGGAGCGCGATTTCGATGCCGTCGCGTCCGCGGCGCGCGCCTATCTTGAGGCGGCGCCCACGGCCGCAACCATGCGTGAGATCCTGCGAACCTTCGCGGGCGGCTGGGACCGTATCGACTGGAATCAGCTGGCAACGTATTCCAACAAGAAAGCCCCGTTGTTCGCTGACGCCTTCTCCAAGATGAGCGATGCGGAACGCAAGGCGGTCTTCAGCGACGGCGACGGCTGGACCGCCGCGCAATGGGTCGAATCCCTCACCAGCCGCGAACGGTTCGGGCAGGTGATGGCGGCGAACGCCGACTTCTTCCGTAAGCTGCCGACGGTGTCGTCCATCCCACTCGACACCGACTGCACCAATCCGGCTGTCTACAAGGCCATCGGGCCGGCCCTCCAAGGCATTCCCAATAGCGACGCCCTCGTGGTGACGGCCCTGGGCTCGAGCGACGACCTCGTCGCCTGCTGGCAGCGCGTGGTCCAGGACTCCTGGTTCGTGTCTACGCCCACCGCCCTGCGCAAGGCCCTGGAGCGCGTGTCGAGTTCCTATAGCCGGTTCCCGCGTCCGGCGGATCAGAAGATGAAGCCGCAGGACATCGAGCGCGCGTTTTTCCGGTTTGAGTCCGAGTCGCTCTCCAGGACGCCCGCGTTCATGTTCGACGTCGAGTTGGCCAGCGGCTATATCAGTTACGCCTGGCGTTATGCCGGCACCGATGACCTGGATAAATCCAAGGTGGGCGAGTATTTCCACCGGCTGGACTGGATCCCTTACTCCGAAAAGGACCGTCAGGCCGTCTTCGCCAGCGCGCGCAACGAGTTCCGGCAGTGGGCGGAAGGCGTGCGCAACCGGCAGAAGGCAGCCCTCGCCGGCAAGCCGGAATCCGAGCGGGCCAAGGTGGACGCGGCGGCCAACTCCATCGTCGCCCTCGAGGAGACCTTCCGGCAGTGTGCGGAGCTGAAGCAGACTGACCCCGCCAAGGCGCCGGACGAGCTGTGCCGCACCCTGGCCCGGGCGGTCAGCGCCCAGGCGGCGAAGGATCCTGCCGCCTTTACCGAAGCCGCGCGATCCATCTATGCGACGGTCAAGAACTATCCCTCGCAGCGTACGCCCTTTGGCCGCATGCTCTTCCTGTTCGCCGTGAGCAACCGGCTGGACGCGTTCGATACGCTGGACTTCCAATGCGAGGCGCTGGCCGGCCAACTCGCCGCGGGCACGCCCGAGAGCGGCAACAGCATGGTGGGCGACCTCTACGCCCTGATCGTCGACAAGCGGCCGTGGGGCCGGGGTGCCACTCCCGATCCCGACAAGGAGAAGATGATCAAGTTGAACGGCGTGTTGGCCAAGGGGCTGCGCGACCTGCTCGCGAAGAACCAGTTCTCCGCCACCGTGTTCGGATGGTTCATTGACACGCGGCGCCGTCAGAACTGGAATATCACGGATCGCGATCTGGATATCATGGAGCAGGTGATCGCGAAGAAGCTCGGCCGGGGCATCGACCTGCAAGGGTGGACGCGCGACGAGTTCCCAAAACTGCTGGAAAAATACCCCGTGGACGGGGGATTCGACGATATAATTGTTGATGACCTGCGCAAGACCCGGCATGCCGGAATGCTGCAGCAGTACTCCCAGCTGGGCGGTCGCGACCCGAAGCGCAAGATCGTCAATGCGCTGGCCGAGCTGTTTCAGAGTTACGAGCGGCTGCCGTTCGGGTATGACAACGGGCCCGTGGTTTACCGGCCGGCCAGCAGCTTCTGGGCGTATCAGGAACAGGCCATGACCGCCGACCCCGCGGTACGCGACGCGATGCTGGCCAAGCTCGAAAGCTACGGCGGCAAGACGCGGTTCGACACCTATGCCAATGGCGGCGCCCGCCTGGGTGCGATGCCGGTCGGCAAGCCGTTCTTCGGCGCCCTGGCGGCCTGGATCACGGCGCGCGAGAAGGAGCCAATGAAGGCGACGCCGCCGACGCTGAGCCAGCTGTCCGTGGTCAAGCCGGCGGACCTTGCCGATGACGAACTCTCGATTCTGGTTCGTCTGCTGCAGTTGAGCCCGTCCTGGAACCCGGAGGATTGCGGCACTCTGGACCGGCTGGTTCTCGAGGGGCTTGTGGCGCGAAAGCGCGTTGCCGATCTCTTCCCCCTGGCTTCGCCGCTGTGGACCCTGGCGCGGCAGGTCCCGGGCCTGAGGGAAGCGACACGCATCCGCATGGTCGAAAGCACGACGCGGCTCGCGGAGGCCGGATTGTCCGATCTCGCCGGCACCTATGCCGGCACCGGGCTGGACGTGGCGGGGTCCGTCTTGCGCGACGACCAGCGAAGCGCCCTGACGGCGGTGCGCGCCAAGGCGCTGAGCGGTCTGGGGTCGGCCCTGGGCGTCAACAAGAGCGATCGCCGGTACCCGATTTTCCAGGCGCAGGCCGATTACTACGCCGGGAAGTTCCAGGCGGCGTGGGAGTCCTATCTGGCCAATCATGACCTGCTCTCGGCGGCCTATCGCGAACTGGATCCCGGGTTCAGCCTCTGGCTGATCGCCAAGATGATCGACGTGGGCAACTTCACCGACGCCGAGACCCTCTGCCGGAGCATGATTGAATGGATGGACCTCACCCCGCAGGGCTTCGATCCCGAGGATCGCGCGCGGCTTCTGCTGGCTTACGCGCAGGTCTCCGCCTCGCGCCAGGATTACCCCCGCGCCCGCGCCATCTACGAGCAGGTGGCGGCTGCGGCCGAGTTCGCCGCCACGCGCGCCCGACTCGACGCGGAGTTGCGCATTATCGAGATCGACCAGATCAACGCACAGTACGACAAGGCGGGCGAACGCCTGGACAAGCTCCTGCGCAACAGCGATCCCTACGTGCAGGCCGAGGGCAACTACCAGTATGCCCTGCTCAAGTTCAATCAGGACGAGTTCGCGGATGCCCGCTCCTATCTGGACAAGGTCTTTTCGATCACCCCGTCGCACCCCAGCGCGCGCATCCTGGAAGGCAAAATCAATGTGCGCACCAAGAAACTCGAGGAGGCCACCATTGTGAATGTGGGTGATTTGGCAGCCCGCGAGATCATCGTGCCCGGACGGCCCCTGAAGGTATCGCTCGAGGACCGGAACCTGAGCATCGTCGGGCGCATGACCAGCATCCAACTCCACGCGTGGACCGATTCCGGCGACGATGAGACGTTCAGCCTGAAGCCCTTCGGTGACTCGAAGACCAAGTTCGAGGGCCAGATCCCGACCGCCCTGGCGCCCATGCAGAAGGGCGACGGCACCCTGCAGGTGCTCGGCGGCGACACCGTCCACTACGATTACTCCGACGCCTTCAAGAAGGCCGCCAGCATTACGAGCCAGCAGCAACCCAAGGCTATCCGCGTCGTGGCCGACTCCGAGCTTTATGCGTCGTCGGGGCGCATTCGTTCCCGCGCGGAACAGGAACAGGAGCAACTCGAGCAGATGCTTCGGGAACGGGCCAAGATCGAGCAGACCGAGAAGACCCCCACCGTCACGTTGCTCAGTACGAAGCGCCTGGTGTCCGAGATCCGCCCCGGAAACCGCATTAATCTCCGGGTGGTGGCCCCGGGCCAGTCCAGGACGGCTGGCAAGGACAAGGTCTCCGTGAAAGTGTCGGCGTTGAGCGGGGATGTGGTCAGCCGGGTGCTGCTGGAGGAGACCGATACTCACTCCGGCGTCTTTGAGGGCTCGGTGCCCACGGCCCTGGCGCCGGCCACGGCGTTCGCGTCGGATTCGCAGGAGGGCAAGGAACCCAACTTCGCCATCACCGGCGAGGAGAAATATGGGGCGTGGGTCGCGGAGCCGGATAACAAGCGGGCGAAGTGGTTCAGCGTGGATCTGAACAACAGCGCGGCCCTGGGCCAGTTGAAGATCGTGGCGGACGTGCCGGGCCGCAAGCTCAAGCAGTTCGTGGTGCAGACCTCGCTCAATGGAAAGGATTTCCAGTCGGTGTGCGCCTGGCCCCGCAACTTCGACGCGTGGACCGGGGAAGCCCGGCTCGAGCTGGTGCGCTATGCGGCCGACCCGGCGAATAACCCGACGCAGACGGCCGTTCCGGGCATTGGCGGGCTGCGCGATTATTTCGAGGTCGGATGCCTCGAGAAAGGGTTCGAGAAGATCGCGATCACTCCGGCGTCGCTTAATTTCAACTGGGATCAGAACGTGAACGGCCTGACCGACCGCCTGAAACTGGGGTGGGATGTTTCCGATAGCGCCTACGCCGGCCGTTTGCGGTTGAGCTTCTACCAGCCCAAGCGCGGGAAACGCACCTTTACGATCGGGCGCAATCTTGTGGTGGGCGAACTCGCGGCACGGGATACCCAGTTCAGCCTTCTCCTCGACGGCGGGTCGGCGGATCCCAAGAAGATCAAGCCGTTGGCCAAGGGATTCCATACGCTGGAAGTGTACTTCACGACGACCCGCAAGGCCGGTCTGCAATTCTGGATCGAAGACGAGAACGGGCCCTGCAAACTGGCGGCGTTCGACGTGCCTGCGGGAGTGGATCCCAAGGAACGCGCGGCTACGCGCACCGTGGCGTTCGCTCCCGCCGCGATCACGAACGCCCCGGGCAATGGCGAGTTCACCGTCGCCTTCCAGCCCAACACCACCGCGCGCATGCTGCGGTTGCGGTTGCTGGACTTTGAGACGGATGCGCCGGCGATCCGCCGGCTGAGCCTGACCGGCGCCGACAGCGGCAAGCGCATCCTGCCGACCGAGCAGGACGTGGTCAAGTGCAAGGAAAACGACCAGCTCGAGGTCGTGCCGGGGGACAAGATTACTATCACCTATGAGAACCCGGATCCACTCACCGCGGAACGCCGCATCCAGGAAACGTTCATGGGCGCCACCTTCTATAACGCCAGCCTGAGCGCCTGCTTTGTGGAAACCATACTCGACGCCCGGGGCAATCGCGAGGCGATGTACATCCCCATGCGGCGCTTCAACCCCGGCGATACGCTGAACGTCTTCATTCAGGATTCGGACCGCGACGTCTCCCCGGAACCGGACAGCCTGAAATTCACAGCCCGGGTCGGCGCGACCGGGAAGCCGGTGGAAATCGAGGCGGTGGAGACCGGGTCGAACACCGCCGTATTTGTCGGCCGCATTTTCCCGGTCGCGGGTCAGCCCCAGCGTCCTTCTGAACTGCAGGTGGCTCCGGGCGACGATATCATCCTGTCCTATTGGGATGCCGAAAACACTGATCCGGGCATTCCCTGGGAGCGGACGTATACGGTGGAGCAGACGTTCCCGTCGGTTCCCGAGTTGAGGGTGTACACCTATGACGTGAACCGGTTGGCGGAAGCCGACGTCCAGGCGCTCGCCAGCGCCGCCCGGGAGGCGATGAAGAAAGCCGAGAAATCAAGCGACGAGACCGTGCCGGTCCGGGGCAAGATCACGATCACACGGCCGGTCGGGCAGGACTTACCCGGCTCGGTGCTGCTGGGCTGCCCCTTGCTGGTGGAAGTGCTCTATCCCACCATCGCCCTCTCGCCGTCAAGCCGCACGGAGATCTTCATCCAGACGGCGGCCGGCCGGAAACTCAAGGGTGGGGAGACTCCTCCCGGGACCTTCGACGTCACGGTGCCCGGCACGATTCGCGTGAGCGCCGGCGCCAGCGGCGTGGGTAGGCCGACCCCGCCCGCAGGATACCTGCAGACGGTGTCGATCGTTGACAAGTCGGAAGGGCGTGGCGTGGGGGATGATGCGCTGACGCTGGGACAGTTCGGCTTTGGCGTGCCGGTGAAACTGGGCGCGGTGTCGGCGGTCTCGCTCATTGATAAGAAGGTCGAGAAGACCGTGCCCGGAAAGGTTCCCTCTGCCGAGGAGCTGGAGGATGATCCGACGGTTGCGCGCGTCTGCGGCGACGATGAACTATTCATCGGCTACCAGTATACCGACGACAAGGGCAGCAACCGGTGGCTCACGACCTCCGCCAGGCTGATCAGCGACCCGATGATGGATGTGATGGACCGTCGTTACCAGGAGACGGTTACCAACCTCAACATGGGCGAAACGCTGTTCTATCGCGTGATCGATCCGGGTCTCGACCGTTCCAACGACAGGGATACCGTTTCCCTCAGTATCGCCAGCGCCGCCGAGAAGCGGGACGTGACCCTCACGGAAACGTTCGCACACTCCGGCGTGTTCAAGAGCCTTTCGCCGGTGCTGTACGGCGGCGACCCGGCGGCCACCAACACGCCCGGCGCGGTCAAGGCCAACTACGGCGACACGATCACGATCGAGTACCGGACGGTGTCCTCCACACAGGTTCTGGCGACCGCCGTGCAGGTGCCCAAGGGTACGGACGGCGATGTGCTGCCGTTCACCAAGCGCTTCGCCGATGCGGCGACGGCGGTTCAGGCGGGATTCACCATGGCCGAATCCTACTTCGAGATGGCCAAGAACCACCGCAAACTGGGCCAGGAGGACATGGCTCAGCGCGAGATCGGGCAGGGCAAGAAACTGCTGGAGGAAGTGCTGCGCGACTACCCGCTCAACGACGCCCGCGCCCAGGCTGAGTATCTGCTGGGTAACCTGGCCTTCGAGTTCGCCGAGCAGGTCAAGGACGACCAGCAGAAGATGAAGTACCGGATTGAAGCCGTCGGCCGCTTCACGGAGATCGTGTCCTCCTTCCCCGACAGCCCCTATGCGCCCAAGTCCCAGTTCAAGAAGGCCCTCACCTACGAGAAGATGGACCGCTTCGACGATGCGTGCGAGGAGTATGTCAAACTCTCGTACCGCTATCCCGACAACGAACTGGTCGCGGAGACCATTGCCCGGCTCGGACAGTACTTCCTGATGAGGGGTAAAGGGTTCCAGGACCAGATCGCCGCCGAAAAGGACCTGGTGGCGCGCGAGCGCATCCGGCTGCAGACTATCGATATGTTCAAGACCGCCGCGCGCGTCTTCAGCCGGTTGGCCGTGCGCTTCCCCGAGCACAAGCTGGCGGGGAAGACAACCGTCCTCTCGGGGCAGTGCTATATGCGGGCGGAAGACTTCGATGGCGCCATTAGCGCGTTCGATAGCGTGGTTACGGTCAAGAAGGCCGAGCCGGATGTGATCGCCGAGGCCATGTACTGGTGCGGCGACAGCCACGTGAAGCGCGGCAAGGCGCTGGGCAACGATCCGGCCGCAGTGAACGATATGAAGGACGCTTACCGCATGTTCAAGAAGGTCACGTGGGATTACCCCGACTCGCTCTGGGCCAAGTACGCACGCGGCCGCCTCTCGGAAGGGGCAATGGCGAAACTGGACGCGGAGGAAGCGAAATGATGAAGCGGCTCCAGCCTGCATGGATCGCGCTGCGGAATGCCTGGCTCAAACGGTGGGCCCGGAATCCCGTCGAGCGGCGCCTGCTGGGGCGGATCGGGGACCAGGGCGCGGCCTGGCTGAAGGCCTGGCGCGAACGGCGGAACCTGCGGCCCGAAGAACGCCGGTTGATCGAATCGGCTGGCGGCGCGCAGGCGGAACTTGTTCTGCTGACCCGCACCCGGGTGGATGTGGGCCAGTGGCTCACAAACGGACGCCTGTGGCTGGCGTGGGCCGACCGCTCCCTGTTTCTGTTTGCGGCCGGCAAACGGCCCTTTATGGAACGGCTCGACGCCGGAAAGGTGGAGTCGAGCCTGTACAACGCCGTCACGGGCGAGTTGCTTCTGGCGCCGGCGCCGGGCTTGCGGCAGCGCGCCGTGCGGCTGGCGCCCCTGGAGGCGTACACGGTTTTGAAGTGTGTTCGGAGACAATAGGAAGAAAGAAAGGCGTCGAAACCGACGCGGGAGGTTGACCATGTTAGAGAGATTGATTACCGGCGGAGCGATGATGGTTCCACTGATGATGTGCAGCGTGATCATGCTGGCGGTGTTGATCGAACGCGGTCTCGCGTTCCATCGCAACACCCGCCTCGACATCCAAACTCTGCGGGCCAAGGTGCTGGCGTTGGTCGGCGAAGGCAAGATTGAGGACGCCATGCTCCTGTGCGGCGGCACGCCGGGGCCGGTCTCCGCGGTCATGCTCGTCGGGCTGCAGGCGTACCAGCGCCTGTGCGACGCCAATGCCACGGCCGAAAACCTGCGCGCCCTGATGCAGAAGGCGATGGACGACTACACGCCGCACGCCCTCCATACGTGCGAACTGCGGCTCAACTGGCTGTCCACCATCAGCAACGTCGCCCCGCTGTTCGGCATGACCGGTACCGTCACCGGTATGATCCGCTCCTTCGGTTCGCTCTCGAACGCGGGGTCGCTCGACGCCGGCGTCGTCGGCGCGGGTATCTCCGAGGCGCTGGTCGCGACGGCCTCGGGCCTGATTATCGCGTTGGCGTCGCTGATTCCGTACAACGGGTTCATGAACCGCGTCGAGAAGATCAATCTCGAAATCGGGGAGGCCTCCTCCGAACTGGTTGAATACGCCTGCCTGCAACGGCAGAAGACCGAATTGCGCTGAGGGCCGCCATGTACCGGAGACCACGCAAGAAGCAGCTTACGCAGGACGCCATTCCGACCACCTCCCTGGCGGATATGATGTTCCTGCTGCTGATCTTCTTCATCATGACGGCCACCCTGGCGCGGGTGACCGGCATTGTCACCGACATGCCCGCCGGCTCCAAAACCCAGCAGGCGCAGGCGATCAAGAACGTTTACCTGAGCATTCATGATAACCAGATCACGGTGGACGACAAGGATATGAACCTCGAACAGACGGAAGCCTATCTCAAGGGGCTCAACCTGGCGAAGCGCAACGAAGACGCCCGGGTCGTCGTCCTGTCCGCCACCGGCCGGGAGAATTATCAATTGTACTATCGCATGATGTCGCTCATCCAGAAATACGGCGGCGTCGTGGCGATCGAAAGCGAGGAGGGGACAGGCAAATGAAGGCCAGACCCAAGCATGAGCTGCCCGTGATCCCCACCGCCAACCTGGTGGACATCGCCATCCTGTTGATCATCTTCTACATGGCGTGCAGCAATTTCGTCTCGAAGCAGGCGAGTAACCTCAAACTGCCGAAATCGCCCGACATCGACCGGCTCAACGAACCGTTGATCGTGGTCGCCATCGATAACACGGGCGGAATCCGGGTGCAGGGGCAACCCGTCAGCGGCACGGCCGACGTGGAGAGCCGGGTGACGGAACTGGTGCGCGGGCAGACCGATCCGGAGAAACGGCGGGTGATGTTCCGGTGTGACGCGGGAATCAAGCATAACGTGTTTGCGCCGGTGCTCGAGGCAATTGTGGCGGGCGGCGGTATCGTAACGGCGGTGGGCGAAAAGCCCCCAGCCAAGTGACGGCAAGGGCGAAGGAGAGGACAACGATGAAGGCAGAGAATAAACCGGGAAGAGTGTTGGCCCCGCGCCAACTGCTGGCGGCGTTCGGCGGCGGGAATATCGTATTCTGGATCGCCGTGGCGGTGTTGATCCATGTGACCCTCATTGGCGGGTTGTCGGTCGGCTACATCCGCGACCGGTGGATCGATCCGGAGGGCGCGAAAGAGCGCAAGCAAGTGGCCGAGGCCGCGATCAAAGCCGAGACCGACCGAGAGACGGCGGCAGAGAGACGGCGGATGGCGGGGACAAACGCGGTCGTGACGGCGGGGACCAATGCGGCGCCGGCGGGAACCAACGCGACGGTGGCGGTGACCAATACGGCGCCGGGCGGGATCGAAGGCGGGTTGGATACCCCGAGCGATGCGGAACTGATGAGGCAGCGCAGTAATACGCGCGTCGTCAGCAACATCACGGCGAAAGCCGCCAGCAACGAGATTCCCCGGGACCCGGATACGCTGGGCATCTCCATCAACGAAATCAATGTGAAGTGATCCCTTCGGGTGAATGAACCATGGCTCGTGGCAGATTCCAGAGGCTGAAGTGGTTGCCGGACGCCGACGGACGGCGCGCCTTGCGGCTCTCCGTTCCGGCGGGGGTGCTGTCCGTGGCGGCCTGCGCCGCGACGGCCGCGATCCATTTTGGCTACCAGGATTTGCTGCATGCCAACCCGGCGCTGCGCCTGCCGTTCACGCTGGAGCGGGTCGAGGGGCTGGTACGGTTTGTGGAACTCAGCACCGCCATTGGCGGGCTCTGGCTGCTCGCGGGATTCCTGGCCGCCTTCTGTCGGGGGCGTTTCGCGTTGAACGTGGTGCGCACGGGATTCGCCTCCGTGGCGGTCTGGTTCTGCGTGTACGCGGGCGGCGCGCTCTCGGTCACGGGCCGCGTTTTCAATCACGAAATCAAGCTGAATGGCCAGGATCTCGACGCCTACGCGCTGTTCCTGTGGCGCTGGAGCCTCCTGTGGCCCGCCTTGCTGGCGCTCGGCGTCGCCGCACTGGCCTACCTGTGGGCCTGGCAGCGCGCCTCCTCGCGCGTGTTCACCGGCGACCCCGATCCGGCACCCGACCGGGGCGACCGGATCCTGGAGAACCTGCGCACGCACGGGAATGACCCGCGCCAACGCCGGAGCATGCTGGGCAGTTTTGGAACGCACATCATGGTCATTATCGTGATTCCGTTCCTGCTGAGCCACTTCGGAGGGTGCGTGGAGCCGTACCGCGTTCCCAAGGGGAGCGGCACGCCGGACGTGGCGGCGGGCGACGTCAAGGTGATCAAAGTGGTCAAGAAGGCCCCGAAGAAGAAACGCCACCTCCTGGTCAATTCCCAGAACGCCATCTCTTTCTATGTGCCGGACCTGGAAGATTCCAAGATGCTGGTTCAGGTTGAAAAGGAAACCCAGGACATCTATCGGACGGACGTGAATCGCGTTCTTACGACCATCGGCGGGAAGGCCGGACGACTGGGCGGCGGCGGCGGCAAAATGGGCGCCGGCGGCGGCAAGCAGGGCGGCTGGCCGGACGGCATGGAAAACGCCAAGGTCCGCTTCATCCGCATGGAGTACGATGGCACGGGCTGGGACGACGGCATGGATGCCGTCTCACGGGCCGACCTGAATTTCCTCGACGAGTTTCACAAGCTGACCGAGTTCAAGGTCAGCGACCATCCGGAAAGTCACCGCATCCGGCTGTTGGGCAGTTATCAAAAAGGATTCGCGCCGCCGTTCATCTACATGACGGGCGACGGGGGCATCAGCGTGAGCAGCAGCGAACTCAAGATCATGCGCGAGTATCTGCTCGATGGCGGCATGCTGTTCGCGGACTGCGGCTCCCCGCAGTGGGATCGCAGTTTTCGCGCTTTTGTGGCGAATCTGCTTCCCGGCCAGTCCTTGTTGGAGATCGCCGATGACGAACCGATCTTCCAGATCCCGTACACCTTCTCCAACGGCGCGCCGCCGCTATGGCATCACGGCGGCATGCGCGCCCTCGGCATCAAGAACAAGAACCGCTGGGTCGTGTTCTACCATCCCGGCGACATCAACGACGCGTGGAAGACGGGTCACTCGGGCATGGACCCGATCATGGCCGACGACGCGTTCCGCATGGGCGTCAACATTGTGTATTATTCCTTCACTCACTACCTGGAGCTGACCAAGCAATACCGCAAATGATCCACACCTTCCTTATTTGGTTCGGCCTCTCGGGGCTGATGACCGTGGCGAGCTGTCTGGCCGCCATCACCGTGTGCACCGCCCGTCTGCGGCATCCCCGGCGCGAGCGCTTCTTTGCGGTGGCCCTGGCGCTGGCCTGCGCGGGCTGGTTGTGCGCCGACTGGCACAACTCCCGTGTGGGGGCCATCCAACTCGACAAGAGCGATGAGGAACTCGCCATCAGGCAGCAGAACCAGCGGAAGATGGATCTCGAGGAGCAGGCGCGCCGGGCGTCGGGTGAGTTCATCGTTCGCTTCGCCGAGGACGCCAAGGGCGAAGCCTCGGGCCAGACGATCCTGACGCTCACGGAACTGACGGCGAAGAAGGACGAGAGTCAACCCGTCGGGCTCCCGGGGGATACCACCCGGAACGTTGCTTCCGCCACCAACGATGCGGCGGGCGCCGCCAGTGCGGATTACCGCTCGGGCGGAAAGCAGAAACGCGATGCGGGCAAGGTAGACGCCCGTGCCGAAGCGAAGGCCGACAAAGCCGTCGCGGCGACCGAGAAGGAACAGGGGTCAGGCCCCCTGCTCAAGTTGCGCGAGTATCAATTGTCCAAACTGTTGAACCGGCTCATCAACCTGCTCGCGGGCCTGGTTCTTTATGCGGTGCTCGGGGTGCTCGTGGGGGATTATCTGCGGCGGTTCAACCGCCCGCTGGATCCCTATTTCCCCTTGCCGATTTCCGCTCCATGGCTGGAACACCTGTCGCCCAGTTGCCTGCTGGTGGCCTGGCCTGAGGCGGAGGCTGCTGCGGGGACCGGTTTTCTGGAGCGGATCGTCCGCCGGGGACAGTCGTTTGTGTATTTCGGCGACCGCGTCGCCGGCGACCGGGCGTGGATCGAGCGCCTGCGTTTCCGCCGCTGGGCCATGTGGCGCCTGCCGGTGCTGCGCTGGGGGAGCGCCGGGATCCCGGCCGATCCGGAGTTTCTGCTCGATGCCGTGTGGTTCAACCGCTATGCGGTCACCGTGCCGCCGGCGCTGGCGGGTGAGGCGCTGCACGGGATGATGCAACGCCTGGAGGAGCGAGCGGTGTGCCGCGCGCGGGCCCGCTGGGTGCCGCATATCGTCCTGGATCTGGAAACGCTCCCGGATCCGGATCTCCTGCGACGCCTCGCGGCGTTGTGCGTCGAGACGGGCATACGGCTGGTGGTCTTGCGCGGCCGCCTGCCCGCCGATCTGGAAGCCGATTTTGATGTCATTTCGAACGTGAGTCTGAAACCCCAGGTACTGCAGGTAAGGAGCTGAGACGATGAGTGATGAACCAAAGAATGCCGAGATGGCGGCGATCGAGAAGTGCAAGGATGCCTATGGACGCATCCACCGGGAAGTCGGCAAGGTCATTGTCGGGCAGCGGGACGTGGTCGACGACGTGCTGATGGCGCTGTTCTGCAACGCGCACATCCTGCTGGTGGGCGTTCCCGGCCTGGCGAAGACGCTGTTGATCTCGACACTGGGCAAGGTGCTGAGTTTGAACTTCAATCGCGTGCAGTTCACGCCCGATCTGCTGCCCGGCGACATCACCGGCTCGATCATGGTGGACGAGATCCCGTCCACCGGCCGGCACGAGTTCCGGTTTGTCGAAGGGCCGGTGTTCACGAACCTCCTGCTCGCGGACGAAATCAATCGCACTCCGCCCAAGACCCAGGCGGCGCTCCTTCAAGCCATGCAGGAGCGGGAAGTGACCACCGGCCGGGAAACGCGTCCTCTGCCGCGCCCGTTCCTGGTCATGGCCACGCAGAACCCCCTGGAGCAGGAAGGCACGTACCCCCTGCCCGAAGCCCAGCTCGACCGGTTCATGTTCAACACCTTCGTGGATTATCCCACCAGCGAGGACTTGGTGAAGATCGTCGAGCAGACCACGGGCAACCGTCTGCCGGTGGCGGGCGGAGTACTGTCGGGCGAGGAGATTATCGCGATCCAGGAGATCGTGCGGCGAGTCCCGGCGGCCCGGCCGGTCGTGGAGTATGCCGTGCGCCTGAGCACCGCCACCCGGCCGAAAGATCCGTCGGCGCCCGAGTTCGTGCGGCAATACCTGAACTGGGGCAGCGGCCCGCGCGCGGCGCAGTACCTGATCCTGGGCGCCAAGGCCCATGCCGTGCTGCAGGGCGACGCGCACGCCTCGATCGAAGGGGTGCAGCGTGTGGCCCGCAGCGTTCTGCGGCACCGCGTATCCCTCAATTTCAATGCGCTGGCCGACAAACTGTCGGACGTTGAAATCGTGGACCGGCTGTTGAAGGAAGTCCCGGTAGAAGGCAAGTGAGCGTGAATCGCGTGTAGTGGGTCACGACCCCCGACCCCTGACCCCGCCATGGCAAACGGAAATAACAACCTGACGATCGATCCTCGTCTCCTGGAACAAATCAAGGGGATCGAGCTGAAATCGCGTTTCATGGTGCGGGGCTTGTTCGAGAACCGGCACCGGACCCGCGATTTCGGGGCGTCCAACGAGTTCGTCGAACACAAGGATTATCAGCCCGGGGACGACATTCGCCGCATCGACTGGCGCGCGTTTGCCCGGACCCGCCGCCTCTATGTCAAGCGCTTCGAGATGGAGGCCAACATGAAGGTCCACTTCCTGCTGGACACCTCGGACTCCATGCGCGTGCCGGCCGAGGGGCGCCGCCCCACCAAGTTGGATCTGGCGGCCACCATCGCCGGCGCGGTGGCCATGATGGCGGTGTCGCAGCAGGATTCGGTGGGATTGTTCTGTATGGGAGACAGGATCGAAGAGGCGATCCCGGCCCGGCAGGGCCTGCGGCACCTGGCGCTGCTCTATCAGCACCTGGGCGCGCCGCGCGGAAAGGGCGGGGGAAATTTCGGGAAGGTCGCCTGGGACGCCATGCAGAGGATCGGCCGACGCGGCATCGTCTTTGTCCTGACGGATGCGTTGGACGATCTGGACCCGCTGTTCGACACCTTGAAAGGGTTGGCGGTGCGCGAGCAGGACGTCACCCTGTTCCAGGTGCTTGACGAAACGGAACTGACGTTCCCCTTCGACACGATGACGGAGTTCCGGCACCCCGAGTCCGGGCAGCGCATCATGGGCGATCCGTTGCAGCTCCGGACCCGCTATCTCGAGCGGCTGGAGGCGCATCAGGAACGGATCGTCGCGTTCTGCCGGCAGCACGGCGTGGACTACCTGCGGGTGCATAACGGCGACGACCTGATCGCGATTCTCTCCTCGCATTTTGTGCGGCGTCTGCTGCGGGGGGCTATCCGATGCTGAACCCTCTGATGCTCCTGGGACTTTTCGGGCTGGCCGTGCCCATCCTGATCCATCTCATCAACCGCCGGCGCATGCGGCCGCGGCTGCTGGCGACGCTGAGATTCCTCGACCTGCAGGACGCCGCCAACGCCTTCGCCCCCGTGCCTCGCGACCTGTTGCAACTTCTGCTCAGGCTCCTGCTGCTGGCCCTGTTCATTCTTCTGATGGCCCGGCTGACCGGTCCCAGCCGGACGGTGGGGCCGCGCGCGCTGGCCATGGTCCTGGACAACTCGATGAGCATGCGCCGCCCGGGTCCCGACGGCAGGAGCCTGTTCGAGGCCCACCGGGACCGCATCCTCCAACTCGTGCGCAGCCTGAAGCCGGGGGATGTGTTTTCCTTCACCCTGGTGGGGGATAAGGTCTTCGAGAGCACCGGCTTCACCGGCGACCGCGCGATTCTCGAACGGGCCGTGACGAACGCCTGGGTCAGCGACGGGAGCGCCCGGTGCCTGACGGCGACGCTGGAGGACAGCCTCAGGGAACTGCGATCCAAGCGGGCGCCCAACGCGGCCCTGATGGTTTTTTCCGATCAGCAAAGCCAGAATTACCCGGCGGCGCAGGCGTCCCCGGGCCTTTCGGCCCTGCTGCAGGGCAGCCGCATCAAGCCCGTCTTTGTCCTGGATCCGGTTGAGACGCCGCCGAACGTCGAGTTGCGCGGTGCGGAATTCTATCCGGAGGGGATCTATCTGGGCGCCGGCGGCAAGGTGACCGCGCACCTGTACAACTCCTCCCCGACCCAGATGACCGGGGAGGTTTCACTGAAGAGCGGCAATGTGCCCGTCGAGACCCGGCCGTGCAACCTGGCCAGCGGGGAAACCGCGTATGTGGAACTCCGCCACGTCTTCGAGTCGCCCAACGACTCGGCCTGGAAGGTGAGTCTGTCCGATGACGGGTTCTCCGCCGACAACGATCTCTACACCACCGTGCATATGCTCAAACGCCGGCAGGTCCTGCTGGTGACGTCGCCGCACTACACCGCCTCCGACAGCATGACGATGGGCCACGCCGGCCCGGATCTCTTCGCCTGCGCCGTGAACCCCTCCGAGGCGATGGGCCAGGCCGGCGGTACTTTCATCTCGGTCAAGCGGATCGGGGCGTCGACGCTCGAGCGCAAGGCGCTCTCGCTGTATTCGATGGTGGTCCTCTACGGGATTCAGGAGCTGGGTTCGCCGGAGCTCGTCCAGGATCTGGTGGGCTATGTGCGCCAGGGCGGCGGCGTCTATATCATCCCCGACGACCGGCCGGACGATCCGTCGGTCGTCCGGGTCAATCCGGCGCTCTTCAACGAGACCTTCGCGCCGCTCCTGTCCGGTTTCAAACTGGGCGCCCTGCGCGAACCGAAGACGCCCGTGGCCCTGGACGGCAACGAGAAACACGTCGCGGATCCGCTGCTGCTGGGTCTGCTGCGCGGCGAGTGGGGGACGCCCGGCGAGATCGTGGTCTCCCGCTACTTCTCGACGGTGGAAGCCGGCAACGCCCGGGCGGCGCTGAAGACCGCCGACGGCGACATTCTGGTCGCCGTGGCGGATCTGGGGAAGGGCCACGTCTGCATCCAGACGCACAGTTGGGATCTGCGCGACACCACCCTCCCGCGCAGTTTGCCGTTCGTATCCGTGGTGCAATCCATCGTCGATCGCCTTTCCGGCTTGGCTGTGGAAGGGGCCGCGCGGCCTGACCAGATCCGCGTCGGCGATTTTCACCGCCTGCTGCTGCCGATCGATTTCCGCGGCCTGGGCAACGTGATCCTGGAGGGCCCGCGGTCCTATTCGTTCGACATGTCGCCGGAGGCGGCCCAGGTGACGGTCAAGGACCTGTACCTGGCCGGCGCGTACCGTGCGACCCATCCCCCCAAGGTTGTGAAGGACCGCTGGCTGGCGGTCAACCGGGCGCCGGAAGAGTCGTCGGTCTCCTTCATGAGCGCGGAGCAGTTGGCGGCCCTCTGCGGGGAGCGTGGCGACGTGGCCACGACCTCCGACCGGCTCGACGGGCTGTTCCGTCCGAGCCGCGAGTTGTATCCCTGGATGCTGGCGCTGGTCTTGGTTGCCCTGGCGGCGGAGACGTTAGGTCCGGTGTTATGGCGCCGGAAGAAGGGAGCCCATGAACCCGGTGTTTAGATGGCTCGGGCTGGACCCGTTCACCCGGATTGATCAGATCGCCGGATTCCGTTTTATCACGGAATCCGGGCTGCCGGCCTGGGTCGTGTGGGCGGCGGTGGCCGCCGGCCTGGTCCTGGCGGGGATCAACTTCCTGCCGGCCATCAAGATGCACCGGTGGGTGCGCTGGCTGTGCTTTGCCTTTCGTCTCGGGATGGTCGCACTCCTGTTGCTGGTGCTGCTGCGCGTGCATCTCAAACTCGATATCCGGATGGCGCGCGACCGGAACTGGCTGGCCCTGGTGGACGACTCCGGCTCCATGGGCACCCGCGACTCGCGCGGCGACTCGCGGTTCCATGCCGCCGTGGCCGACCTGAAGGACGTGCGCCATGCCGTGGGGGATAAGGTGGCGCTCGCGGAGGCCACCCTCAGCGCGGAGCCGCTGTCTGCGGAGGCCCGCGACAAGGCCCCCACGCGGATTCATGGCGCCATCTTCCGGGAACTCGCTGCCCGGCCCCGCCTGCACCACCTGCTCCTGCTGACGGATGGCCGGGATCTCGAGCGGAAGGATTTTGCCTTGACCGGCGAGGCCCTGAAATCCCGCGGCGTCGAACTGACCGTGAAACTCTACGGCACCGAGACGCCCCCGCAGGACGCGAGCCTCAGCGCCAGGCCCGAACGCACCGTGATCCGGCTGGGCGAGTCCCTGATTGTTCGCGGCGCCCTGAAGGATCCCTCCGGCAAGGCGACCTGCACGCTGACGCTGCAGGAGGACGGCAAGAAGGTCCGCGAGGCGACGGTGCCAAAGGAGTCCTTCGGCCGGTTTGAAGTCGCTCACAAACCCGGGAAATCGGGGCTGCACCGGTATACGCTGTCCATGGAATCCGCAGGCGCCCATCCCGGCAACGACACCTGTTCCTTCTTTGTGGACGTCCGCGAGGAGAAGATCAACGTGCTGATGATCGAG
>Ga0194060_10000343_pt1 | contig 33860 bp, 27 predicted proteins | sample SepL225m_MetaG_FD_163427 | JGI IMG/M metagenome (GOLD analysis project Ga0194060, IMG submission 163427) | Anoxic zone freshwater microbial communities from boreal shield lake in IISD Experimental Lakes Area, Ontario, Canada - Sep2016-L222-5m | ecosystem: Environmental > Aquatic > Freshwater >...
GATGCTCGACCGCTACTGGTTCGGCGAGGTGAGCCGCATTTCGCCGGAGGCGCCGGTGCCCGTGGTCAGGTTTCAGCGCACCGAAGAGGTTCCCGGCGGCGCAGCCAACGTCGCGCGCAATGCGACTGCGCTCGGCGCCAGCGTCACGCTGCTGTCGGTGGTCGGCGACGACGAAGCCGGCGCGCGCCTGCGCGAACTGGTAGAGGCGGAACAGGTCGTCGCCTGCCTGCACAAGGATGCCAGCATTCCCACTACGGTCAAGCTGCGCGTGATCGGCCGGCAGCAGCAGTTGCTGCGCATCGATTTCGAGACCCAGCCCAGCCACGACGTGCTGGCGGACAAACTGGCCGATTTCGAGGTGCTGCTGGCCGGCTGCAACGTGCTGATCCTGTCCGATTACGGCAAGGGAGGTCTGGCGCATATCGGAAAAATGATCGAACTCGGGCGTGCGGCGGGGAAGACCATCCTGGTCGACCCCAAAGGGGACGATTATTCGCGCTACCGCGGCGCCACCATCGTCACCCCCAATCGGGCTGAAATGCGCGAGGTGGTGGGACGCTGGAAGGACGAGCAGGACTTGAGCGAGCGGGCGCAGGCGCTCAGGCGCGAACTGGGCGCAGAGGCGCTGCTGCTTACGCGCAGCGAGGAGGGCATGAGTTTGTACCAGGAGAGCGGCGTGTTGCATGAAGCGGCCAAGGCGCGCGAGGTGTTCGATGTCAGCGGGGCGGGCGACACCGTGATCGCCGCGCTGGCGGCGATGCTGGGCAGCGGCGCCGCGCTGCCGCAGGCGATGCACGTCGCCAACTGCGCCGCGGGGATCGTTGTCGGGAAGCTCGGAACCGCGGTGGCGCACCGGGAAGAATTGCAGGCGGCATTGGCGCAAGACTAGAAGGAAGAAACCATGTACTACGTCGTAACCGGCGCAGCCGGATTCATCGGGTCCAATCTGGTCAGGGCGCTGAACGAGCGCGGCGAGACCGATATCATCGCGGTGGACAATCTCACCCGCGCCGACAAATTCAGGAATCTGGTGGACTGCGAAATCGCCGATTTCATCGACAAGCGCGATTTCGCCGCGCAGCTCACCGCCGGGGAGTTCGAGGGCGCGATCGACGCGGTGCTGCATCAGGGCGCCTGCTCCGACACGATGGAGACCGACGGGCGCTACATGATGGAGAACAATTACCGCTACTCTCTCTCGCTGCTGGATTATTGTCAGGAGGAGGAAGTGCCGCTCCTGTACGCATCTTCCGCCGCGGTCTACGGCGGCGGCTCGGTGTTTCGCGAACTGCGCGAATGCGAGGCGCCGCTCAACGTTTATGGCTACTCCAAATTCCTGTTCGACCAGGTTGTGCGGCGGCGCCTTGGCGACGCCGAAAGCCAGATTGCGGGTTTTCGCTATTTCAACGTCTACGGCCGGAACGAGGCGCACAAGGGGCGCATGGCATCGGTCGCATTCCATTGTTTCAACCAGTTTCAAAGCGAAAAGCGGGTCAAACTGTTTCAGGGCTGGGATGGTTACGGCGACGGCGAGCAGCGGCGCGACTTCGTTTCGGTCGAGGACGTGGTCGCGGTGAACATGCATTTTCTGGAGCGGCCGGCCCTGTCCGGAATATTCAATCTGGGCACCGGGCGCGCGCAGAACTTCAACGAGGTCGCAGTTGCCACGATCAATGCCTGCCTGCGCGCCGAAGGCCAGACGGCGCTTAGCCTGGACGAGATGCGCGCAAGAAACATGATCGAATACATCGCGTTCCCCGAAGCGCTCAAGGGCAAGTACCAAAGCCATACCGAGGCCGACAATCTCATGCTGCGCGAAGCCGGCTACGACAGCGCTTTCCTCTCGGTGGAGGAAGGCGTGTCGCGCTATTGCGAGTTCCTTCTCGGGCAGGGCGCGTGAAGCGCCCCGCGGCCAGCATCGAGGACACGGTCGGCAACACGCCGCTGGTGCGCCTGCGGCGCATCCCCGGCGCCGCGAACGACAAGCGGGGCAATGTCGTCCTGGCGAAGCTCGAGGGCAACAACCCTGCAGGCTCGGTCAAGGACCGTCCGGCACTGTCCATGGTCGTCCGCGCCGAGCGGCGCGGCACGATCAGGCCGGGCGACACCCTGATCGAGGCCACCAGCGGCAACACCGGCATCGCGCTCGCCATGGCGGCGTCGATGCGCGGCTACCGCATGGTGCTCATCATGCCCGAGCACCTGTCGGTGGAACGGCGCCAGACGATGCGCGCGTTCGGTGCCGAGATCATCCTCACGCCGAAGGCAGGCGGCATGGAGGGAGCGCGCGACCTGGCGGAGAAGATGCGCGGGGAGGGCAAGGGCGTGATCCTCGATCAGTTCGCCAACCCGGACAATCCGCTCTCGCATTACGAGACCACCGGGCCGGAAATCTGGCGCGATACCGCCGGCAAGGTCACCCACTTCGTTTCCAGCATGGGCACTACCGGAACCATCATGGGGGTATCGCGCTTCCTCAAGGAGCAGAATCCGAAGATCCGGATCGTGGGCTGCCAGCCCACGGAAGGCTCGCAGATTCCTGGAATACGCAAATGGCCCGAGGCCTATCTGCCGCGCATCTACGACGCTGCGCGCGTGGATCGCATCGAGTATGTGAGCCAGGCCGATGCCGAGGACATGACGCGCAGGATGGCGAGCGAGGAAGGGATCTTCGCCGGGATTTCGTCGGGCGGCGCCTTGTGCGTAGCGCTGCGTGTGGCGGCCGAGGTCAAAAAAGCGGTGATCGTTTCCATCGTCTGCGACCGCGGCGACCGTTATCTTTCCACCGGCGTGTTTCCGGACTGAATCCGATGACGCCCGTCCTGGCCTTTGACATCGAAACCGCGCCCGATTGCGACGGCCTGAGGCGGCTGTTCGATCTCGATCCGGCGCTCTCCGACAAGGATGTGGCCGAGATCGCGTTTCAGCGGCGCCGCACGACCTCGAACCACGATTTCCTGCAGTTGCACCAGCACCGCGTCATCGCCATCGCCTGCGCGCTGCGCGAAGGCGACGGGGTTCGCGTCTGGTCGCTGGGCGCGCCGGAGGACGGAGAAGCCGAACTGATCAGGCGGTTTTTCGATGGCGTCGAGAAATATACGCCGCAACTGGTCTCATGGAACGGGGGCGGGTTCGATCTTCCGGTTCTGCATTACCGCAGCCTGGTGCACGGCATCTCGGCGCCGCGCTACTGGGACCAGGGCGAGGACGAGCGCGACTTCAAGTGGAACAACTATATCAGCCGCTATCACGCGCGCCACCTCGACCTGATGGACCTCTTGGCGCTGTACCAGCCGCGCAACAACGTGCCGCTGGACGAAATGGCGAAGCTGATCGGCTTTCCGGGCAAGCTCGGCATGGACGGCTCGCAGGTCTGGGGCGCCTACCAGGAAGGCAGGCTGCGCGAGATCCGCAGCTATTGCGAGACCGACGCGGCCAATACCTATCTCGTGTACCTGCGCTTCCAACTGCTGCGCGGCGCGTTCGACGCAACGCAGTACCGGCGCGAGGTCGAGTTGTTGCGGGATGCGCTCGCGAGGTCTGCCGAGCCGCACTGGCGCGAATTCCTGGAAGCCTGGAAGTAATCCATGACGGTGTTGATCGAATCGCTGGATCGCGAGGGGCGCGGCATCGCCCGCGTCGAGGGCAAGGCCATATTCATCGACGGCGCCCTGCCAGGGGAACTGGTGTCCTATGCCGCCTACAAGAAAAAGCCGAACTACGAACAGGCGGCTGCCACGGAAATCCTGGCGCCGAGCGCGGCGCGCGTGCTTCCGCGCTGCCCGCATTTTGGCGTCTGCGGCGGCTGCAGCATGCAGCACCTGGAGCTGCATTCCCAGGTCGCGGCGAAGCAGCGCGTGCTCGAAGACAACCTTTGGCGCATCGGCAAGGTGCGGCCGGAGGTGGTGCTGCGGCCGATTTACGGCCAAACCTGGGGCTACCGCCACCGCGCCCGCATGTCGGTGCGCATGGTGCCAAAAAAAGGCGGCGCGCTGGTCGGTTTCCATGAACGCAAGAGCAGCTTCGTCGCAGACATGGCGAGCTGCGAAGTCCTGCCGCGGCGCATCTCCGACATGATTGTTCCGTTGCGCCAACTGATCGCAGCGTTGTCGCTGCCCACGCGCATGCCGCAGATCGAACTAGCGGCGGGCGAGGAGGTCACCGTGCTGGTGCTGCGCATCCTGGATCCCCTGAGTCAGCAGGACGAAGTCCTGCTGCGGAACTTCGCCGCGCAGCACGGCATCCAGTTCTGGTTGCAGACCAAGGGGCCGGACACGGCCCAGCCTTTCTTTCCGCCGGAGGCGCCGCCGCTGTATTATTCTTTGCCCGAGTTCGGCGTCCAAATCCACTTTCGCCCGACCGACTTCACCCAGGTCAACCACGCGGTCAACCGCATCCTGGTAAGGCATGCGATGAACCTGCTCGACCCGCGTCCCGGGGAGCGCATCGCCGACCTGTTCTGCGGCCTGGGCAATTTCAGCCTGCCGATTGCGAGCCGCGGCGCCCAGGTGGTGGGCGTCGAAGGCAACGCCGGGCTGGTGCGCCAGGCCGAGGACAACGCGCGCCGGAACGGGCTTGCCGCGAACGCGCGCTTCGAAGTCGCCAATCTGTTCGATGCGACGAGTTGCTCCGCTTTCGGCGGCAACGGCAACGGCAACGGCAGCGACGGGCGCGGCTACGACAAGCTGCTTATCGATCCGCCGCGCGACGGTGCGGTCGAGGTGGTGAAAGCACTGGGGGAGCGCGGGCCGCGGCGCATCGTCTATGTTTCCTGCGATCCGGCGACGCTGGCGCGCGATGCGGAAGTGCTGGTGCATGCCAAAGGCTACCGCCTGGCCGCGGCCGGCGTGATCAACATGTTTGCGCATACCTCGCACGTCGAGTCGATCGCCCTGTTCGAAAAATAGCCGGCAGTCCGCGGTCGGGGGAAAGTACAAATAAAAAAGGGCGGCTGCAGCCGCCCTTTTTTCGACGCCGGACGAATTTAGTCGCTGCGGCCGCCCAGGCCCAGCAACTGCAGCAGGGCGGAGAACAGGTTGTAGATCGATATGTACAGCGTCAGCGTGGCCGAGACGTAATTGGTTTCGCCGCCGCGTACGATGGTGTTCACCTGCCACATGATCATAAGCGAGGAGAACAGCACGAACGCGCCGAGTATCACCAGGTACAGAATCGGGCTCGCCATGAACATGCTGGCCACGACGCCCAGCATGATGATCACGGCTCCCACGGTGAGGAAATTGCCCAGCCCGCTGAAATCGCGCTTGGTATTGGACGCGATGCCGGCCATGATGAAGAACACCGCAGCTGTGCCGCCGGCGGCCATCATCACCAGCTCGGTACCGTTTTTGAAGCCGAGGGTACGTTGCAGCAGCGGTCCGAGCAGCAGACCCAGGAACAGGGTAAAGCCGAGGAGCAGGACTACGCCGATCGAGCTTTCCTTGTTGCGTTCGATGGCGTAAATCCAGCCGTAGAACACGGCGAGGATGAGGATAAAGGACACCATCGGGCTGGTGCGCATGAAACCGAGGTCGATGTTGGTGCCGATGGCGGCGCCGATCACGGTCGGGATCAGGCTCAGCGCGAGCAGCATGTAGGTATTGCGCAGCACCTTGTGCTGCTGCAGGGCAAACTCGTTTTGTGCCGTGCTTGCGTCCGCCACTATTGTTCTGAATTCAGGTTGCATGGTGTTCCTCCACGTTGTTTCAATACGCCCGTTAGACTAGGTCAAAAGCGGAAAAGTTGCAACTGTTCCCGCAATATTGCGCACCGGCTAAATGTCTATTGCACAAAGGCATTTTGGGGCGAAGCCGCACATTTCAAGCCCCAGGGAACTGGCGTCCGTTAGGCAATCTGTCGCGCCCGGCGCTCGGCATCCACCTTGTTGAGGAACGATTTTGCAGTCGCGGCACACCCTCTGCGAGTGATACGCTCTTGCCGCTTATCGCCGTGTTTCCTGACTCAAGTCGTGCGCCCCCTGGTGGACAGGCGATGGACAAAGGGTTGAAGTAGGGGCGGTCAGCGAGAAAACTTCCCTTATAATTCAAGGATTGGAAGGTTGGCCGAGCGGTTGAAGGCACCGGTCTTGAAAACCGGCAGGGGCGCAAGTTCCTCATGAGTTCGAATCTCATACCTTCCGCCATAAACTGAGTGCGGAAATGAGCAACGCCGAGTTGAAACGACACCTGCGCCTCAGTTGCCTCGTCATTCTGGTGGCAGGACTGTGCGGCGCGATGCTGATTTATCTGTTTGCCGAGGATGTCCCGGACGATTCGCTCGGCTATGTCGTCGTGAACGGCACCGTCTATCCGTTGGCGACGCGCGATTCGAAGAAATACCGGCGCGAAGTGCAGCGCTTTGGTGGCAAGGCGGCTCTGCTGTTCGATGACTTTGGTCGCTGGTTTGCGGAACAGTGGCAGGGCAAGACGCTCGCCAGGACCGTGGCCTGGATCAGTATCCTGGCTTCGCTCGGGGTTTATCTTTTTGCCTATGCCCTGGGGCCGGACGCGCGGCCGGAGGGGCTGAACAGGCAGGAGGGCGACCAGTCGGGATGACTATTCAGCCGGCCGTCGACCTTCTCGTTTTTCCTGTTTGATCGAGGGGCGTCCGGCCGGATGTCTGAGCAACGCTAATTCTTCACGCCCATGCCCAGCCGCTCGATTAGCGGTTTTTCATCTTCCATCGCCTTTTTCGCGAACTTGGTGTAGTCCTCGCCGTTCATGTAGATCACGGGCTGGTCAAATTTCTCCAGCATCGCCAGGACTTTCGGATCCTCCATCGACTTTTTGAACGCATCGTGCAGGATCTTGACCACCTTGGGGTCCATGCCCTTGGGGCCGCCGAAACCGTAGGGCGAATCGGATACCGTGGTGTAGCCTGCGTCCAGAAGCGTTGGCACCTGCGGCCAGCGCCTGGTGCGCTTGCTGCCGTAGGTGGCGAGCAGGCGCGCCTTGCCCGCATCGACATGCGGCGCCCAGCCGGTCGAATCGGACAACGCCACGGTGTGTCCGCCAAGCAGGCTCTGGATGTTCTCGGCGACGCCCTTGAACGGAATATGCGAGAGCTTGATGCCGGCCTCGAGAGAAAACTGCTCGACCGCGAGGTGCGGCGTGGTTCCGGTGCCGGGTGTGCCGTAGGTGACCTTGTCCGGGTTCGCCTTGGCATAGGCGACGAACTCCTTCAGGTCCTTCCACGGCGCGTCCGCCCTCACTACCAGGCCAAAGGTGTAGCCGGTTACGTTGATGATGTAGGTAATGTCTTTCAGCGGATCGAACGGCGTTTTCTGCGTCAGCGGCAGACGGAACACGCTGATCGGCAACTGCGTCAGCGTATAGCCGTCCGGCCGCGCGTTGACCAGCGCGCCGGCGCCCATGGTGCCGGAGGCGCCGGGACGGTTCTCGACTATCACCTGCTGGCCGAGTTGCCGACCCACCGACTCGGCAAAAGCGCGCATGACGAGATCGGACGCCCCGCCCGCGGGCCAGGGGCAGATCAGCGTGATCGGTTTGGTCGGGAATTGCTGCGCCGATGCGATTCCGGCCGCGAGCGCCAGCAACAGGGCAAACCCGCGCAATATCCATTTCAGCATGATCTCGGCTCCTCGATTAATTGTTCCGGACGGATTGTAAGCCCGCCGCAGGCCATCGCGCACGATAAAGCGCGACATATCTGCAACTCTGCTCAAATCAGTGCGAGTCTCGCGCCGGAACCAGACCGGCGTCAACGGCGACACGCCACAAACCGCGCTGCGTCGCATCGGAAAAGCCGGTGCGCGCACGCGCCCCGGCGATCTGCAGCGCCATGCGGTAGCGCTCGCACAGCGCCGCCTCGCCGATCACGCCGATTTCGGCGGCCGGGTTCCAGTGCGCAAGCGCGTCCCGGATTTCGGCGCCCAGCAACAATCCCGAGAGATAGTCTGGCAATCCTTCTGCCGCGACCTCGCCGAACAAACCCAGAGTGCGCACGCTGAACAGCTTGCGCGGCAGTTCAGCTTCGGCGCTCAGGCCGCAGCGAACGCCGCGCTGAAATGCCGCCGGGTCGGACTGCAATGCTGCGCCAGGCCCGGCGGGCATCAGCCGGCCGAGGATGCTGTGTTCGCGCAGCAGCGCGTAGAGTTCTCCCGTCATGTAGGTGGCGAAATCCTCGATCCGGCCGTTTGCGCTGCGCGCCCACTTGCTGTGGGTGCCCGGCAGTACCCAGAGCGCAGCATCGCCGGCGCCGATGACGTCGAGCAGTTGGGTTTCTTCTCCGCGCATGACGTCGGGCACGTCTTGCGCACTGCGGCAACTGAGTCCGGGGACGAAATGGATGCGCGCGCCGTCGCCCGCCTGCAGGCTCGCCAGTCGCGCGGCGATTTGAGCCGGGGTTGCCGGGCATGGAACATAAGGCGCCTCCATCCATCCCTGGCGGCTGCCTATCATGCCACTCGCCACCACCGGCAACAGTCCGTATTCGCGCTGCCAGCCAGCGCACAGCCGCAGGTAGCAGGCGTCGAAGTCCCTGTCGGCAATATTGAGTATGCCGAACGCGCCGCTCGCTTCTGCCAGGCAGGCACCGTTCTTCCCCAGCAGGTAGGCGCGCAGCGAACTGGTGCCCCAATCGAGTCCGATCAATTCCGGGGGAGAGGATGGCTGGCTTGGCATCGCGATGGGCATTGCGCTGTAATTGAAGGGGAGTATATTTGACTGCGGCGTGGTTTCACAGCGGCGGCCCATTGGTGCGCGGCGAGCAATGCCGTAGCGCCGATGTTCGAACCACAGACAAAATTAATATGCAAGGGAGCATCATGACACAGCCGCTTTTATTCACGCCACTGCGCCTGCGCGAACTTACGCTGAAGAACCGCGTGGTGGTTGCGCCCATGCACCAGTATTCCGCGGTGAAGGGATTTGCCACCGACTGGCACCTTATGAACGCAGGACGCTACGCGGCGGGCGGCGCGGGACTGGTGATCCTGGAGTCGACCAAGATCGAGCGGCGCGGCTGCGGCACGGTGGGCGATCTCGGCCTCTGGGACGATGCATTCGTGCCGCAACTCGCGCGCATCGTCGATTTCGTGCGGCAGTGCGGGTCGGCGGCGGGCATACAACTCGGCCACTCGGGCCGCAAGGCGCGCATTCAGCGCCCATGGGAAGGCGGCCGGTCGCTGCTGCGCGCTGCTGCGGAAGAGGAAGGGGTCGAAGACTGGGACGCATGGGATCTGGTGGCCCCGAGCGCCTTGCCTGCGGACGATGGCGCGCCGGTGCCGCGGGAACTCACGCGCGCGGAGATTCGTGCTCTGGCCGAGGCCTGGGGAAAGGCCGCGGCGCGCGCGAACGCAGCCGGGTTCGACGTGGTGGAGATCCACGGCGCGCACGGGTTTCTGATCCACGAGTTCCTCTCGCCGCTGGCGAATCAGCGCACCGACGAATACGGCGGTTCGGAACTTAATCGCATGCGCTTCGCGCTCGAGGTGTGCGAATGCGTGCGCGAAAAGTGGCCGCCTGGAAAACCGCTGTTTCTGCGCCTGTCGGCCGAAGACGATGCAGGCTGGGGGCCGGCGCAAAGCGTCGCGTTGGCGAAGCTGGTAAAACCGAAGGGGGTGGATGTGATCGACTGCAGCTCGGGCGGAATTCTGGGCAAGGCGCCCGCCGGGGCGGTAAAGCCTGCCTATGGATATCAGGTGCCTTATGCCGAGAAAATCAGAACAGAGGGCGGGATCATGACCATGGCAGTCGGGCTGATCGTGCAGGCCGAGCAGGCCGAGGGCATTCTGCGCGAGGGGCGGGCGGATCTGGTCGCACTGGCGCGTGAAATGCTCTACAACCCGAACTGGACGATGGATGCGGCGCAAAAGCTCGGGTTCGATCCGGAATTTTCCCTGGTCCCGCCGCCCTATCGCTACTGGCTTGCCCGGCGCGCAGCGACGCTGCCCGAGGTGCGGCCTTCAACCTTCGGCTCCGGAACCTAGGATAGCAGTCGCTTTGTTCGAATGTCGCGCCGTGCTGCCTGTGTTTCTGGCGGGAATACGCCGCGCGGACCCCCGTCCCGGTTCGGCGCTCTTAGGGAGACTTGGATCCTGGCGCCGCGCCGGCGCGTTCTCCCGGGGCGCTCTCTGCATTGCGCACCGCGCGCGGTATGGTCCGCGTGCCGGTGGAGAAGCGCGCCAACTCGCTGCCGGCGTTGGCCGCAATGCAGCCGAAACTGACCTTTCCGCTGCCGCTCAGCACGTACTCCTCGTGCATCATGGCTATATTCGTGCCGCCCTCGGGCAGCAGGTAGGTGCCATTGGTCGAATGGTCGATCAGTACGAACTTGCCGTTTCGCACCAGGATGCGCGCATGATCGCGCGAGGCGAGCTGGCCGTCGAGTCGCACGTGGCTGGTCTCGTCGCGGCCGATGGTCAGAACGTCGCCTTCTCGCCAGAGCTCCCAGCCGAGACCGCGAAATTCGAGCCGAAGCAGGCTTCCCGTGCGCGCTTGGCGCACTGTTGTAAGCCGTTGCGTCTGATCTTCTTCCGGCCGCCACCGCAGTTCCCATACCGCCACGTAGCTGTCGCGTCCGCGAACGCCGATCAACTGCAGTTCGCGCGCCTTGGAACGATGCTCCGGGGAAAGCCGTTCGATGCAGGTTGCGGTGGTGAGAATCTGCTGCGGCCGCGCCATCTGGACCAGCCGCGCCGCGACGTTCACGCTGTCGCCGAAGACGTCATCCCCGGCTTCGACCACCGGTCCGCAATTGAAGCCGATGCGCACCGCGACCCTCCCGGCATCCGGGACCTGTTGCAGCCCTTGCAGGGCCTGCTGGATCGCGATCGCGCCGCGCGCGCCGTCTTCGGCGTTCTGAAACGTGCACAGCAGGGCGTCGCCGACCGTCTTGACGATGCGCCCGCCGCACGCCTGCACCGCGCCGGTCATGATCTGCAGCGTCGCGGCGACGACGCGGTGCGCGCGCGCGTCGCCGAGTGACTCGTAGAGGCCGGTGCTGCCGGCGATGTCGGCGAACAGGACTGCGAACTCGCGGATGGCTCGTGCCTCGGCGATTCGCGCCATCTCGGCCGTCGGCGCTACCATCGGGTGGGTGACATTGCGCGTCATGGTGTGCCTCCCGGCAAGGATCGTCCGTACGCGCGGCACGGAGCCGGCCGCCGATCAAGCGTGATTGGCGATTCGCGTTGCTGCGTTTCCCGACATAACGATAATTGTGTAAGCATTGTTAAATCTTATATCGCAGTACGGGGAATTGGGTAGCTTGAGATAAGGTGTTCTGAGTACAAAGTCACAGTACTCCGACGATTCCTCCCAATGCGCCGGCCAGGATCAGCCATACGGGATTGACTTTGGTGCGCAGCATCAGCACCACGGTCAGTAGCGTCAGCAGTGCGGTACGCCAGCTATGATCCGCTGATTGCGCCAGGATCCAGCCGCTAGACAGGGTCAGGCCGATGGCAATCGGACCCAGCCCCCCGCGGATCGCGCGGCCCAACGGCGCATTCGGGTTGCTCGCGTGCAGACGCGTGATTCCCAGCGTCAGCATGATCGGCGGAAAGATGATCGCCAGCGTGGCAACTATTGCGCCGGCCCAGCCGGAAAGCTGCCAGCCAAGCAGGGTTACGAACATCATGTTCGGTCCGGGAGCAGCTTGGCCTAGCGCGTAGGCGTCGGCGAACTGCCGGTCGCTCAACCAGTGGTTGGCTTCCACGACGTAGCGCTGCATGTCCGGCAAAATCGCGCCGACGCCTCCGATCGCCATCAGCGACAGCAGCGCGAAATGCAGGGCGAGGGCCGCGAGATCGGTGCGGTCCATCAGTCCTCGCCGCCCCAGGCTGCGGCGATGGCGAACGGTGCCAGTCCGCCGACCACGGCGAGCAAAGGCCAGCGCAGCGCGCCCACACCCGCCAGCGACAGGGCGGCAAACAGCCAGGGGCGCCAGTGCCGCCTTAAGGTGGCGGTCATTTTCAATCCGGTCGCGAGCACCAGACCGGCCGCCACTGCGGACATGCCGGAGAGCGCCTGCTGCACCAGTGGCAGCGTGCCGTAGGTCTGGTAGAGCATGCCCGCCGCGATCATGAGCAGGAACGGGCCGCTAACCAGCCCGGCAAAGGCCGCCGCCGCACCGGTATAGCCTGCAAATCGATAGCCGATCATGACCGCCATGTTGCCGATGTTGGGGCCCGGCAGGAGTTGTCCCATCGCCAGCGTGTCGACGAACTCGCGCTGGGTAAGCCAGCCTTTCTTTTCCACCAGGGTGCGGTGCGCCCAGGGCAGCACGCCGCCGAAGCCGGACAATGCGAGCTGCGAGAAGGCGAAGAATAGCTCGAGCGGCGCTATCGTCGCGGCGACGGCGGCAGGCGCGTTGTTGCTGTCTGTTTCGCTATGCTTGTCCTCAGGATCAGGCAGGGTCATGGGCGGGTCCATTGCTGAATGCGATGCGACTGCATTATCGCAGTCCGACGCCATTGAGCCAATCGCTTGCAGGCGACCGTTTCGCGGGGAACCTCGGCTGCCATGGGTATACCCCCATACTCGCCTGACAGCATGACACTTACACTGAACCACACCAGCCCCGATACATTCACATTCATTCACCGGGCAATTCGCTGTGAATGCATCGCGGCATGTTTCCTATCGGGGGTCTGAATGAACTGGCTTAAGAAATTCCTGACACATTACGTGCTTTACGGCGCGCTCCTGCTGCTCCTCTGTTTGGGCATTTTTCCGTTTATCATTCTTTATTCAAGTTCCACGTCAATTGCGAAGCTGATGGATCGGACGTCACCGGGTGGAAAATTCGCGCAGAAACTCGACAGTTTTTGGACCATCATCGGGACGCCATACGACTACTTGGTAAAAACTGTGGGGTAGCGGCGCCGGAGATATAGCGTCGCGAGATAGCGGCGCCGGAGACTCGCAGGCAGCGTGAGAGCAGGGCATAATAGCGCCGTCAATCAGCGACCCGCGCAACGATGAATCCGCCCAAGACCCGCATCGATCCTCAATCCGAGATATTTCAGCAGCAGCGCAGTGCGATGCTCGCGCTGGTCGAGCGGCAGCGCATATTGGAGAGCCGTGCCGTTGCCGCTTCGGCGGCATCGAAACCGGCTTTCGACAAGCGCAGCGCCCTGTTGCCGCGCGAGCGGATGGCGCAGTTGCTCGATCCGGGCGCGCCGTTTCTGGAACTAGCGAGCCTCGCCGGCTACTGCACCGAAGACGCCGATCCCGAGAGCAGCATTCCCGGCGCAGCGGTCCTCGCCGGCATCGGCGTCGTCTCCGGCATGCGCTGCATGGTGGTGGCGAACGATTCCGGCATCGGCGCCGGGGCATTGAGCGCTCTGGGCGGGCGCAAGATCATGCGCTGCCAGGAAATTGCGCTGGAGAACAAGCTGCCGTTCGTGCAGCTGGTCGAATCAGGCGGCGCCAATCTGCTCACCTACAAGGTCGAGCGCTTCATCGCCGGCGGCGGCCTGTTCTACAATCTGGCGCGCCTGTCGGCGGCCGGACTGCCGGTGATCGCGGTGGTGCACGGTTCCTCCACCGCCGGCGGCGCCTACCTTCCCGGCCTGTCCGATTACGTCATCATGGTCCGTGGCCGCGCCAAGGCGTTTCTGGCCGGGCCGCCGCTGCTCAAGGCTGCAACCGGGGAGATCGCCACCGACGAGGACCTGGGCGGGGCCGAGATGCATGCGCGCGTGTCGGGGCTGGCGGAGTTCGTCGCCGAAGACGACGCGGATGCCATACGCATCGCGCGCGACCTGCTCGCGAGCCTCAAATGGGAGCGCGCCGGCAGGAACGCCAGCGTGCCGGCGAAGGAGCGCGCGCCGAAACTGGACGCGGACGAGATCGCGGGCCTGATGCCGATGAGCATGCGCAAGCCCGTGGACATGCGCGAAGTGATCTGGCGCATCGTCGACGATTCCGAGTTCCTCGAATTCAAGCCGGCGTACGGCAGGTTTACCGTGTGCGGCCTCGCCGCCATCGCCGGGCACAAGGTGGGCTTCATCAGCAACAACGGGCCGCTCGATCCGGCCGGGGCGACCAAGGCGACGCAGTTCATCCAGCTCTGCTGCCAGGCGCAGACGCCGCTCGTCTATCTGCAGAACACCACCGGCTACATGGTCGGCACCAAGTCGGAGGCGGGCGGCATGATCAAGCACGGCTCGAAGATGATCCAGGCCGTGTCCAACGCGACCGTGCCGCAGATCACCGTCATGTGCGGCGCCTCGTTCGGCGCCGGCAACTACGGCATGTGCGGGCGCGCGTTCAAGCCGCGCTTCGTTTTCAGCTGGCCCAATGCGCAGACCGCTGTCATGGGGCCGGAGCAGGCGGCCACGACCATGGCGATCGTGGCCGAGGGCACGGCCGCGCGCAAGGGCCGGCCGGTGGACCAGCCGGCGCTGGACAAGATGAAACAGGCCATCGTCGCCAATTTCGAGAGCCAGATGAGCGCCTTCCATACCAGCGGCCTCCTGCTCGACGACGGTGTGATCGATCCGCGCGACACGCGCAAGGTTTTGGCAGCGGCATTGACGGTTTGTGCGGAAGCGGAGGCGCGGCAGGTACGCACCATCCAGTTCGGCGTCGCGCGGCCTTAGTATTTTATGAATGCATCAACGCAATCTTTAGGTATTGTCATTCTTAGGCCGAAGAGCCAGCTTCTTGCTTGCTAGGAAAAGCAGATTCCTTGCTGCGCCCCGAAGGAAGTCCCCTTGGGGGACGCTCGGAATGACAGGGCATAGGGTTTCTCCAATGGAGGATGGCGATGCTGTTTACGCATGAGCACGAAGAACTGCAGCGGCAGCTGAAGAAATTCATCGACGCCGAGATCAACCCGTTCGTCGACGAATGGGAGGAAGCCGAGATCTTCCCGGCGCATGAAGTGTTCAAGAAGATGGGCCAGCTCGGCTTTCTTGGCGTGTGCAAGCCGGAGGCGTACGGCGGGCAGGCGCTGGACTATTCCTACTCGGTGGCGATGGCCGAAGCGCTGGGTCACATCCAGTGCGGCGGCATCCCGATGGCGATCGGCGTGCAGACCGACATGGCGACGCCGGCGCTGGCGCGCTTCGGCTCGGACGAACTGCGGCACGAATTCCTCGCACCCTCGATCGCAGGGGATTTCGTCGCCTGCCTGGGCGTGTCCGAAGTCGGCGCGGGCTCCGATGTCGCCTCGATCAAAACGACCGCGCGCAAGGACGGCGACGACTACGTCATCAACGGCGGCAAGATGTGGACCACCAACGGCACCCAGGCCGACTGGATGTGCTTGCTCGCCAATACCAGCCAGGGCGCGGCGCACAAGAACAAGTCGCTGATCTGCGTGCCGATGAAAGCGAAGGGCGTGAGCGTGGCGCGGAAATTGAAGAAGCTGGGCATGTGGTCCTCCGACACGGCGCAGATTTTTCTCGACGACGTGCGTGTGCCGCAGCGTTACCGCATCGGCGAAGAGGGAATGGGCTTCACCTACCAGATGCTGCAGTTCCAGGAGGAGCGGCTGTGGGCGGCTGCGCGCAGCTGCTCGATGGGCAGACTGATCGACGAGACCGCGAACTACGCGCGCGAGCGCATGGCGTTCGGCAAGTCGATACTCGACAACCAATACGTGCATTTCAAACTCGCCGAGCTGAAGACGGAGATCGAGTGCCTGCGCTCGCTGGTGTACCGCGCGACCGAACTCTATATCGCCGGGCAGGACGTGACCGAACTCGCGTCAATGGCGAAGCTGAAGGCGGGGCGCCTCGCGCGCCAGGTTCCCGATGCCTGCCTGCAGTTCTGGGGCGGCATGGGCTACATGTGGGAAAACCCCGTCGGCCGGGCCTACCGCGACGCGCGCCTGTCATCCATCGGCGGCGGTGCCGACGAGATCATGCTCGGCATCATTTCGAAGTACATGGGCATGTTGCCGCGCAAGGATTGACCTATAAGGATTGACCGATGGCCAAGGTGCGCAGCGAGCGGCAGGGCGGATTTCTTTTTCTCACGCTGGATGACGCTGCCACGCGCAATGCCCTCAGCCCGGAAATGGTGGGGGAACTGCAGGCGGCGATCGGTGCGGCTGCCGCGGACACGACGCTGCGTGCGGTGGTGCTGCGCGGAGCCAGCGGGTTTTTCTGCGCCGGCGGCAGCATGGGCAATTTCCAGAAAAGCCAGCAGGGCGCCGCGGCATCGGATGGCGTCGACCCGATCGCGGCGAACAACCGCCGCTTCGGTGATTTCATGATGGCGCTCGCACGCCTGCCTCAGGTACTGGTCGCAGTGGTCGAGGGAGCGGCCATGGGCGGCGGCTTCGGCCTCGCCTGCGCCGCCGACATCGCGCTCGCGCGCAGGGATGCGAAATTTGCGCTCAGCGAAACCACGCTGGGACTGGTGCCGGCGCAGATCGCGCCCTTTGTCGTCGCGCGCATCGGCCAGGCGCGGGCGCGGCGGCTGGCGCTGTCGGGCGAGCGCATCGACGGCGCAGAGGCCGAGCGCATCGGTCTGGTGGATTTCGTCGCCGACGATGCAACCGCCCTGGAAGCCAGGCTGCTGGCCGTTCTCCAGGGTATCGCCCGCTGCGCGCCGGGGGCGAATGCCGCCACCAAGGCGCTGCTGCGGGAATGCGCCGAGGTCGATCTGGCGCCCATCCTCGATCGCGCAGCGCGCTCGTTCGCGTGCCAGATGCGCGGCGAAGGCGCGGAGGGTGTGGCCGCATTTCGCGACAAGCGCGATGCAGCGTGGGCCGAGAACATCGAACAGGTGCCAAAGCCATGACCGAAAAGATCGTGCGCATCGGCGGCGCCTCGGGTTTTTGGGGCGACAGCTCCGTGGCCTGCGCGCAGTTGGTGCGCCGCGGGCAGGTGGACTACCTGGTGTTCGACTATCTGGCCGAACTCACCATGTCGATTCTGGCGGCGATGCGCGCCAAAGTACCGGAAGCGGGTTATGCCACCGATTTCGTCGACGTGGCGATGAAAAGCGTGATTCGCGACATCGTCGCGAAAGGCATCAAGGTGGTGAGCAACGCCGGCGGCGTCAATCCCGCCGGTTGCGCCGCGGCGCTTGGCAAATTGGCCGATGAAGCAGGCGTGAAGCTGAAGATTGCCATCGTCGAGGGCGACGACGTGCTGCCGCACATGGAAGCGTTGCGCGCGGCCGGGATGCGCGAAATGTATTCTGGCGCCGAGTTGCCGAAAAAAATTCTTTCCGCCAACGTCTATCTGGGCGCGATCCCGATCGCGCGCGCGCTCGCCGCCGGCGCCGACGTGGTCATCACCGGGCGCTGCGTCGACAGCGCGGTGGCGCTGGGGCCGCTGATGCACGAGTTCGGCTGGCGCGAGGACGATTTTGACCGGCTCGCCGCGGGCAGCCTTGCCGGCCACATCCTGGAGTGCGGCTGCCAGGCCACGGGTGGCCTCTTTACCGACTGGGAGTCGGTGCCGCGCTGGGAGGACATCGGCTATCCGATCCTGGAGTGCCATGCGGACGGCAGCTTCGTCGTCACCAAGGCGCCGGGCACCGGGGGCTTGGTCAACCGCGCGGTGGTGGCCGAGCAGATGCTCTATGAAATGGGCGACCCCGGCGCCTATGTCCTGCCCGACGTGGTGTGCGATGTGACCGGCGTCGAAGTGGCGGAACTGGCGCCTGATCGTGTGCGGGTGAGCGGGGCGCGTGGGCGCGCGCCGACGCCGACCTACAAGGTCTGCGCCACCTATCCGGACGGCTATCGCTGCACTGCGATCCTGAACATCATCGGCATAGACGCGGCGAAGAAGGCGCGGCGCACGGCCGAGGCGATCCTCGCGCGGACGCGGACGATTTTCCGCGAACAGAACCTTGCGGATTATTCCGCCACCCGCGTCGAGGTGCTCGGCGCAGAATCGGTGTACGGGCCGCACGCGCGCAGCGCCGGCACGCGCGAAGCCGTGCTGCGCCTGGCGGTGGCGCATGGCAATCGCCAGGCGCTGGAAATTTTTTCGCGCGAAATTGCGCCGGCGGGCACCTCCTGGTCTCCGGGTACTACCGGCATGGGAGGCGGGCGGCCGAAGGTGGCGCCTGCGCTCAAGCCCTGTTTCTTCCTGTTGGAAAAATCCAAATGCGAGCCGAGTATCACGCTCGACGGCGGGCGCGAGGTGGTCGTGGTTCCGGTGGCAGGGGGCTACGTCAGCGATTTACGCAAGCCGGCGCCGGGCGAGATCCTGGTGCCGCAGGGAGCAACGCGGTCCGTGCCGCTGGTGCGGCTCGCCTGGGGCCGCAGTGGCGACAAGGGCGATAGCGCCAACATCGGCATCATCGCGCGCCGTCCCGAGTTCCTGCCGCTGTTGCGCGCCCAACTCACGCGCGCGGCGGTGAAACAATATTTTTCGCATCTGGTGCTGGGCGAGGTCGAACGCTTCGAAGTCCCCGGCATTCACGCCGTGAATTTTCTGATGCGTGAGGCGTTGGGCGGCGGCGGGATGGCGTCGTTGCGCGTTGATCCGCTGGCCAAAGGGTATGCGCAGATGCTGCTCGATTTCCCGATGTCCGTGCCCGAGGAGTGGCTGCAGATTTACGCTCTGGGCTAAACGGCCATTTCGGAATATCGGAACGGCCGCCACTCTGGCGGGAGCATGCGGGGATGTCCGCCGAAGATTTCTATCCCCTTGAGGAGAGGGTCTCCCCCGGGGGGTGCGCATTCTTGCAGTCGCATCTAACGAGGCCCCGGCCGGGGAGCCGGGGGGCGTAGCTCAGCGCGCGCGGGCGCGCTCCACCTTGACGCCGGCCTTTTCCGCGATCGCATACCAGCGCAGCGATTCGGCGTAATCGCGGGGTACGTTGCCCTTGCCGTTGCTGTAGATGTCGCCGAGCAGTTTGGCGGCCTCGCCGTTGCCGGCGCGCGCGGCCTGGGTGTAGAACTTGACCGCGGCCTTGATGTCGCCGCCGCTTTCAGCAGCCTGGCCTTGCTTGAACGCCGCGTTTTGATCGACCGAGGCAACAACGGTTTTTTCCGCCGCCGCTTTCTCCGCCGCGAGCTTGTCCGCCGCCGCCTTGTCTGCGGCGGCTCTGTCCGCAGACGCGCGCTCTGCCGCCGCCGCTTTGTCGGTAGCCGCCTTGTCCGCCGCCGCCCGGTCTGCGGCCGCCTTGTCCGCAGCGGCACGATCTGCCGATGCCTTGTCCGCAGCGGCGCGATCGGCTGCCGCCTTGTCCGCAGCGAGTTTGTCCGCCGCCGCCTTGTCCGCTGCCGCTTTGTCCGCCGCAGCTTTTTCCGTTGCAGCCTTGCCCGATTCAGCCTGCTTTTTCGCGTCCGCCGCTTTCTTCGCCTCGATCGCTTCTGCCGCCTTCTTCGCCTCGATTTGCTTCAACTCCTCCTGGCGCTGTTTCGTGAGTTCGGCCTGCTTCTGCGCTTCGGCTTCGCGCTTCTTGATCAACTCGGCCTGCTTCTGCGCCTCGGCCTCGCGCAGGCGCGTCTGCTCGGCGAGTTCACGCTGTTTGGCCACGTCGCCGGAAGCCTTCGCTGCGGCCTCCTGCGCACGCGCCTGCTCCACCGCCTTCTGCATTTCCTTTTCCTGCTGCTTGGCCTGCGACAGCTCGGCGTTCGCCTTCTTCGCTTCCTCCAGCATCTTCAGCAATTCGGCTTCGCGCGCCGAGGAGTCGGGCTTGATGAAATAGACGCCGACGGCGATCGCCACCACCAGCGCAACGACGCCGCCGATCATGGCCGGGGTGATTTTCCGGCCGCCCTCGGCTTCGCGCTTCTTCAGTTCGGCCTCGCGCTGGGCTACTACGGCTTCGAACTCGGCTTTCTTTTTTGCTTCGGCTACCGCCCGGATCTTGTCTTCTTCCTGGCGCTTCTTTTCTTCCGCGAGGCGCTTCACCTCGGCCTCGGCCGCGCGTTGCTGGAACTCGGCTTCGCGCTTTGCCAGCCCGGCTTCGAATTCCGCTTTCGATTTCGCTTCGGCTTCGGCCCTCGCCTTGGCGTCGGCTACGCGCTTGGCCTCGGCTTCCGCCTCGCGCTGCTTGAATTCCGCTTCGCGCTTGGCCATTTCCGCTTCCAGCTTCGCCTTATCCTCGGCAAGCTTGGTCTTGGCCTCGGCCTCGCGCCGTGCAGCCTCTTCAACCTCGCGCTTCTCCTGCTCCAGCGCCTGCTTGCCCTTCGAGAGCGTGTCGTCCGAAGTCTGGCCGCGCAGCTTGGCGCCTTTACGCTTGGCGAGCGCCGTATAGATGCCGTTCGGAAACTGCTGAACGTACAGGTCGAAATCGTCCGGGTCGTTGCCGTCTTTGATGGCGCGCCAGAATTCGAGGTCCGTTTCCTGGGCCGCCGCGGCCTGAGCCGCGCGCTGGATCGTGCTGTCCACGCCGGCATTGGTCTTGACTGTCGCATCTGATGCTTCGCTGCCGCCGGCCTTCGCTTGCGGCTCCCCGGCGCGCGGCGCGAACCCGCCGACCATGGTCTTGTCCGCATCCTCCTCGCCCTTGCCCTCCAGCGCGTTCTTCAGCGCGGTCCCGAGCTCCTGCGCGGTCTGGTACCTGGCTTCGACTTTTTTCGCGAGCGCCTTGTTGACCACGGCGTCGAACAGCGGCGAAATGTTGCTGTGGATTGAAGAGGGACGCGGCGGATCGTCGTGGAGGATTTTCTTCGCGATGGTCCAGGCGCCGTTCCCCGTAAACGGCTTCTCTCCCGTCAGGAACTGGTACAGGACGACGCCGGCGGAGAAGATGTCGGTTCGCCGGTCGATTTCAGCGCCCTCGAGCTGCTCCGGAGACATGTAGGCAGGCGTGCCGATGACGACCCCGGCCTGCGTCTTCTCGCTTGCGTTGCGGTCCGCGTCCGTGATGCGCGCCACGCCGAAGTCGGCGAGCTTCACGCGGCCGCCGGAATCGATCATCACGTTGGCGGGCTTGATGTCGCGGTGGACGACTCCCGCCTCGTGCGCAAAATGGAGCGCGTCGCACAACTCGCCCATGATGTGCACGGATTCTTTGAGATTGAATTGCTCTTTCGCGTCGAAAAAATCCTTGAGTTCGCGCCCTTTGATGAACTCCATCACGATGTACGCGATGTCGCCTTCCTCGCCGAAGTCGTACACCTGCACGATGTTCGGGTGGTTGAGGCGCGCCACGGCCCGCGCCTCGCGGTCGAAACGCATCGAGTATTCTTTCGCGGTGTCCGCGTCGAGGGCGCTCTTGAGAATGGTCTTGATCGCGACCTTGCGCTTCAACCGCGTGTCGTTGCCCGCATAGACGATGCCCATGGCACCCTTGCCGAGCACGGACTCGATGTCGTAGCGCCCTAGGCGCTTTATTTCAGATGCTGGTGTCGCCATGGTTCGTTTCCTGGGTGTCCGTGGTCTCAGGGTACGGATCAGTCAGTTTATCCGGAAATCTGCCTGGCCGCGGAACCTGGCCCGTGGCCGGGCGAATGGAATGATACTAGCAATCCGGGGTTGAAGGCCATAGAAAAATGAACCCCGGGAGGCGCAGTCAAAGTCCTTGCTGCGGCTTCCTCAGGAAACACCCCCGTTGCGCGTCCGGTGTGAGGCGGATGCCTGCGAAATTATCGGTTTTCCGCACGGATTGCTGCGCGATCCCGGGGGGGCACGCAGGGGGCGCGCCGAGCGCATGATTCACCGGCGTGTCCGCGGCGTTGATCAATGTCGGTGCATCGCGAGTTTCGCCGGCCGAGTGCCGTCGGCGGCCTGTGCGGCCGGCGCGGGCGCCGACCGGCGCCGAACCTGATCGCCGTGTCGCGATTGGGGTCGTCGGGCGGGCCGCGATGTCCGAAAACGGCCAGACAGCACCGCTCGCCGCACTCATAATGCGCCCATGACACTTGACTCCCACACCTGCTACCGAGCGCTAATCGCGCGCGATGCGAGGTTCGACGGCCGCTTTTTCGTTGCGGTCTCGTCGACGCGCATCTATTGCCGGCCGGTCTGCACGGTCAAGCCGCCCAAGCGCGAGAACTGCCGCTTTTATCCGAGTGCCGCCGCCGCCGAATCAGACGGTTACCGGCCGTGTCTGCGCTGCAGGCCGGAACTTGCGCCCGGAAACGCGAGCGTGGATGCCATTTCGCGCCTCGCGCAGGCTGCCGCGAGCCTGATGGAAGATAGCACGCTCGACGGCGCGGGGCTGGATACCGTCGCCGAGCGCCTCGATATCACCGGCCGGCACCTGCGCCGCGCTTTCGGCGCCGAGTTTGGCGTTTCGCCGGTGAAGTTCGCGCAGACGCAGCGATTACTGCTCGCGAAGCGCCTCTTGACCGACACCGCGCTACCGGTTACCGAGGTGGCGTACGCGAGCGGTTTTGGCAGCGTGCGCCGCTTCAACGCGCTGTTCAAGCAGCGCTACCGGCTGCAGCCCGGGCAACTGCGGCGACATGCGTCCGCGTCCGGTGCCGTGGATGCGCTGAAATTCGAACTGAGTTTCCGCCCCCCCTATGACTGGCGCGCGATGAGCGCATTTCTAGGGGCGCGCTCGGTCGCGGGCGTGGAAAACGTGGCGGGCAACTGTTATCGCCGCACGGCGAGAATCGCGGCCGGCGGCAAGGAACATCGCGGCTGGATCGAGGTGGCGATGTCGCAGAAGAAGCCGGCGCTGCGCGTCACCGTGTCCGCGTCGCTCGCCAAGGCGCTGCCGCCGGTGCTCTCCCGCGTAAAGGCCCTGATGGATCTTGCCTGCCACCCGGCAGAGGTTGCGCTCGCGCTCGGAGCCATCGCAAAGGCACATCCCGGACTGCGCGTGCCAGGCGCGTTCGACGGTTTCGAGGTGGCGGTGCGCGCAATCCTCGGGCAGCAGGTTTCCGTGGCTGCGGCGCGCACCGTGGCGGGACGCTTTGCTGCCGCCTTCGGCGATCCGATCGAGACGCCGTTCGCAACGCTCACCACGGTTTTTCCCACGGCGGGGCGCGTCGCGGACCTGCCCTACGGGCGTATCGCGCTGCTCGGCATGCCCGGTGCACGCGCTCGCACCGTCGTAGCGCTCGCGCGTGCGGTGGCGGATGGCGACCTTGTTCTGATGCCCAACGCCGATATCGACGCGACGCTGGCCCGGTTGCGCGCGCTCCCTGGCGTGGGAGAGTGGACCGCACAGTACATTGCAATGCGCGCCGTCGCCTGGCCGGACGCGTTTTTGCACACCGATCTGGGCGTGATGAAAGCGCTGAGTGAAACCGATCCGCGCCGCGTCCTTGCCAAGGGCGAAGCCTGGCGGCCGTGGCGCGCGTATGCGGTGATGCACCTGTGGCAGTCCCTGACGAAGGAGTAACCATGCGCTACTACGAATGCTATGACAGCCCCCAGGGGCAGATGCTGCTCGTTGCGGACGGCGAACGACTTTCCGGCGTCTATTTCGACGGCCAGAAATATGTCGCGCATATCGCGCCGGGCTGGCGGCGGGACGCGTGTCACCCACCGCTGCGCCAAGCCAAGCGCGAGTTGACCGAATATTTCGGCGGTGAGCGCAAACGTTTCGAGGTCGCGATCGCGCCTGAGGGCACGCCGTTTCAGCGGTCGGTGTGGAAAGCCATCTCCAGCGTCGGTTTCGGCGAGACAATTACCTACGGCGAACTGGCCGACAGGGCGGGATGCCCGGGCAGCGCGCGCGCCGCAGGCGCGGCCACCGGGCGCAATCCGATCGGCGTCATTGTTCCCTGTCACCGCATCGTGGGCGCGAACGGCAGCCTCACCGGATACGCCGGAGGGCTTGACAAAAAGCGCGCGCTGCTAGCGTTCGAGTCGCAGAATCCGGAATTGTTTTCAACCGCTTAGCGCTGAAAATCGGGTGGTGCGTGCGACCTCGCCGCCCGAGCGCGAAGGCAGCGCACGGTACTATCCCGCGCCTTTATCAGCCCGGCAGTTTGGATTCGAATACCGCTTGGATCCGGATCAACCGGCTTGGCATTGATGCAAGCTTGTCCCGGCCGCGGTATCATAGCCAGCTATCACCGACACCCATAGGTAGTATCCAGAAGCTTTATGGCAACCAAATCTAGGGCTTACAACGCCGAGGACATCGAGATCCTGGAGGATCTGTCGCCGATCCTGCACCGGCCGGGCATGTATACCGATCCCTCCAATCCCAACCATGCACTGGTGGAGGTGATCGACAATTCCTCGGACGAGGGGCTAGCAGGCTTTGCCCGGAACATCGCCGTGGTGCTGTACGAAGACGGCTCGGCCGAAGTCGCCGACGACGGCCGCGGCATCCCGGTCGATATCCATCCGAAAAAGAAAGTACCGGCAGTGCAGGTAATCTTCACCACATTGCATTCGGGCGGCAAGTTCAGAAAAACCGACAAGGATGCCGCCTATCGCATCGCCGGCGGGCTGCACGGGGTTGGCATCTGCGTTACCAACGCGCTTGCGACCCGGCTCGAAGTCGAAGTCAGGCGCGATGGTGCCCGCCACCGCCTGGTGTTCGCTGACAACGGCAAAGTGAAGGAGCCGCTGAAAAAAATTGGCGCCGCCGCGCCGCGCGAGTCCGGCACGCGTATCCGCTTCTGGCCCGATCCCAACTATTTCGATTCGCCCAGGATCGTCGCCACGGACATCGCGGCGCTGCTGCGCGCCAAGGCAATGCTGCTTCCCGGAGTGCGCTTCACCCTCGGGGTGGAAAAAAGCGGCAAGATCGAGCAGAGCGAATGGCATTTCCCCGAAGGCATCAAGGGTTATTTCGCAAGCGCAGTGTCCGGTCTGGAGCCGGTGGCCGAAACGTTCTTCGGCGAGCGTTACATCGCGGCGCAATCGGAGTCCGACAGCTTTGCCGAAGGCGAAGGAGCGCTGTGGGCCATGGCCTGGACTCCGGAAGGCGATGTGGTGGCGGAGTCGTACGTGAACATGATACCCACGCGCCACGGAGGAACGCACGTGTCCGGCTTGCGCGAGGGCGTGTACAACGCCATTCGAAATTTCATCGATCTTCACGCCATGGGCCAGCGCGGCATCAAGATCGTGCCCGAAGACGTGTGGTCGCGTGCTTCCTATGTGCTGTCGGTGAAAATGCTCGATCCCCAGTTCAAGGGCCAGGTGAAGAACGAACTGATTTCGCGCGACGGGGTAAAACTCATGGCGCAGATGGTGCGCGACCCGTTCGAACTCTGGCTCAACCAGCATGTGGACGAGGGAAAACGCATCGCCGAACTGGTCATGCGCCAGGCGATGACGCGAACGCGCGCGGCGCAGAAGGTGGAGCGGCGCAAGAGTTCGGGCGTGGCGGTTCTGCCGGGCAAACTCACCGACTGCGCGTCCGACGATCCGGACCGGAACGAACTGTTCATCGTCGAAGGCGATTCGGCCGGCGGTTCGGCGAAGCAGGCGCGCGACAAGGAGTTCCAGGCGGTTCTGCCCCTGAAAGGCAAACCCAAGAACACTTGGCAGGACTCGCCCGACACGTTGTATTCGAACAAGGAAATCGAAGCCATCGCGCTGGCGATCGGCATCGATCACCACCAGCGCGGCGATGCCGTCGACATGACGCGCCTGCGCTACAGGAAGATCATCATCCTCGCCGACGCGGACGTCGACGGCTCGCATATACAGGTGCTGCTGCTGACGCTGTTCTTCCGCCATTTTCCGCGACTGATCGAAACCGGCAGCGTCTACGTGGCGCAGCCGCCGTTGTTCCGCGTCGACGTGCCCTCGATGGGCAAAGGCAAGCCGGCGCGCAAGCTGTACGCGCTCGACAAGCAGGAGCTTGCCGGCATCGAAGAGAAACTTCTCGACGAAGGCATGGACGAAGGCAAATGGGCGGTGAGCCGTTTCAAGGGCCTGGGCGAGATGAGCCCGGAGCAGTTGTGGGAGACCACGCTCAATCCGGACACGCGGCGCATGCTGCCGGTGCAGGTCGAGGACGTGGCGCTTGATGCCGACCGGTCCGTGTTCAACATGATGATGGGCAAGGAGAACGCGTCGCAGCGGCGCGAGTGGATGGAGACCTACGGCAATCTGGTCGACGCGGACATCAGCTAGGAAAGATAGGTATGGGAAATCAGAACGATCTGTTTGAGGGGCTGGCCTTGGCCGCGGCGGAAAGTGCGTTGAAGCAGGCGACTGCGGCGGGTCCCGCCGCCGCGCCCGGCACCAATGCTGACAAGAGCGGCGACGGCAAGAACGATAGCGACAAAGACAGCGACAAAGGCGCGCAGCTACCGGCCGGGAAGAGCGGCATTGGCGGAGGTGGCCGAGAGCCGCCCGATTTTTCGCCGCTTTCGGGCGAGTTCGGCGATACGTTGCCGCTGGCGAAATACGCGGCGCTGCAGTACTTGCAATATGCGGTGAGCACGGTCAAGGACCGCGCTTTGCCGCGCGTCGCCGACGGCCAGAAGCCGGTGCAGGCGCGCATCCTCTATGCGATGTGGGAAATGAACGGCCGTGCCGGCACGCCGCGCAAGAAATCGGCGCGGGTGGTGGGCGACGTGCTGGGCAAGTTTCATCCGCACGGCGATGCATCGGTGTACGACGCAATGGTGCGTATCGCGCAGGATTTCAGCCTGCGCTATCCGCTGGTGGACGGCGAGGGCAACTTCGGCTCGCGCGACGGCGACGAGCCGGCGGCGATGCGCTACACCGAGGCGCGCCTGACCAAGTTCGCCGAAGTGCTGCTCTCCGAACTCGACAGCGGCACCGTCGATTTTTCGCCCAACTACGACGGCAGCATGGTCGAGCCGCAGGTGCTGCCGGCGCGACTGCCGGTGGTGCTGCTGAACGGCGCCTCGGGCATCGCCGTCGGCATGGCGACCGAGATCCCAAGTCACAATCTCACCGAAGTCGCGAACGCCGCCATCGCGCTGATCCGCGAGCCCGAACTCTCGCTCGCCGGGGTGATGAAATACATCAAGGGCCCGGACTTCCCCGGAGGCGGCCAGATCATCACCCCGCGCGCCGAGATGCGCGAGGCCTATGGAAACGGCCGCGGCTCGGTGCGCGTGCGCGCGCGCTGGACCATAGAGCGGCTGGCGCGCGGGCAGTGGCAGGTGGTGGTGCAGGAACTGCCGCCGGGCGCTTCGTCGCGCAAGGTGCTGGAGGAAATCGAGGCCATCACCAACCCGCAGCCGCGGCCGGGCAAGAAGTCGCTGACTCCGGAACAGCAGCGCGAAAAGCAGCTGATGCTGTCGATGCTTGATCGCGCGCGCGACGAGTCCGACCGCACGCACCCGGTGCGCCTGGTGTTCGAGCCCAAGTCCTCGCGCCAGGACGAGAACGAATTCATCAACCTGCTGCTGGCCAAGACCAGCATGGAGACCAACGCCTCGATCAACCTGGTGATGGTCGGCCTGGACGGGCGGCCCACCGGCAAGAACCTCAAGGACATCCTCGCCGAATGGCTGGAATTCCGCTTCGCCACGGTGACGCGTCGCTCGCGCTTCCGTCTGGACAAGGTGCTCGACCGCATCCACGTGCTTGAAGGGCGCCTGCTGGTGCTGCTCAACGTCGACAAGGTGATCAAGCTTATCCGCAATTCGGACGATCCCAAGCCCGACCTGATGCGCGCCTTCAAGCTCACCGACCGCCAGGCCGAGGACATCCTCGAAATGCGCCTGCGCCAGTTGGCCAAGCTCGAACATATCAAAGTAGAGAAGGAACTCGAGGGCCTGTCGAAGGAGCAGAAGGGCCTGGAAAAAATCCTCGGCAGTCGCAAGTCGCTGGAGTCGCTGGTGATCGAGGAGATCGAAGCCGACATCAAGGCCTTCGGCGACAAGCGCCGCACGGTGATCGAAGAGTCGGAGAAAGCCGTGCTGGAGACGCCGGTACTCGACGAACCGGTGACGGTGATTTTTTCGAAAAACGGCTGGGTGCGGGCGCGCCAAGGTCACGGCGTGGATCCGGTTTCGCTCTCGTTCAAGGAGGGTGACGGACTCGCCGCGCTGTTACCCTGCCGTACTGTGGACCCGGTGATCTTCCTCGATTCGGCCGGCCGGGCGTATAGCGTGGACGCGGCAAGCCTCCCCAGCGCGCGCGGCGACGGCGCGCCGGCTTCTTCGATAGTGGAAGTGCAGGGCGGCGCGAAAATCATGCATTGCATCGTGGGCAAGCCCGATACCAAGGTGTTGGTCGCTTCCACCAGCGGTTATGGCTTTCTTTGCCGCATCGCCGACATGGTCTCCAACCGCCGTGCCGGGCGCGAATTCATGAGCGTCGAAGCTGACGAAACGCCGCTCGCGCCTTTTATCTACGAAGACGAGCCGGGAAACCACGTCGTCGCGCTGGCGGCGGAAGGCCGACTGCTCGCCTTCGATATCTCCGAAATGCGTACCATGTCCAAGGGGCGCGGCGTGATCGTCATGGGGTTGGAGAAGGGCGAAAAGTTGCTTGCGACTGCGGTTACCGGGCTTACCGCGGTCACCGTCAGCGGCATCGGCCGCGGCGGCAAGGAAAAGCTGCTCGAGATCAAAGGCGAAAAGTTGCGCCATCATGCAGGCCACCGTGCGCGCATGGGACGCGTGCTGCCAGAAAAGATCAAGCCTACGGGACTGAGCGTTCCGCCCAAACTTAAATTGGAACCGAACGGCCGCGCCGGTGCCTAGGCGGGTTTTTCATCGTCCATCAGGCCGGCTTTCGGCGGCCTCATATTTCACGGGCTGCCTTGTCCCGTCGGATTGACCTTACCCGCTTCCGGTCCTTCCGGTGTACGGGCGTACCGCGGCGGACGCCTGAGTGACCGAGCCAGTTTTGGCGTACGTCAACATGTATTGCGCGAGTTGCTCCATCACCGCGCGGCTGAACTCGGGGCCTGTCCAGAGGATGTAGGGGCCGGGGTTGCAGTCCAGGTAAACATACCGGCCGTCATTCGACTCGATGATGTCCCATGCGGCGTAATGCAATCCGAGCGCCCGGTTTGCGCGCACGATGCGCTCCTCCTCCTCATCAGGCAGTTTGACGAATTCGAAACCTCGCGGGGCGGTGCGCGAATCGGTAGTCTCGCCGCTGCCGACAACGCGGAGCGCAAGCACCACCGAGTCGCCGACGATGTTGATCCGCAGCGTGTCGCCGCGTATGCGTTCCTGCATCATCAACGGGCAGAGCCGGATTTGATCCAGTCGCTCCCGGTCCTGGGCGATGAACAATCGGGTCGAGCCGACGCCGACCGACGGCTTGACCACGACTTCCGCGTGGTTTGCAACGAACTCGAGCGCGCGTCCGGGATCATTGGTGGTGAGCGTTTCGGGGACCGGGAATTGCTGAGCCCTCAGTTTTTCGTAGAACTGGGCCTTGGTGTCGTGATCGGCATAGGTCGAAAGTTCATTGATCACCAATTTGCCGGCCGCAGCAAGTTCGGCGAAGAAACTGTATGCGGCAGAACTAAAACCCTGCTCTTTGATGAAGTCGCCGCGGTAGTCGCAATAGGAACTTTGATTCAGCACCGGCGGCTGCGCTGGCAGCGTGTTCGGTGTGGTGCAGCGGATATACATGGCTGCAACATCGGAGAAATCGTGGCCGTTCCATCTGGGGCCGCACGCGCCCAGTGACATCAGCGGCGCGCCTTCGCCGCCGATCCGCATGTCGAAGGTCAGCGGAACGACGCCTTTTTCGATGAGGACGTCCCGGAGCAAACCAAGCTGGGGACAATCTTTTCCGGAGAATAGTGCTAAACGTGCGGTAGACAAGGTGTATCAGGCTGCGTGCGGTGCGGGCGCATAACCCCTTGACGTGATCCGTTCCACGCCAAACCTAGGGTGCCCGCTGGAGGGTTGTTGTCGATCTTGGTTCAGTGTCTGTGGTGTCAGGCGGCAAGAGAAAGCGGCACGGAAATAAACTCTCCGTGCCGCCCTTGACTCGATAAATTCGAGAACCAACCAGCAAGTATTACGACTTGATGTTGATCGAACCGATCGAGGAATTGTCGGTTGCGGAGCCGCCGGCATTCACCGACAGCGCGCCTGCGCCGGACGAACCTCCCGTGCCTACGCCCACGCCCGTGCCCACGCCTACGCCCATGCTGTTACCCAGCAATCCCGTGCCGCCGCTACCGCCACCCGCTCCCGCGCCCAAGCCCAGACCGCCACCGGCCATCGAGCCGGCACCGGCTCCACCCATCGCGTCGCCACCTTTTTTGCCGCCCTGGGAAACTCCAACAGAATTAGACATTTTTGTGTATCTCCTAAACGTAGACAAAATAAAAAAACACCGTTTTTTGCCGAATTACCGCAGTCGAGCACATCGCGGCTTGGCTCCCAGCCTAAAGCGCGAATCGTGCCAGATTGTCGCGGTCATGCCTTTGCGGGCGTCGGCCTGGGGCCACGCGAGTTCATTAATGTTATGAATAATAATTGATATGTGCTATTGTTAATAATTCTCAATAAGCTCCGCTGGTGTCCATGCGCGATACAACAATCAAAATCCTGCCGAACATTTTGTCTACTTTTATTGGAATGATGTCCAGTATACTGCACAGATCGCCTGCTGTTTGCTGTACATCAATTTGAAACAACATCGCATGCAAAATGCGGGCTGCGGTTGTCGATAATGTCCTCGTTCCTTACCTTTGCATCGCCAATGGAAAAAAAAGATAGCGTGCTTTCCGGTGATTTTGGCGCTGATTTCAGTCGCGTCCGGCCGGGGCCTGTTCGCGACAGGAGTGCTGCCGCCGGCATTAACGACAAGGATTTCCTGGCGGAAAACATCGCCCGCATCGAATCCATCAAGGTCCAACTGCTGACTTCGGTAGTGCTGGGCGAGAATCAGAAAGGGATTGTCCTGCGGGAACTGGAGATCCTTAGAAACTCACTCCTGCAGATTTACAGCGCCAAGGGAAATTGGGATGCTGGACAAGGTTCAGAACTGTCCACTGGCGAGGTGTCACTCGGAATACCTGGCGGCCTTAAGATCGACGGCATCCTTGGGCAGGGGGAGAAGATCAAAGAACTCGTTCGGCTCATTTCCAGAGTCGCACCGACCAATCTCACCGTGCTGCTTGAAGGTGAAACCGGGTCAGGCAAAGAATTGTTTGCCCGAATCATCCACTTGAACAGCACGCGCGGCAAGTTCGTCGCCGTGAATTGCGCGGCGTTCCCGGCGGGTATCATCGAGTCCGAATTATTCGGTCACGTCAAAGGTGCGTTTACCGGAGCGCATTCCGAACGCAAGGGAAAATTCGACGAAGCGAACGGCGGCACCATCTTCCTCGACGAAATAGCAGAACTCGAGGTTTCCCTGCAGGCGATGCTGCTGCGGGTACTCGAAACCGGAGAACTGCAGCGGGTGGGGTCGGATCGTGCCGACCGCGTCGACGTAAGGGTCATCGCTGCCTCCAACCGTGATTTGGAGCAAATGGTGGCCGAAGGGCGTTTCCGCGAAGATCTGTTTTACCGTCTGAGCGTTTGTCAGCTCAGAGTCCCGCCGTTGCGCGAGCGCCGAGATGAGATCGAAATCCTGCTTGAGTTCTTTCTGAAGCAGGCCTGCGCTGCATCAGGCAAGAAACTGCCGAAGTTCGATCGCGGTTTGGCAGACTTTCTTTACAACAAATACGAATTTCCCGGTAATATCCGCGAACTGAGAAACATAGCGCAATACATTGCGCAAACGTCCGGCGACGAGCCGCTGACGCTGGAGAGCTTGCCGGCGCGATACCATCGGCAAAATGCGGCAATCCCGGAAATGGCCGATTCGACGGACGATGTGTTCGGGAGAAAACTGGCAACACTCAGGGGCGGAGCGGAGAAGACCTACCTCATCGCGGCTCTGGGTAGACATCGCGGCAATATCAAGGAAGTGTGTGCCGAGTTTCAACTTTCCCGATCGCGTCTGTATCAGTTGATGAAGAAATATGAAATTTCGCCGGTCGATTTTCGCAAGGTTTGAATAAATGGTCATGGACCTTAATGACAGGCTGACGACGGTCAACGGGAAACCAGTCACGGTGGCCGATGTATTCGTCCACCTCAAGGCAAGTGGCCATTTTCGCAACGCGATCCTAGATGTAATCGAAATCGAGGTGATAAGGCAGAAGACGGAGAGCATGGGGATCAGCGTCAGCGCCGCAGAGATTCAGGAGCACTCCGACGCGAAGAGGCGTTGGATGGGCTTGAATAGCACGCAGGATTGGCACAATCATTGCCGCTGGATAGGTATCAATGTCGATCAGTGGAACAGTGTGGCCCGTACCGAATTGTTGCGGAAAAAACTTCAACACCGGGTCATCGGACCGGCGGAACTCAAGAAATATTTTAATAGCAACAAGGCAAAATTGATGACGGCCCGCCTGTCGCGTATAGTCTGCGCCGATGAAGCCGGTGCCAACAGGCTGATTGCGCACGTCCGGCTGAGACCGGACGACTTTCCCCTGACGGCCCGGCAACACTCTATCGAAGAGCAGACCCGGAACGGCGGCGGCTACCTCGGAAGCTTCAATCAAGGTATTCTGCCGGCCGAAATCGAACAGGCGGTGTTTTCGGCGAGCCCCTCCGAGATACTCGGACCGTTTCGGGAAAGCGGGCACTGGACGCTGTACCGCGTGGAGGGATTCGACCATGCCAAACTGGACGATGCTCTGCGCGCGTACATCTCGGAAAGGCTGTTTTCCGATTGGTTGCACAATGAGGTGAACCTTGCCAAGATATAGGCGGTAGGCGAACCTTGCCAAGAGTAAGCCGGACAAGTAGGATGCGTAAAGCAATGCAACGGGAGGTGAGGCATGGAAGGTAGTAGCGGCGCAAAAGCAGTACACATCGAGCCCGTTCTGGCTGCGACCACCAGGCATCCCATGAAGGCGGCAAATCTGCTCTACACGCCGCCTGGTGTAATCCTGCGCGGCCCGATCCATGTGGTGTTTGTGGTCACGTTCATCGGGCTGTTGTATTCGTTCTGGGGTACCAAGGACGAGATTGTCGAGGCGGGGTTCCGCCTTGAGCGCGAATCGTCGTCTACCCAGGCGATAGGAGGCGGGCTCATCGCTGAAGTCTACGCAAAGGAAGGGCAGATTGTGGAGGTCGGTACGCCGTTGATCGATGTGCAGGAGAGAACCCGCGCGACCAGCAGCCCGGAACAGGAGTTCCTCAGCCAGCAAAAGACCCTCGCGCAAAACCGTTTGGCCCAGTTGCGACTGGAACTTGACGACATCAAGACCAATATCGGCACTCAGAAGATCGTACTGGGCAGCAGGGTGGAGCAGATTACCGAGCAGTTGAACGCTGGCATGCGCGCGCTGGATCGCAGAAAAAACCAGTTGGAACTGGCGCGCAAGCAATTCGAGCGCAAGAAGATACTCTACAACGATCACGACATCACCCTGCCCGAATACGAGGATGCGCAGCAGCGGCTCAACGAAGCCGAAAAAGCTGTGGACGATGTGAACTCGGAAATCCTCACGATCAGGGTCTCGCTGAACTCCGCAAAGGCCGAGTTCAGCAAGTACGCGGATTTCAAGACGCGTGAAAAAGTGGAAAAGTCCGTCGCCCAGGCGGAGGAAGAGGTTGCCGGGTACGAAAAGAAAATAAAGGAATCGCAGAACTTGGTCGAGGGGCTGAAATACGATACCAGCGTTGCCAAATACAGCAGCAAGGTCAGGGGACAGGTCACGCGGGTGTACGTTTCGGCAGGTCAACTGGTGGGATCCGGGATTCCGCTGGTCACAGTGATCCCCGAAGGCGCACCGCTGGAAGCACGGGTGATGGTAAGAAACGAGAGCATAGGCCGGCTGAAACGATTGCAGGACGTCAAAGTAAAATATTTCACCTTTCCATTCCAGGAATATGGCATCGCGACCGGCAAGATCAAGAACATCTCGACTGTTCCAAGCGAGCTCAAGGGGGAGGAGTCGGCGTATGTCGTTACGGTAGCGCTGGAAAAGGAGACAGTGGCCAGACGCGACAGCAACCCGATCCCGCTTGGCATAGGCATCGCGGGAGTTGCGGAAATCAAGGTAGGTGAAAAGCGCTTGATCGAAGTGCTGTTCTCTCCGGTTTCCAAGTTCCTGAACGCCAAGGAAGTCTGACCCGTTTTC
>Ga0194060_10000344_pt1 | contig 33830 bp, 28 predicted proteins | sample SepL225m_MetaG_FD_163427 | JGI IMG/M metagenome (GOLD analysis project Ga0194060, IMG submission 163427) | Anoxic zone freshwater microbial communities from boreal shield lake in IISD Experimental Lakes Area, Ontario, Canada - Sep2016-L222-5m | ecosystem: Environmental > Aquatic > Freshwater >...
ATGACAGCATAGGGACTGATGGTAATATTGTTACCAAGTCTTGCCTTACCGCTGACAATAGCGGTTGGATGAATGTTGTTCATAATATTTATTTTATTGATTTACAATTTATTTTTGGCAGTATGTATTTATTATTTCCCATCCTTAGGCTTATCAACAATAGCAGCCATAAATTCCGCCTCAGTTACCAGTACATTATCAACGTAAGCTTTGCCTGACAAAGTTGCAGTCTTACTTCTACGGTTGATAAGCTCAATCTCCATAACGAGAGTGGCACCCGGCAGTACAGGTTTTCTGAACTTCGCATTATTTATTTGCATAAACATAATAAGTTTTTCAGACGGGTCAGGGAAAGCGTTTAGCAGAAGTATTCCGCCGGTCTGTGCCATCGCTTCAAGAATAAGCACACCGGGCATAATCGGCTGGTCAGGGAAATGACCGGGGAAGAAAGGTTCGTTGATGGTAACGTTTTTAATACCCACAACTTTTTTATCAAGTTCAAGATGGGTAATTTTATCTACTAAGAGAAACGGATATCTGTGAGGCAGTATTCTTTGAATTGCGTTAGCATCAAATACAACGCCTTCAGTTTTAATAAACTGATATTTCTTAACAAGTTTTTTCTGCTGATATAATTTTCTTATCTGCTTTGCAAATTCAACATTTGCCTTATGACCAGGACGGGCAGCAAGTATCTGTGCTTTAAGCGGTGCGCCTATAAGGGCAAGATCGCCAAGCATATCTAGTAGTTTATGGCGCACAGGTTCATTCTTAAATCTTAAAGTCTTATCATTAAGGAATCCTGTATTTCCAAGATTAATCTGTCCTTCAAATCCTATCTTTACGCTTAGTTCATCGAGTTCCTTCTGATCGACTTTCTTATCTACAATAACAACAGCGTTATCAAGACTGCCACCTTTAATAAGTCCGCGGTCTGCAAGCATTTCGATTTCGCTTAAGAAACTAAATGTTCTTGCAGGAGCAAATTCTGTTAAGAATTCTTTTTCAAGGTCAAATAATCCGCTGTGCTGACTGCCGAGTGCAGGATTCTGATAATCAACCATTACGGTTACACGAAAATTATCCAGAGGCAGGGCAACAATATCAGTCTGAAGGTCTTCGTTATGATACTGAACTGTTTCATCAATAATAAGATAATCCTTAGGAGCGCTCTGCTGTTGAAAGCCAGCTTTGCAAAGTATGTCTGTATATGGCAACGCACTGCCATCACCAATCGGCGGTTCTATGCCGTTAAGCTCAATTATAATATTATCAATCTGTAAACCAACGACAGATGCAAGCACATGTTCAACCGTATGAACCTTAACCTCTCCAATTCCAATCGTAGTTCCTCTGGAAATGTCAATTACATTTTCAGCAAATGCAGGTATTTCGGGATTACCGCTGATATCAGTTCTGACAAATTTAATCCCACAATTTTCTCCCGCAGGCTTAAATATCATTGTACAGAATGTTCCGGTATGCAAACCTCTGCCTGATAATGAAACTTCGTTCGCAATTGTTCTCTGTAACTCCAACATCAAATAATTCCCCTTTCACTCAGTTTATTAAGTTTTTCATTAAGTTCGTTTACTTTTTTTTCAAGTTCTTTAATTTTTTCAGCCTGAGCGGGCAGATTTCGGACATACGCCTCAAGCTTTAGAGTATTTTTAATTTCCTGCGCCGGTGATCCGAAATATGTTCCTGGCTTAGTAATAGCTTTTGAGATACCTGACTGTGCGCCAATCATTACCCGGTCAGTAATCTCAATATGTCCTGTGATGCCAGCCTGTCCGCCAATCATACAGTTATGTCCGACCTTAACGCTACCGGCAATACCGCTCTGAGCCGACATAACCGTGTTCTCTCCAACCGTTACATTGTGAGCTATCTGTACAAGGTTATCAATCTTAACGCCTTTCTTTATTACAGTAGCACCTACTGAAGCGCGGTCAACCGATACATTGGAACCAAGCTCGACATCATCTTCAATTATTACAATACCTATCTGAGGTATCTTCTGAAATATACCATTTTTATCAGGAGTAAAACCAAATCCATCCGAGCCGATAACGGAGCCTGAATTTATAATTACATTATTTCCTATTCTGCATTTTTCCCTGATGGTAATATTAGGAAAAAAAAGGCAGTTATCACCTACTTCGACTTCGTCCATTAACACGGTATTGTGAAATATCTTAACATTATCGCCTATCCTGCAGCCATTTGAGATTACAACATTCTTTCCGACAGCAACATTTTCACCTATAACCGCACCCTTATCAATCGAAGCGGAAGCATCAATCCCGGCAAGCGGAAACTCAGGCTTAAAATAAAGGTTAACTACTTTTAGAAATGCTGTGCTGGGATTGTCAACTTCAATATATGAAATATCTCTTCTTCTTTTTGAGAAGCCGGGTTTAACTATTATAGCTGAGGCTTCTGTGGATTCAAGATATTTTTCGTAGGCAGGTAAATAAAGAAATGTAAGATCACCGGATTTGGCTTCTTCAATTTTCGCAATGTTTTCTATTAAAACATTTTCATCACCTATAAGTGCGCCGCCGACCAGGTCGGCGACATCTTTTAATTTTATCTTCATCAATTGTCATTTTAATTTTTCGAGAACATAATTTGTTATATCGTATTTCTCCTTAGCATATAGAAAAAGCACATCACCGCTTCTGTCAAAAACGAAATCCAAACCCTGTTCTTCTGCAACTTTTTTAATAGCGTCAAAAACTCTGTTCTGAACCGGTTTCATGAGTTCATCCTGCTTCTGAAATAACTCGCCGTTGGTGCCGAACTTCTTCTGCCGGTAGTCATTCATCTTTTCTTCAAGCTTCACCAGTTCGCCTTCATTTTCGGCTCTTGTCTGATCGCTCATAATAAGCTTGCGCTTTTCATAATCGTCATATTTATCTTTCCAGTCTTTTTCAAGCCTGTTAAGTTCAGCCTGCCAGTCCTTTATTATTGCGTCAAGCTTCTGCTGCGCATCCTGGGCATCGGGCAGTTTATCCATTATCGTATCGCTGTCCACATAACCAATCTTAGGCTGACTGTTTGCAATTTGCGTAAAACCAAAGAAGAAGAATACTGTAATTAGGAAGGCATATTTTTTCATTTAATACCCGTTAATAAGGAGTAATTTTTATTTTTTTGTCCGTATTTTGTCAAGAACTTTAAACGTAACATCATAAGCAGAATCAGCAAACAATAAAAGAACATCGCCGGTCTTGTCAAAAATAAAATTCATACTTTCATCTTTAGCCACATCCTGGATGCCTTTAAGAATCTTTTCCTTTACAGGTGCAAACAGTTCTTCCTGCTTCTTAACCAGTTCACCCTGCTGACCAAACTTAGTCTGTTTGAAGACTTCCAGTTCCTGTTGTTTTGCAACAATAGCCTGTTCGCTTTCTTTCTTCCTGTCGGCTTTCATTGTATTCTGCTGTTTCTGATAATCAGAGTACATTTGCTGTAACTGACCAGTCATACTGTCAGCCTGAGCATAATATTTTTTTGTCATATCATCCAGTAATCCCTGTGCTCTTATTGCCTCCGGCAAGGCTTTCATGATAGTCTGCGAATCAACAAAACCAATTTTCTGAACTGAAGCTGTCTGCGCAAATAAATTTAATGATACGAAAGTAACCATGGCAATGGTTAATAGAACTTTTTTCACCTTTTTTTCCTCTATGTTTTGTTTTTGTTAAAAGCCTTTACCGAACTGAAAATGGAAAAGCCATTCGGGGTCTTTGCCATTAATGCTCTTTCTGTCAAAACCGTAACCGAAATCAAATCCAATAAGTCCTATCGGATTAATAAGAAGTCTTGCACCAACGCCGACTGATCTTTTAAGATCAAACAGATTAGCATCATTGCTTATATTCTGAAATACATTGCCTGCCTCAGCAAATGCAAGCACATAAATCGGAATAGGTTCCAAAGCAAGAGCTGCTCTTAACTCACCCGTATATCGTATAATCACATTACCGCCCTGCGGCGTGCCACTTGCGCTTATTGGACCAATCGAATTATCGTCATATCCTCTAAGCGGAGTAGATGGCAAACCTGTACTCATACCGCTGCCACCCATAAAATATCTCTCAACCGGGTTTATCTTCGATTTTGTCGGAGTATCAAGTTCATTTAAGAATCCAAAATCAGCCAAAGCATAAAGAGCTACACGGTTCGTATTAAACAATCTTTTATACCATTCAGATTTAAACTGTATCTTATAGAAATTCAAATCACCCGGTAAAAATGGGCCGCCCGACAGCTGTGCGTCAAGAGAAATATTCGAACCTGTTGAAGGAAATATCGGATTATCAATATTCCTTCTGCTTACATTCAAACCTAATGTAACCTGCTGAGACTTTCCTCTGGCATATAAAGAATAGGAACCATCAGGATAATTAATATTATTATTCTGATATCTTAGGAAACCTGATACATTAAAATAATGGTCAGGCCATGTAAGTCTGCGTCCAAGTCTGACCGTTCCGCCGTACTGTCTTAAATCATAATAATAACTCTGCTTTGTATCAAATACTTCAAAACCTAAGAGCGTTGGAGTATCCATCAGCCAGGGTTCGGTAAAGCCAAGTGTAAATGTCTGATAATAATTACCAACACCAAACTGCCAGTTAAAATCAAGAATCTGTCCGCCACCTAAAGAGAAAGGATGCTCCATCGAAAAGTTCTTTAACGTAACGCCAATTGATCCGCTCATACCGAAACTTCCGCTGTAACCAACAGATGCATTCAGATAATCACTTGACTTTTCTTCTACTTTATAAGTAATGTTTACCGTGCTGTCATCAGCCGGAAAATAATCTGCGCCTTCTTTATAAAGCTTCTCAACATTAAAGAACGACAGATTAGCCAGCTGCTGAAGCGATGTATATAAAGCACTGCGGCTGAAGTAATCCGTTGGTATTGTATATAACTCTCTTCTTATAACTTTGTCTTTCGTTTTGTCATTGCCGTTAATGTCAACCCTGCCAATCTTAAACTGATTATTCTCAGTAACCTTAATGCTAATATCAATTGAATCGGCTCCTATCTTATATTCCGTTGCTTTAAGGCCGGACATCAGGTAGCCGTTGTCCTTATACATACCGTCCACATCTGACTGTTTTTCATTTCCATGAAGATTCTGCATAAATTTTTCGTAGTTATACACTTCACCCTTGTTTACGCCCAGTCTTTCATTAAGCGTTTCTGTTTTGAAAACAGTATTACCTTCCCATAAAATGTTTCTGATCTTATACTGCGGACCTTCAAAAACATCTATATGTGCTTCAACATCTTTTTTATCATTGGAATAAATAAGCGAGTCAGTAAGAATTTCAAAATCGCGGAAACCCTTCTTCTTATAGAAATCCGTCAGTAATTTTCTGTCTTCTTCATACTTCTTTTTATTGAGCTTTGAACCACTCCAGAACTTCCACCATTTTTTTTCGCTGGTTTCACTAAAAACGCCTTTAAGTTCATCATCTTTAAAGAAATTATTCCCTGTAAAGGAAATCTTCCTTACAACGACTTTATCCCCTTCCTGAATCTTATACTTAACAAGAATTCTTTCCTTAAGCTTTGCTGTCAGACTGCTCGGATTATCTTTAATGTTATAAGTATTTTTATATTCATCTGAGAAATCATTTACATTATGCCATGTAGCTGTAATCTCATCATCAGTAGTATCGGCGCTTAATAATATATATTCCTGCGGATTAATTATGGCATTAAGCAGGCCTTCTTCTTCGTATAAACTGCTTATTCTTGTCTTTGCGTTCATCAGATCCTGCGGCTTTAATATTTGTCCGCGAGTAAAACTAACCTTCGCCTCAATATCTTTATCTGATATATCATCGTTGCCTTCAAAAACAACTTTTTCGACTCTCGGATATTCCTTTACCTTTATTAAAAGAAAAACACCCTGCTCGATTTGCTTATCCACAACAAGCTGAATATCGGAAAAAATGTTAAGCGACCAAAGCTGCCTGATGGCATTGATAGTCTGATCGCCTGGCATTTCAAGTTCATCGCCAATTTTAAGACCGCTGTTGGCTATTATAGTCGCAGCATCCGCCGATTTATTCCCTTCGACCGTCAGTCCTAAGATTTTATAACGGACTCTTCCGGTCTGAGCATAAGAAAAATTAGTAAAAACAAAACAGAGCAACAATAAAACAAAAACAACTGACTTTTTAGGATAAGTTTTGAGCATTCGGTAAACCTTTTAAATTCTTCGATATTTGTTCACTTACAAGACCAAACCTTCGTTCCCTTTTCTGGTAGTCTTCAATCGCTTCATAAAGCCTGCTTCTGGTAAACTCAGGCCATAATACATCGGAAACATATATTTCCGAATAAGCTATCTGCCATAAAAGAAAATTACTGACACGATACTCCCCGCCGCTTCTTATCAAAAGGTCCGGATCAGGCATGTTTCTGGTTGTCAGATGAGCCGATAAAAGTGATTCATCAATTTCATCTACGCTTATTTCTCCACGTTTAACAAGCTCGGCAATTTTCCTTACCGATTCGATTATTTCCCAGCGGCTGCCATAGCTTAATGCAAGATTAAGCGTCATAACTCCATTGTCTGCTGTTTTTTTCATCGCGTTGTTAAGCTGGTTCTGTACCAAGTCAGGCAGCGAGCTTCTGTTGCCAATAGTCGTAAGCCTTACGCCATTGGAATGCAGTTCGTCCGTTTCATTCTGCAGACTCCTTACAATAAGCCTCATTAATGTAGAAACTTCATCCTTGGGTCTTTTCCAATTTTCCGTAGAAAAAGTATATAGCGTGAGATACTTAACTCCAAGTCCGACACAAGCCTTGACGATATCCCTTACGGTTTCGACTCCCTGTTTATGCCCTGCAGCTCTCGGCAGACCCCGCTGACGCGCCCATCTGCCATTACCATCCATGATAATAGCAATATGCGCCGGTATATTACCTGATTGCTTAAGTGACTCCTGGAACTGTGCATCCTGATCTTTCTGCGCTTTTGCCAATTTTACTCTATGATATCAATTAGATGTCAAAAAATACCTTAACATACTTAAAATGTCAAGGTAATAGACATCTATTCGAAGCGGAAATCCGGCACTTCATTAACCGCTCATTTAATTATGCGGTTGCCAAAAAAGCAAACAGCCTTTCGGCCGGCCGGTCTTGTAGTGGTAGGATTTTCACTTAGACATACCTATATAAATATTTGTTTCTGATTTTCGATAAATTATTTTTCGAGCTGAAGAAGTCAGATTATTAAGAATATTCGGGGACTTTTTCTTTCGTGAAGCAGCCGGAGCATTACATCTCACCCGTAATGCTCTTTTAAGTCCAAAGGCGGGTTAAATAAGTTCTATAAGGATTTGATAAAATCCTCATAGCTCCGGGTCTTATACGCGTCTTCGTTTATAAAGCGGAGTATTTTTATCATTTCTTTACTTTCGATATACCCGGGGACAACTGTTATCGGCTTCTGATTTTCATCAAGGAATAAAGTCGCAGGAAATTCCGTTATGCCAAACTCGCGGGCAAGCTGTTGTTCCGTGTAATTTACGCTGTTATAGGTTAGTGATTCATCAGCTTCAGCGTTCAGTTTAACGGAAATGAAATTTGCATTAAGATATTTCACAATTTCCTTATCGCTATAAGTATTTTGGTCCATCTTTTTGCACCAGCCGCACCAGTTAGTATAAACATCAATAAGCATTTTTTTCCTGCCTGTCTTACTTTGCTTTACACCCTCGTTAAAGTTCTTCCATTTTGTGCCCCCTTTTTCTCCCATAGCCAGGCTTGCGGCAATGCCAAGGATTATAAAAAGCGCTGCTATAAAAATTATATTTCTTTTCATGAATATTCCTTTAGTTTTTTTTTATGTATCCGGTATGATACTTTAGTCTGGAAAAAGATTCGAATAGTCTGACACAATTTATCGAAATATTATTATTTCAGCTGCGAAGTAAATCAATAGTTTTTTGAAAAACTGTTTCGCAGGTTATTGCTGCCTTTTCTTCAAATCTGCAAAGTTTAGGATCATCATTACATATTAGTCCGCAATGATTCCCTTCGGGCATTATAATTACTGATTTATTGCCTTTGGGACCCCAAAGTTCAGGCGAACATGCCGTCATAGGACAAAAAAGAGAAAGCGTCTTAACTTTTAATGCCGCGGCTATGTGCATTGGTCCGGTGCTTGCCGAAATAAGAATATCCAAAGCTGCAAAATTTAGAAGAGAATCTCTTAACGTAAGTTTTTTATTTGGATAAGAAACCCCTTCGATTCCGTCCACCATTTTATCTGGAGAATTATCTGTAATTACTACTTTTATTCCTTCACGTTTTTTTAAGATATGGAGAAGTTCAACATATTTTTCAGGAGTCCAGTTTGGAGCCGAACCTCCGCTTGAAGCATGTATGCCGACAATCATCCCGCCGTGCGGAGCTAATTTCTCTCTGATTATTCCTGCTTTAATCTTTTCATATTCGGTAAGATGAATTTCTGTGTCAATGTTTTCGGTTACTACTCCTGTTTTCCTTGCTAAATCCATACAATAATCAGCTTCATGCCGGAGCGGGAAATAATTATTGCGCGATACGCTTCTGGTAAACGTTATAAACTGATAGAATTTATGCCCTGAACCAATCCTGGTTCTTATTCCGGCAAGAAAAAGCATATAGTTAATTTCTTTATTCGGCAAAAGCATCAGCGCATGTGTAAATTTATGTTTTTTAATTTCTTTTAACTTAGTAAGAAAGTCTTCATCTGGATTATCAGGGTCATATATAATTATTGCATCGACATGGGGGTTATTAAGATAAATATCCTTTGTATATGATCTCAGTAAAACAGCAATGTAACAATCAGGATATTTTATTTTAAGCTCACGGGGTATCGGAGTCGATAAAACAACATCGCCTATTCTGTCAGGACGAGATATTAAAATACGCAGCTGACCCATCGAATGTTCTGTTAATCCTTTTTTTTTGTTATTTTTTCGGCATGAATAAAAAGATAGCAATTTTAACCAGCGGACACCCCCCTTATGACGAAAGAATTTTTCATAAAATCGGTATGACCTTCCTGAAATACGGGTACAAAGTTAATATAATCTGCTCTACTTTGAAAGCAGATAAAATAACCGAAGAGATTCACCTTAACGGCTTCGATGGCAGCGGTCTGCCAGTAAAAGAGAAAATCGGACGGTTTATTAAACTGCTTTCACAGTTCAAACCGGAAAAGATTATCTGCTGCGAGCCGGTAACGCTGGTAGCGGCGTCGGTTTATAAGCGGATATCCAATTCAAAAGTTATTGTTTTTGCCGATATAACCGAGTGGTACCCGGAAAATGTGGCGAATAAGCTTCATGGCGTTAAACGTATTATAACATATTTAAAGCTCTTTCTGTTTAATATCTACGCCGTTAATCTTGCAGATGCCCTCATTATCGGCGAAAAGGCAAAGCTGAGGCGTTATAAGCTGATTGCTCCGACAAAAAAGAAGGAAATTATCGGATATTTCCCGCTGCTGAAGTACTTTAATTACTCCGCTCCGAAGTTTAACGGAAAATCCTTCACGCTTTGTTATGCCGGACTTATAAGCTTTGAGCGCGGCATCGGCAGAATCCTTGAAACGGCGATTCTGTTATCCCAAAAATTACCGGATATAAAGATCAGGCTCAAAATTGCAGGGAAATTCCAGAACGATATGGAAGAAACCCAGTTCCTGGCAATGATTAAACCGATTAAATCAGTAGAAACTATAATGATTCCATGGGGTGATTACAGAAAAATATCCGATACAATCAGCGATGCGGACGTATGCCTCGATTTAAGACCGCGCACGTTCGTTTATAAACACAGTCTGCCTATTAAAATATTTGAATATATGGCATGCGGGAAGCCTTTTATCTTCTCAGACATCAAACCTATCCGCCGCGAAATGGAAGCTGACCTTTACGGATTCCTCGTGAACCCAAAAAAGTATGACGAAATAACAGACTGCTTAATAAAATATATCTCGGATAAAGAACTGCTGCTTACGCATTCGAAAAATGCCCGCAAAAAGGCTGAGGATGACTTTAACTGGGAAAAACTCGAAACCAGACTTATATCTTTTGTCGAAAGTTTTGACTAAAAGAATAAGCCGGAGAGCTGACTAAATCTGCCCAAATATAAATGCCGGACTAACGAAAGCTTTTGTCAGTACCGGGTTTTAATGTTCTCTGAATAATTACCGTATAAATTATAACAAGCAGTATTTTCAGTGGCAGAGAATCATAAATACCGCCTGCAATAAAAATAATCATTGCCGAGGAAATAAGAATAAGCAGTTTCTTCAGCCGATAGTTAATCCGAATCCCTTTTGAAACTGTAAAAAGATAAATAAACGCGGCGGCAAAACTTAACGCTGTGGCAATACCGGCACCTAAAATGCCAATTTTTGGAATAAGCAGATAATTCGCCACGATATTTACAATAAAAGCTGTTAAATCAGAAAGCATAAAATGATAGCTTTTCCCTGTAACATAAGGATAAATCGAATAAAAACTTATAAGTCCCCTTAAAGCATAACCAGTCAGCACGCATGGAATAATAATTAAGCCCGGTTTATATGCCGGATTAAATAAAAATTGTCCTGAAAAGCTTATATCAAAAAAATTGCCTGCAAAAAGCGAAACCGCCAGAAATATAAAAAGAAGCATTGCGGCCAGTTTATTAAACGTAGAGCCAAAAATAGCAGAGAATGACTTATCTTCCTTATAAATCCTAAGAAAATATGGAGTCCAGGCGGTTGAAAAAGCTATAACAAAGATATTCATTACCATAGCTATCCGGTAGGAAAAGCTGTAAATACCTACTAATTCTTTATTCAGGAATCGATCAAGCAGAAAGCGGTCTGCCACATCTACAAGCGTTGAAAAAATTCCTCCGATTAACAGCGGAAATGAAAACCGGAGAATATTCTTCAGAACACGCGGATTTATCTTAAAACTATAGTTCTCCACGATTACCGGGAACATACCTGCCGAAACAATCGCCCCCGACATTAACTGTGCAAGCAGAATTCCCTCTACTCCTCTTTGCCGGTAAAAAACAAAAAAGAAATTCAGCATCAGGTTAAAGACAGCAGAAGCCGTAGTATAATAAGCCGCTTTGCCGGATAATTCCTTTGATTTAAGCAGATGCATCAATGCAGCAAAAACAGTATCAGCAAAGAGCATCCATACTGCAATATAAATGAGTCTTCGCCTGCCCGGATTTTGTAAAAGCATCGCCGCAATATCAGTCTGAAAATACGTCCCAAGTAAAGAGAAAAGAAAACCAAGACCAAGTATCAGCGTAAAAACATTTGAAAATACTATTTTTTTATTATCCTCATCCGCTTCGATATAATATTTCGAAAAGCCGGGAAATAATCCGCCCTGATAAACAGCTGAAAAAACCGCGTAAGCCGACATAATAAGCGCATAAACTCCAAATTCATCGGCGGAAATAACCTGTGAGTAAAATGGAAGAAGTATAAAGCCCAGCGATCTTGAAAAAAGAGTTCCGAAGGTGTACCAGGCTGTTGATTTTGAAAGACTCATGTTTTACGAAGTTGTTGTTTGTTCCGGGTTTATTGTTTATCTCGGTAAGCCGGCAGGTTCTCTGCTTATTTATATTAAAATTGCATCTTCAAAAGTAATATTTATATCTCCAGATGTTATATCTGCTCCTATAGATTTTACTTTTGTACGTATAGATTTAACTTTTATACGTACAGATTTAACTTTTGTACGTATAGATTTAACTTTTATACGTACAGATTTAACTTTTGTACGTATAGATTTAACTTTTATACGTATAGATTTAACTTTTGTACGTATAGATTTAACTTTTATACGTACAAAAGTAATATCTTTCGGTTCATATTTACCAAATTATCTTGTTTTCAGACTATAATCAGGCTTTTTAATAATTTCATCAACATTTTATCAAAAACCGGCGGGCAGCTATATTATTCCATGCTTCCTGTACAGCCCTTTTAAATGCTTATCGACATTTTCGTAGCCGTGGTATTTTGAAACCCACTGCTTCCCTCCTTTGCCTGTTTCTTCCCTTAAAGATTTGGAGTCAATAAGTTCATTTAATGATTTATACAATTCTTCGGCGTTATTGGCTGCAACAAAAGGATTTTCTTTCAGCCAGGCTTTATAATCTCCGGTCATATTTGTAATAGTCGGGATTCCCATCGAGATAGTTTCAATGCCGGCTTTTCCGTAGCCTGTTCCCCCCATTGTACCGCCTACCTGGTCAATTGAAATATCGCAGCCACTTTTTATTTCCAGCACTTCCCTGCGCGGACGGTTCTCAATCAGAATAAACTCTATTTTCTTTTCTTTCTTAAGCTTTTCAATGACCGAAATAATAAGCTCGGTACCTTTATACTTTCGGTTAGTAGGCGAATGAACAATTTTAACGGTATCATTTTCATTAATAACCCGTTCGGGAAGCTCTGACGTATCATAAGGATAAAAAGTATAAGCCAGGTCTTTCTTCAGTGCAAGATGGTCATATTCGCTTGTTATATTCAGATTCGAGATGCCGTCAAGCTCTTTAATTACGCCTCTTAAACGAAGGTCGCTTCCATAATAACAACAGACGATTTTCTTTCCCTGACTTTTCCATTTTTTTGCCTGCGATGAATTTCTAAAAAAATCCAGTCCTGCATCAAAATGAATAATATCATAATCATTGAGGTTATATTTCTCAATTGTTTCCTCGACCAGTCTTTTTCTCATCCGGTCGCTTATATCAAAATATAACCGTTCAAAAATATTTTCAGGCTTAAAGACAGGGGCTTCTTTGGGAATATTTAATTCCCTGTCAATAACTTTTTTTCTTCGCCATACTCCGGCAAGACGGAAGCGGGGCAGCGGAATATTAAGGCAGATATCCTCAAGAAAAGTATTAGGATTTTTATGAAGAGTAACAATTCGCGATTTATCGCCCTGCTTTAGGTGCATATCATAAAAACTATATGGAACTCCTGCATAATTCATCGGGGCTATATGTAGGATTTTTAACATGGCTGAGGTAAAAGCAAAAGGTTAAAGTGGCTTTATATTAAGTCCTTATAAAAATAATCTCTGAAAATACCGCGCGAGCCAAAGTTTTCCTTAAAGCGTGCAAGTCCCCGGTTAGGCTCCATATTTACTGTAAATATTCCAAAGTCGAGATATTTAAAGCCTTCTTCCTGATATTTTTTCATTATCTCATAGAACAGCAGATTGACGGCGCGGTATTCCTGATAATTTTCATCATGGCTGATATAAAAAGCAAGTACAACTCTTGAATTAGCGCTGAAGTTACATACTCCGGCAATAAGTTTATCTTTGAGGAAGGCTCCCCAAAGTCTTATTTTACCCGGGAACATATACTTTAGTCTGAGCAGTTCATCGAATGTATGAGTAGGATTTACGCCATGACGCATTTTAAGATTTTTTTTTAGAATTTCATAATACTCTTCAAACATTTCACATTCGACAACTGCAATCCCCTGTTTCTGAGATTTTTTAAGAGCAGTTCTTGCTTCGGCGCGGTATGTAGAAAGCAGTTTATTTTTTGGAATATCAAGCTGGACAACGCTTGACATTTCGCGCTTAAGGTAGTTAAAACCATTGCGGACTAATGCAAAGTCAATATAATTACTAAGTTTTGACTGATAGATTATCGGAGGAGGCGTAAGCTGAATGCGGTCGGCTTTTATTTCTTTTGCATAATTAAGCAGACACCCGACAAGGTCATGAGCATCCTGGAAATTTAAATCGCTATGGTAAGCAAAACTCCCGTAAGAAGCTCCGCCATGAGACGAAAGAATTTTCTTCCCGTCTTTTTCAATAAGAACTGCCGGCAGCAATGAGAAAAGATTATTATTTTTTTTTATAACTAGTGAGGCATCCTGAAATTTCTCTTTCGGATGATATGATAAAAATCTGCGCATATGGAATATTGTTCCATTATCTGAAGAGTCAATAAACTTATCCCATTCATAATGGGAAATATCAGCCGAATTAAGCGGGGTATAATCAATCATGATATTTCAGAATTTGAATTTTATTGAAATAGTGTGAGATGTTCCGAAATCTAGTGAATAAGGGGTCATAGCATAATCAAAATTCAGGTTATAATAATTCAGACCAAGTCCGGCACAAATACCTTTATTCTGAAAACCCTGCTGATAACCTGCGCGAAGAGATATCATATCGTCATAAACAGCTTCGGCACCAAGTTTAAGGTGTGATTCACCAGTCGAGGTATATTTTTGAAATTCAGCGGCAAGGTTTATAAGCGAATTATACCGGAGTAAATCAAAACCATAAGAAGCTCCGGCCGATATATCGGTCGGAAGTTTTGTCGCTTCCATTCTAAGCTTATTCATGCTTCCGATATTCCTGACCACAACTCCGAAATTAAGTCCTTCAATATCAGAAGACTGATATAACACGCCAATATCAAAGCCCGGACCGTTAGCTTCATCAACAAGAATATTCTCGTATAAATATTTTACGGTTGCGCCAACTGAAATATTTTTCAATATATAAAAACCCGTTGACAAACTGCCTGAGAAATAATTAACATTAAATTTTGCCTGTGCCTCACCAGGCTGCGTTCTTATTTCAATATCAGGAATATTAGTTGTATTTATTCCGAGAGCAAGCGGAAGTCCAAAAAGTCCGAAGCTTACTCCGAGCATTTCGCTTCTTACATCCTGAACAAGCTGGTTATGCGAAAACATAATTTCAGGCGAGCTGTATAAAGCGATAAAGGCAGGATTATAATAAAGCGCAGAGACATCGTTTGCATTAGCCGCTCCGGCATCTCCCATTGCAATATTTTTTGCACCAAAGCCAAATTTAAGAAATGATAAACCTGTACTGCCCGCAGACTGAGCATTGACAAATGTTGAACAAACAATAATTAGAAATAAAATCTTTTTCATATTTCCTGTTAGATATTATGATGTAAAATTACCTTTAGTTAATTCAGAAGACAAATAAGCGATATGCTAAAAATTAAAATCAACTCCAAGAATATGCTGGTTTGACGATGAATATGGCTCGATAACAAAAGCATAGTTAACCCCGATTAAAGAAGCTCCGGCTTCCTTAAAAAATGAAAAGCCAAAGCCTGGTCTTGCCGGATAATCTGTATTAGAAACATTCAGTCTGTCAAGTCCCGCTCTTAAAAAAAGTTTTTCATAAATATTATATTCTGCGCCAAGACGAATAAAACTTGTATTAAAGTTACTATTTTCAAATTCAATTGAAGCAATAACGGCGGGATCATCCAGTTTATAACTAACTCCGATTTTCTTTAACAGAGGGAAATTATCTGCCGATGAGCGGGATTGGTCTCCCCTTATGTCTTTGCTGTCCCATTTATATTTAGCATTAATATCCGAAAGCATAAGAGAGACATGAATATTTTCATTGTAAGAATAAACAGTTCCGAGGTCAATGCCAAAACCGGTAGAAGTCATTTTATCATAGAGTTTATTATAATAAAATTTAACCGCGAGACCCACAGCAATTTTATTTGAAAATTTATTGGCGAAGCTGAGGAAGAATTGATTTTCAGAAGTTGAAAGCTCGCCGGTAGAAATGCCCTGATTATCGCGTCCGTCAATTTTAGACACTCCTGAATTAATAATACCAACGCTAATGCCGGCAATACCGCGCGGAGGCGCATCGGCTGAATCGCGTCTGCTTCGCAGTTCAAACTTTCTTGTAAAGTTTATAAAGTTAAGACTTCTGTCTAATGATAAGAATGAATATGAAGCCTGAACGAAATTATTTTGTTGAAAGACTGAGAGCGCAGGATTATAATAAGAAACTACATTGCCATCGGTAACTGAAGACATAGCGTTGCCCATACTGATACCTCTTGCACCAAATCCCATACGGCTGAATGCTCCCGGTGCGCTACTTATCTCACTAAACTGAGACTGAGCGTAAATATTAACTGATACAATTGCAAAAACAATTACAATTATTTTTTTCAAAAAAGCCTCATTAAAATTTTATGGATAAAATAATCATGGCTGAAGATTAAAACCATTTTATATCAAAACAATAATTTTTCCAAAAACAGGAGCGTTTGAGCCGGCATCTATACGATAAAAATAAACTCCGTTAGGAACTATCTTTCCGTTTTCATCACGCCCGTTCCAAAAGTCAATAACTCCGTTCTGATTTGTATTATTACCTTCAACAGTATGAACCGGATTACCCCTCTGAGCATTCTGAATAACAGTCCTGACGAGATTCATACCGAAATCAAATATTCTAATCGTAACATTCGCACCCGAAGCGCCTGTAGAATATTTAATATTAACTGATTCAACATCGGGCGAGAAAGGATTTGGATATGCAAAAGCTTTGCCGGCACTTTCAAGTGGCTGCGATGCGATATAAACTTTCCAGTCACCGCTCCACATACCATTCGTCTCTGTTATTTTGGCAGCGCCTTTATCTGTGCCAAGCCAGACATCATTTCCCTGAGCTGAAGCTGAATAAAATGGTCCGCGCGGTAAAGATATTCCTGTTTTGCTATCGGTTATCCCGGCTGGATTAATCCACGTAACTCCCATATTGGCAGAACGGAAAGCTCCATTATCAGTAAGGGCAAGAGTTTCATTTTCTTTAAAGCCAAAGTTATGAGCCTTCTCTTCATTAAGTGCGGTCATCCATGTTTCCGCGCCGTCTGTTGAATAGCTTACACCATAAAACTCTTCCTGGTCTTCAGCTTTCCAGGTTGCCCCCCAGACAGTATTATTTGATTTATTAAAACCAAGAGCTACGACAAAGTTTCCGCTGATTGGTTTATCCTGATTCTGATGATTAACTTTTCTCCAGCTGATACCGCCGTCTGTAGATTTATTTATTCCGTTTGCAGTACCGACATATAAGGTAGAGTCATCAGCGGCAACAACAGAAAATACTCTGTGATTAAGATTATTGGAACTACCGAAAGTGCCTGCCACCGGCTGAAGTGAAAAGCTTAATGTATCAGAAGGCTTAATGCTGTTAAGATTATCAGGCGGCAGAACTACTCTCTGCCATGTTTTGCCCATGTCGGCAGATTTTCTAAGTCCGCCGGCAAAAGAAGCAATCCAGACAGTTCCCTTTGTAAGAGCGATATCATAAGTAACATTGCTTACCGCAACGGTAACAGGCAGTGCTCTTATTTTATTATTGCCGTACATTACCACTGTATCAGTTGGACCATCTATCGGCTGAGCGACAGATACCCATGACTGCCCGTTATCAGCTGAATACTTAAGACCGCTCCCTTCGGAGAGTATCTGTCCGTCTTTATCAACCGAGTGAGCTGTTGAAGCCCATATTACACCGGCATCATAAGCAAGGGCTGAAACGTTTTCATAACCAAAAGGCTCTGCTGCATAATAATTAGTAAAGCTAACGCCTCTGTCAGTTGATTTACTGACTCCCCTGCTTGTTCCGAGCCATACTGTATCACCGATTGTCAGAATATCGGTAACGCCGTTGCCTGCCGGATTCCCGGCAGAAACCTTTGAGAGTTTTTTTACATCAGGCTCATAGCTCTGCGGAGTAAACTGAGCATAAACTTCGCTAAACTTAATAATAAAGATTAGCAGTGCAATTAAAAATATTTTCAATTTAATTTAACGTAGATTTTGTGAGAAATAATATTACTTGTTGAATCGCTTTTATCAACGGCCCGGAATACAAATGTCCAGTCGCCTTTTTGCACATTATTGGGTAAAGATGTCTTATATGAAAATATACCGTCCCCTGCAATCCTGTCGCCGTCTGAAGAGACCCTGCCATCGTCATACATATCAAATTTAACATCTGTCGTAGTGCCGTCCGGCCTGTAAGATTTGAAATACACGCTCTTAATATCGTTAACACCGTCCGCATCGGCAACACTAAGCTCGAACACAAATGCGCCGGATAAGCTTATATCAAGGCTGTCCGGTGCAATAAGATTTGATATTACCGGCGACTGATTAGGAACATCGTTAATATAGCTGAAGCTGTGAAAAGCAAGAACGTAAACATTATCGTTATTATCTCTAAGATAATACTCTGTCCTGTAATTGCCGCTTGTATAATATTTTGACAAGCGCACGCGGAAAGAATAAACATTATCCCCTTTAACTGAATCTCCGCTTACCGGAATATTTCCGTTGTCAAGCAGCGCGCCCGAAGAATTATCAAGCCTGATATTGTTATTATCATAAACATCCGCCCATACTTCCTTCACGCCCAGCGATGAATTAAGTTTTACGCTTGTAACAAAAGATGAGTCAGCCTTAAGATATTTAAATGACTGCGGAGCATTTAGTTTAGTCAGCTGAAAGGTATTCTGCGGCTGATCTACCGTATTCGTTGGGACATTATCACAGCCGAAAATAAAGGGGAGTAGTAACAATAATAATTTTTTCATGCGCAATTATATTTAAGTTCAGATTGATTCAGGAATAAAAACAACGCACTATACCGAAAGCATTATAGGCGCGGGTGAAAATGATAACATTAATATTATAATACTGATAATGCCAATGATCATCCTTGCTCTGTCAAGCTTTTCAAACTCCATTACAGGCGGGTGCTTTATCTTTATTATAAAAAAAAGAACAATACTCCAGAACAGCCATCCGGTCCAGCCAATCTTAACCGGCAGATTAAATAAAACTGCGGCAAGTCCGAACAGACCTAATACAAGAAGTATAGCCATACATATTCTCGCAATAAAAAAATGCTTCTTATCGCCAAACATACTGTATATTACATGACCGCCATCAAGCTGACCAATAGGTATCATATTCATAGAAGTAACAAAAAGACCAAACCAGCCTACGCATAAATAAGGATAATGATAAACTTCCGACATAGGAGGAACAAACTGTGAAGGATTAGTAAAGAAATGCCTTAATATTGAAAACAGAATAGTATCGCCAAACTCAAGAGCCAGTCCCCCCTGACCATAAGCCGGAGAAAAATAATCAGGATGAATGGCAAGAAGATATTCAACTCCGGGAAGATGGGTGAATCCGTAGATCAGCACTATCAGACTTGCGATAAATCCGGCTACCGGGCCGGCCACACCAATATCAAACATAGCTTTATTATTTGGAACAGCCGTCTTTGTTTTGATGACCGCACCCATTGTTCCAAAGTTTAAGAACATACCTGAGAATGATGGCAATGGTATAAAGAATGGTAGCGTTACTTTTACCTTATGAAATCTCGCGGCGAAATAATGTCCAAATTCATGACAGCCAAGTATAAACAAAATCGAAATTGAATAAGGGAGACCAATAACGAGAGCGCTCAGATGATATGGACCTGAAACTCCTGTAGTCCATTCCATTCCTGCTATTGTTGTTGTAAAGAAAGTGAGAACAAATAAAAGTATATTAACAAACAGCATCTTCGGTTCTGATGAATGTTTTCGAATTATCTCTGCTGAATGTAAGCTGTCTTCATAATTTTCCTGCATATTATAAATCCAAATTAAAACCAATAGCGCTATAATCACTGTCTAAATTAAAATATTCACCATGGAAATTATAGCCGTTATAATATGTATAATAAACGCTGATACCTTTGCCGTGCGCATAGCCAAACTTAACACCTGTATTAAACGTGTTATTAATCCTGACTGCATTTATATCAACCATCTTAAAATCTGCACCGATGAATGGATGCAGGTATTTTGAGATTAATCCCCCGCCAAAATAATCAAAGCCAAGCTGACATATAACTTTACCAACTGTCGGCGGATCAACATGAAACAAATATGTCAGTCCTGCATAAAGCCTTACATCATTAAATCTGTAATATGGCATAAACTCAAAAAACTCCCTGCTGTAAACTTTTGGGTTCTGCCCGTTTCTCCAGACTGAATGAACTCCGTCATAATGACCATCGGCAAAATGAGCGCTTATATGACTGAGTCTGAAACGGAGACCGTATTCCCTGTTGTCATAATTTTTTTTATATCCGGCGTTAACTCCAAACAGATAATCAACGGCATCAACAGGAAAATGAAAAGACGTTTCACTACGCAATAAAGTAAACGTAAAAAAATCGGCACCAAAAGAATAACTATTCCCTTCAGGGCAATTAATATTTATTATATCGAGCGAATTTCCAATGTTTAGTTTAAGTTCATTATTATTCAGGTCGAACTGAGTGCCTGACTTTGGTTCAGGCATATTGGCGGTAAATGGCTGGATGTTAAGTGTTCCTGGAAAGAATGTAATTTCAGTCTGAGCTTTAAGATTTACAAACAGGATAAAAGAAAAAATGACGTATAAAATATTTCGCATAATTATAGAGTTACTTCGATTTTTAGAAAAAGATTTGGAACAATTTAATAACTTCTGCCTTTCCATATTACTTTCCTGCTGACCAGAACCATTAAAGGCAGCGCGATTACATAAATAATATAATACAACTGAAAACTTAAAAAATACCCAAGCTTTGAAGTAAGCCTGAAATTCTTAAGAATCGGATATAAAAACAAAAAATCCGTAGCAAGCTTGAATAGTATCATATATAAAACATTTGCGGAAAAGAAAAACGGAGAAACTAATATTGCCACATGAGATATAAACCCGCTTGCCATAACAAGAAATCCGTTCAGGTCGCTGTCAAGTCCGCCGACACCCCAACGTTTTTTCTGCCAGTAGAGAGTTTTATAATCTTTGCACGGCTGAGATGTAACAAGTGCGTCCTCGTCAAGCGGCCAGATTATTTTATATTTCTTTAACTTGAAAATTGTTTTAAGTAACTTAAAATCTTCAGTTATGCTAAATGGAATCGACTCATAGCCTCCGACTTCATCATATACAGATTTCCTGTAAGACATATTATTGCCGATACAACTAAGTGGCATGTTTAAATTCATAGTGCCTGAAGCAACAGTAAGCAAAAATATGAAATCAAGCGTCTGCATTCCTTCAAAATTATTTGTAGCTTCCTGTGTTGTATAGCCGCAAACCATAGCTACGCCGTCCTGATAATATGAAGCAATCGACTTAGCCCATGCCGGAGATACTTCACAATCAGCATCAGTCGTCAGAATCACTTCGCCCTTTGCAATTTCAAGCGCGTTGGCGAGCGCATTGGTTTTACCGCGCAAATTGCCAATTGTTTTATGTGTAGTGATAAGCTTAAACTTATCTTTACCGTGGATAAAATCCTCTATTATCCTGCCTGTGCCGTCAGTCGATTTATCATTGACCATAATAATTTCAATTTTGCCTTCGGGATAGATCAGATTATCAAGAGAAACAAGACATTTGCCAATGTTGCTCTCTTCATTTCGTGACGCGACTATAATTGTTATTGAAGGCAGCTTATCCTCGCCCAGCCTTGTATATTTCTTTGTAGCCGAAGCCAGGAATAAAAACAACTGGATAAAGTATATACCCGCGGCTGTCAGAAAAATTATTTCAAACATTCGCGCGGTTCCCCAAACTGACAGCCTTTCCTTCCTGCTTCTTCATATATAGTACTAATTGACTCAATTATTATATCTTTTGATTTAAGACTATCATGCAGAACTATTATTGAATCTGCCCTTAAATATTCTCTGACCGCAAATTTAACAATATTTAAGTTATTTTTATAATCAAAAGTTAAAAGCGACCACATAATGTTCTTTAGTCCCTCCTGCTTTAAGTTTTTGCCTGTTGTAAAACTGAACCTACCATGAGGAGGACGGAAATATTCTGCTTTATAGTTTAATTCTTTAAGCAACAGTTCATTTACACTGCGCACTTCCTTAATAAATTCATCATGACCGAGACAGGTAATCCGCTTATGATTAAAAGTATGATTGCCAATTAAATGACCGCGCCTGAGTATTTCTGCGGCAAGTTCAGGATTCTTCCTGATATTATTCCCAATACAAAAAAACAAGCTCTTAATATTAAATCTGTCTAACTCATCAAGAATTAGAGGTGTAGTTTCAGGTATAGGACCATCGTCAAACGTCAGCAAAACTCTGTTATTTACCGTTGTCCAGCAAAAGCCACTAAAAAATTTCTTTATAATTAAAGGCGGATTATAGAAACATTTCATCTACCGCCCGACATTCCTGTTTTTCCACGAATAATTTCCTAAAACTCCCATAAAACCTGCAATAATAATGTATGGAATCTGGAACAATTCAGCTATAAATAAAAGCCTTAGAAGTTTTTTTTCATAAAGGAGTCCCGCGCCATTCTTTAGAACCTGATACTCAGCAATAATCTTAATGATAAAAATAATGCCGAATGAAAGGAGGTAAATGTTCGACACAAAAATACCCTGTAAAATCTGCAGCGGAAGTGTTACATAAAATATGAATATTAAGAAAAGCTTAACGATAAGCATTTTATCATCATAAAAAAGCCCCTTACTCGCCCAGCGCCGTCTTTGATTAATAAATTGTTTATGGTTTTCATTTGGAACAGTAGATACTACGCAGTCCTTATTAAGATTAAATTTTACATCATATTCTGTTTCACGAGCTATCTTCTGCATAATAAGTTCATCATCTCCGGAGGAAAGGTTCATATTATCTTTGAAGCCTCCAATTTCCATAAAGACGCTTTTTCTGTAAGACAGACATGCCGCGCTACAGGTTACCGGCTGCTTCAGACCAATTAACCCTGCCCCTGTAAGAATCAGTCCGCCAAACTCAAGACTCTGAAGCCGGCTAAAAAGTGAATTACGATGTACAAACCTGACTGGTCCCGAAACAAAGGCAGTATTTCTATCATAAATACTAAGAAGCGACTTTAACCAGTCCCTGCCATGAGTACAGTCGCAGTCTGTTGTTACAATAATTTCTCCTTTCGCCTGCTCAATTGCATATTGTATAGCTCTTTTCTTATGCGCCCTTAATTCTTCTGCCTCAGGTACTGATATTACGCGAATGTTGGGAGGTCTTTTAGAAGTCTCAATCTTCATTAAAGAATCATCTTCAGACAGATCATTTACATATATAACTTCATATTTATCTGCCGGATAACTCTGATTTGTAATACTCTTCAGACTCTCCAAAATAGAACAGCTTTCATTCCGGAAAGGAATAATTACAGTAACAAATTCTTCCGCTATACCGGTCGCTTTTGAATAAACAAGCCTGCTTAATCCCCTGCTGACATTCAATATAAAATAAAAATAAAACAATGCAGTCAGAATAAAAATGGAAAGAAGAATAATCACAGCTCATCTCTCCTGCTTAGTATCATCAGAAGACCGATAAACGCAGGCAGCAACAGATTAAAAGCAAATATTGTAACCGAAGCATTTAAGGCTATAGCTGAGGAGAGTCCCATTTTCTTAAGTATTATTACTGAAGCCGCCTCGCGCACTCCAAACTCACCTAACGTAACCGGTGGAATCATAGTTTTTGCAAACATGACAAGTAGCCCTGCCCAAAAGTACATTAAAATATTAAAATGATTCGAATAAGCTACTACAAGCATAGCAAATTGCATTATATAGGTCGTACATAGAATAATTGTAATAAGTGACAGCCGCGTAACAGTTTCTTTTCCGAGTGTCTTAAACTCTCTCAATCCGTTGATAAAGCTGCCTGCATATTTTTTTTGCATTAGTCTGCCGACAAGCCCCTGAGATATGAACCGCTCCTTTGATGCAAAATAAAATATCAGATAATAAATAAGAAATACAACAGTATATAACATTAGCGCGGGTGTTAAACTAAGTCCGTAATAGAATTGAAAAAAAAGTATGCCGGCGAGAGAGCCGCTAAAAGTAATCATAACGAAAATAAAAAGCTTATCAATAAGAGTCGCGAGCGAGACAAGTAAAATTCCTTTCTCCTTAAATACTATTAAACGCCCCGCATATTCACCGATTTTCATAGGAGTGGCTATACCGCCCGAATATCCATAGAATAACGAACGCCAAATTTTCTTATTATCCTTTTCACCGAGTGATTTATTGCATATTATTTCCCACTTTAGAAATTGCAGATAAATATTTGGTAAAATGAGAATAAATGCACCAAGGATAAAAATTATATCAGCCTGCTTAATTGCAGATAATATTTCATCAGACTTAACAGCCGGGCGCAAATAGAGCAACAGAATAATAGTAAGCACTATTTTAAGCAAAAGAATAAGATTCTTTCCGCCTCTTCCCTTAATCTTAATGTCTGTTTGTTTTTCAGATGCCATTAAAAATCTTTCCGCATTGCCCGTTTAATTAAAATCCACATTAAATCCGATTCCGAAACGCCGCATATTATCTTTATAATACTCATTAAAAACATTATTGCCAGAATAATAATTAAGATAAAAGACAATTCCCTTGCCGTGCCAGTCGCCGAATTTTATGCCAAGAAGCGTATTCTGGCTCAGTCTGTATCTTGGAGTTCCGATATAACTATCATAATAAGCCAGGAACAGATTTTCATCTTTCCCAAGGATTTCGCCAAAATAATTAAACAATGCATATTCAAAGCCAAAATTTACCGAAAGCTTTTTAATCCCGGACGGTCTGACCAGTGTGCTGTAAACCGGCGTACCGAATAACTTAAAAGAGTGCTGATCATTTATCCATTCATAAGCCATGGTCAATTCACCAAAATCACGCGTAAAAGGAATCGGCTTTTTGCCGCCAATCCACTGATTAATCGAAAGGTCATAATGCCCGTCGACAAAATGAGCACTATGATGGATTACTCTGAGTCTCATAATAAATCTTTCCCGCTCATATATCTGTGAAAAAGTAACATTCCCCCCAAAAAGTCCGTCTGTAGCATCTATTTGAAGCCGGTTACCCCTGAAACTTGTTGAATACGCATAAGCAAGAAACTCGATGCCGGAAGTAATACGTATTGATTGTTCGGGAATATTTACGCCTAAGATATCAATTGAATTGCCGATGTCCACTTTTAGATTCGCATCCGATGAATAATAAAGCACACCAATCTTAGCTTCCTGATTATTCCCCTTTAACGGCTGAAAATGAAGTCCGGCAGGAAGAAATTCAAATTTTATATCCCCCTGATAAACCTGAGCAAATATAACTGAACCAAAAAAAAATAGAAAAAAGACTGCTTTTATAAATCTCATCGTTATTACTTGCTTTTATTAAAATTTACCGGAAAAAATAAGAAATTATTAATTCAGTTTATGCTCAGGAAAGAATATTTAACAGTTTCATTTACTTCATTATTCATCCTCAATAGTATTGCTTCATGTAAACCGAAGCCGGACGAAAAACTTCCGTATAATTCTGAATACTTCTGCCCCCTGCATTCACGGTCATTGAGTAAGATAAGTTACAATTTCTCCATCCTTCATCTCAAATACCTCATCGGCAAGCTTCATAAGTTCTGGATTATGAGTAACAATTATAAACGTCTTCTTATATTTATCCCTAAGCTCGACAAACAGCCTGTGCATCGCTTCACTGTTAGCCGAATCAAGATTACCGGTTGGTTCATCGGCAAAGATAATCTCCGGATCATTAGCAAGCGCACGTGCAACGGCAACTCTCTGCTGTTCGCCACCTGAAAGCTCGGCAGGTTTATGATCATATCGCTCTGTAAGTCCTACAGAAGTTAAAAGTACTCCGGCCTTTTTTAATGCTACTTTAAGTGGCGTACCATTTATCATCATAGGAATCGCGATATTTTCAGCGGCTGTAAATTCAGGCAACAGATGGTGAAACTGAAAAACAAAACCAATATTCCGGTTGCGAAAATCCGCCAGTTTGTCATCGCTGAGAGCCAGGATATTTATATTATTAATCAGCGCGCGTCCTGCATCGGGGCGGTCAAGTCCGCTTAAAATGTGCATCAGCGTACTTTTACCTGCGCCCGAAGCTCCTACAATTACAGTTATCTTATTTTGTTTTATTTCCATGGAAACATTCTTAACTACAGTAAGTTTTTTCTTCTGGAGGTTCACAAATGTTCTGCTTATATTTTCCGCTTTAAGTATTATATCTTCCATCAGGCAGCAATATTGTTTGAAATATAAATTTTGTTTAATAATTCATGCTCTGTAAAATCTATCTGAACTATGATTCGTATAATTTCTATGACAGCGCAACTCAGCATGAAATAAATCATAGTTCTGATATTTTACTTCGCATTCTATACCTATTCCCATTTAATAGCTTCAAGAGCCGGGACTTTTATTGAGCGCCTGGCAGGATAAAGCGAAGCAAGGAAAGACAGAAACAGAGCCATTCCCGCCACAGCCAGAAAATCCATTGCCCTGAGTTCTACAGGCAAAGCATCTATTATGTACTTACCCGGGTCAAGGGAATAAAACTTTAAGTACTTCTGCGCCATCACAACCGCAACCCCTAAAACTCCGCCGGTTAATGTGCCTGTAAGTCCTATCAGCATTCCCTCAAACATAAATATTCTTAAAACAGACTTATCCTTCGCGCCCATCGAACGCAGAATGCCAATATCCTTCTTCTTTTCTATTACCGACATTGCCAGGGAGCCTAATACATTAAACGCAGCAATTGCGATAATCAGGCTCACAATAATATAGGCTGCCCAGCGCTCAATCTGCATCATCGAATATAAATCCTTATGCAGGTCATACCAGGAACTGACCCTGAAAGCTTTCTTGTCAAGCCTGCCCATAAGCTCCGCTTTAATTTGCTGAGAATTATTTATATCGTCAAGGCGCACTTCATAACCCTGAGTTTTGCCATTCATGCCAAACAGTTCGCGTGATGATTCGAGAGAAATAAAAACACTCTTCAAGTCATAATCGTTATTATTGCTCTCGAAGATACCTGTAATAATATACTTTTTAACGCCCGGCATCGATAAGGATACGGCTGCATGTGTAATATCATTGAACGATGTAAGATAAAGACTATCTCCGGGAGTACACTGCAATCGGTTAGCCAGATTAAAACCGATTAAAATACCATCACCGCCTTCCTTCGTATTAAACTCATACCTGCCCAGATGTATGCTTGGAGCAACGCCCCATTCTTCCGCACGTGGCTCATAATTCATTCCCTTAACGTCAACTATGCTAATCAGATCGCCTCTTTTAATTATTGTTTTACCTGAAACGTAAGGATAATACGATTTTACATGCGCAGAGTTCTTAAGTACAGTTTCAACTTCGGTCATTCTGTTAAATGATTCAGTTGAGAGCGCGGTAATTCTGATGTGAGGATCAAACTTAACCAGTATGGAAGTTACAAGACTGCCAAAACCGTTAAACACCGAAAGCACCACAATAAGAGCTGCAACGCCGAGTGCTACGCCAAACGTTGATATAATTGAAATTATCGTTATAAAATTAAGCTTATGTCTGCTTCTTAAATACCGTCCGGCAATAAAGATTTCATATCCCATCTATTCAAACCTCAATGTAGAAACCGGCTTTATCTTTGAGGCAATATAACTTGGAATAGATGCAGCCGCGATGCATAACAGAAATGTTATGAATGAAACAGCTAAATAATTATGCCAGTCAATCAGTATGGGAGCTTTGGACATAAAATAAACAGATTCGGGTAACGATACAATCTCAAACTTATCCTGAAGCATACTTAAAACATAAGCGGTCAGGTTTCCCAGTGTTATCCCAATAACTGAAAGATAAATACCCTGCAATAAAAATATCCCGACTATCTGCCACTTTCCTGCTCCAAGCGATTTAAGAACCCCGATTGCTTCGGAACGTTCAAGCACAATCATAAGCAATGTACTTATAATATTAAAAACCGCAACGACCACAATCAGGATAAGCGATACAGGCACAAGTCTTTTCTGAAGGTCTATCCATGTAAAAATATGCTGATATATCTTAAAAATAGTTCTTGGGAAATATGGATAACCGAGATAATGCTGAAGACTCTGCGCAAGACTGTCCGCCTTACTGACATCGTTCAGCTTAACGTCATATCCGTTTATTCTGTCGCCAAAGTCAAACAGATCCTGCGCTGCATGCAGATTAATATAACAGAACTGATCATCATACTCCGCCATCCCGCTCTCAAATATACTGGTTACTCTGAACTGCTTAATAACCGGAGGATTTTCAGGTGAAGGCACAGTATTATTTCTTAATGTAAAAATAGTAATCTTATCTCCGGTTTTAACGAACAGTTTATCTGCAAGCTTCCGCCCGACAGAAATTGGTGGCATATCACTCTTATAGTCAAATGACAATTTGCCCTCTACAATATATTTCTTCAGATTATAAATATCATACTCAGGCAAAATACCCTTTACCGTAGTTCCCTCAGTATTATTTTTTGACTTTATTATAGCAAGTCCAAGCGCGTAGGGAGATATGCCGGTAACGCAGGGCTGAAGTTTACGATTAAGTGCAGGAAGGATTGTTTTATAATCCGGTAGCGTTCGGTTGCTAAACGTAGCAATTTGAATATGAGAGTTTAATTGTATAAGTTTATCGGAGATTGTTTGTTCAAATCCTTTTATAACAGTCAGGGCAATAATAAGCGTAGCCACTCCGATTGCAATACCGGTAATGGAAATAACTGAAATAAGAGAAATGAATCTGGAGTTTTTCTTTGAAAGAGTATATCTGTTTGCTATAAAAAAAGAAACTGGCATTTGGCAATAATGTTGAGAAGGTAATAATTAATGTAAAATTACAAATAAAAATAGTCAAAAGATAATCTTACCCAAAAAATATAATTGACTTAAAGACAAATAAATGATAGATTAGAAGTCTGATTTCTGGTTATTATGTTGTTCTTTAGAGATTGAAACTAACCCGGGGCGTAGCGTAGTCCGGTTATCGCGCCTGCTTTGGGAGCAGGAGGTCGCAAGTTCGAATCTTGCCGCCCCGACTTTTGAGTTATGAGTTAATTTTAGTAATTTGTCATAGAGATTTGAAAAAATACTAATAAAAACTCAAAGCCAGGAATTCAGAACTTAAACAGTTGCACCCGTAGCTCAATCGGATAGAGCATCAGCCTTCTAAGCTGAGGGTTAGTGGTTCGAGTCCACTCGGGCGCACAAGCGTCTTCATGGTGAGCGTAGCTCAGTTTGGTTAGAGCATCAGGTTGTGGCCCTGAGGGTCGTGGGTTCAAGTCCCATCGCTCACCCTTAGTTCTTGAAGTTTTGCCGGCCCCATCATCTAATGGTTAGGATAGCGCCCTTTCACGGCGTCAATAGGGGTTCGAATCCCCTTGGGGTCACTTACAACCCTCTTATTCGCAAGAATTTGAGGGTTTTTTATTGCCCAGTAGGATCCCCATACTATTGCTTACTTAAAATTCTCTTGTACAATTTTACATGTGCATCAAGCTCCGCATAATTATTCCGGGAATCTGATGATTTAATAGTTTCTTTTTTACCAAGTCCGAGTATGCCACCAATTGTAAGGCTGTTGGTAAATAACTTATACACGCGTTCCTGAAGCTGTTTATCGAAATAGATCATCACATTTCTACAAATAATAATATCAAACTCATTAAATGAACCATCGGTCGCCAGATTATGCCGCGCCCACACTATATTTGTATTAAGCTCCTTATTCATAATTATATTATCATATTTAGCTCTGAAATATTGCGAGAAATCAAATCTGCCTCCGGCTTTCTGATAAGCAACGGCGTAATCCTGCATTCTATACAGCGAATAAATTCCATTCCTGGCTGTTTCTAAAGCGGACTCATTCATATCCGTGGCATAAATACGAACTTTATCATAAAGATTTTCTTCTTTCAGCATAATTGCCATAGAATAGACTTCTTCGCCGGCCGCGCATCCGGCATGCCATATACGAATGAACGGAAGCTCCGTCAGCATCGGAAAAACTGACTGCCGTACTGCCAGAAAAAAATCAGGATCGCGGAACATTGAAGTAACATTAACAGAAACTGTCTCAAGGAATCTGCCAAAAGATTTCTTTTCATGAAGAACTTTGTCCTGAAGCGCCGAAACAGATTTCACACCGAGATAACCCATACATTTATGGACACGCCGTTTTATAGATGCCGGCGAATAATCTCTAAAATCGTAGTCATACATCTGGTATATCCCTTCCAGAAGCAGCTTTAATTCTATTTCTTCGATTTTTACGCTATTCATTTCAGTCTCTTTGTTCTATCGAAAAACAGAAAGAATCATAAATTTCCATTGCCTTTATAACTGTCACTTATTGATTTTTATATCGAATGTCCGGAGGACCACAAATCTAAATCAAATTATGGTTTTCCGCCTCTATTTCCTGTCATACAGCCATACCCTGAGCAGGGAAAGAAGCTGATCAACATTCACAGGTTTGGCAATGTAATCAGAAGCGCCGGCTTCAATACATTTTTCGCGGTCGCCTCTCATAGCTTTTGCCGTAAGCGCAATAATTGGGAGCTTCCTATAACCGGTATTTTTACGAATAATTCTTGTAGTTTCATAGCCGTCCATTTCCGGCATCATAATATCCATCAGCACGGCGTCAATATCCGCATTATTATTAACAAATTGAACCGCGTCCTTTCCATTTTCAGTACTGGCGACAACAATGCCATGCTGTTCAAGCGCGCTTGTAAGAGCAAAGATGTTCCTCATATCATCATCAACAATCAAAACTTTCCTGCCGATTAAGGAAGAGTCCTCCTCATAAAGTTTTTTAATCATCTTCCGTTTATCATCGGGCAGTTTTGATGTAACTCTGTGCAGGAAAAGAGAAGTCTCATCTACAAGCCGTTCCGGGTTCCGTGCGTCTTTCAGAATGACGCTGGAAGACATTTTCTTTAAGAAAGCCGCCTCTTTTTTAGTTAAATCTTTCCCAGTAAAAACAATAACCGGTATTTGGGAAAACTCTTTGTCGCTCTGCATTTCTTCAATCATCTCCATTCCGCTCATAACAGGCAGAATAAGGTCGAGCACTATACAATCAAATTTATGTTTATGCAGAAGTTCTATCGCCTGCCTGCCATTTTCCGCAGTTATAACTTCAACGTCGCTATTGCCAATTAGTTCCACTATATAGTCTCTGTCTGTTGCGTTATCCTCGACAACTAATAATTTTTTGGGGCGCTGGATATAATCTGCAATCTGTGCGAAAGCTTTTTCCAGCACTTCTTTTGTAACCGGCTTGATAAAGTAACCAAAAGCACCCCGGTGCAAACCGCGGGCGCTGTCTTCTTCGACAGAAATTATTTGAACGGGGATATGCCTTGTTTCGAAGTCTAACTTTAGACGGTCTAAGATCGTCCATCCATCCAGATCAGGAAAGTTTATATCGAGCGTTATGGCATCCGGTTTATATCGGTGAACCATATCAATAACATCATTACCCATCGGGCAAAGAACTGCTTTGAAATTATTACTACGAGCAACATCATATAGTATAGAGGCAAACTGCAAATCGTCTTCGGCAATAAGAATGACTTTATCTCCCGGTTCAATTAAATTGCGGTCATCGTCAAGTTTAGTTTCTATTACCGGTGTTATTCTTTTATATAGCGGAGGTTTTACCCCCGCTTGTACTAAAGAGTCTTCATCGCCGGTTATGTCTCTTTCAAAAAATGGTTTTGAAAAATCAGACCAGCCAACCGGGTCTTCGCGCTGTTTCTTTGTGCCATGTGAATAATTTACGGGAAGGTAGAGCGTAAAAACGCTTCCTTCATTGACTTTACTGCTCGTTACTTTAAGCTGACCGCCTAAAAGTATTGCGATCTCACGGCTGATTGAAAGCCCTAAACCGGTTCCGCCATATTTACGGCTTGTACTTCCGTCAGCCTGCTGGAACGCTTCAAAAATAATTTTCTGGTTCTTTAACGGAATGCCAATACCTGTATCTTTTACGGAAAACGCTATGACCTGCCGCGCCCGGTTAAGTGATACCCTGTCGTAACTCCAGCCGCTTACAGCCGACTCTATTTTAACGGTAACGCTTCCTTTTTCGGTAAATTTAAATGCATTTGAAAGAAGGTTCTTCATTACCTGCATTAAGCGCTGCCCGTCTGTTGATATCAGATTAGGAGAGTCATGAGAAATCTCTACATCGAATTCAAGTTCCTTCATCTCAGCTACATGAGAAAATGTTTGGATTATCTGTGATTTTACTTCAATGAGAGGCAAATCACTCAGTTCAACCGAAACAGTTCCGCTCTCTATCTTGGAGAGATCCAGAATATCATTGATAAGATTAAGCAGATCGATGCCGGATGAATTAATTGTATCCGCGTATTGAATTTCTTTCTCGGAAAGATGTTGTTCGTGGTTATCAGAAAGCTGTTTAGAAAGGATGAGCAAACTGTTAAGCGGAGTTCTAAGTTCGTGCGACATATTCGCGAGGAACTCGGATTTGTATTTTGAAGTAAGTGCAAGTTGTTCGGCTTTTTCTTCCAGTGCAATTTTAGCCTGCCCGACTTCGCGGTTTTTAATCTCAACTTCGGCTTTCTGTTCAGAAAGTAGCTTTGCTTTTTCTTCCAGAGATTCGTTGGTCTGTTGTAACTCTTTCTGCTGGCTCTGCAATTCCTCCGCAAGAGCCTGGGATGTCTGCAGGAGGCCTTCTGTTCTTGTGTTTGCCTCTATAGTATTGAGTACAATGCCAAGGCTGTCCATCAGTTGATCTAAGAACATCTGATGAATTATGCTGAACAAACTGAATGAAGCCAGCTCGATAACCGCTTTAACCTGTCCTTCAAAAAGGACGGGCAGTTCAATAATATTCAGCGGCGTTCCTTCGCCTAATCCCGAAGTAATTTGAATATAGTCATGAGGAACGTTAGTAACCATAATTCTCTGTTTTTCGTAAGCGGCCTGCCCGACCAAACCTTCGCCTATTTTATAAGAAGAAGAGAGGTTCTTTCTTTCTTTGTAAGCATAGCTCGAAAGCAGTCTGAGCCTGCGGTCCTGAATCCCAACTGCGGATTCGTCCGAGAGCACTTCCCTGTTATAGAATATGCCATGCTGGGCGTTAACGAGAGGACAAAGTTCGGAAAGCAGTTGTTGAGAAACGGTTGCCATGTCACGCTGCCCCTGCAGCATACGCGTAAATTTGGCAAGGTTGGTTTTCAGCCAGTCCTGTTCTGTGTTGCGCTGTGTGGTTTCGCTAAGATTGCGGATCATTTCATTAAGGTTCAGCCTTAATTCTTCAACCTCGCCTTTAGCTGCAACCATAATAGTTCTGCTCAGGTCTCCTTTTATAACTGAAGTTGCAATCTCTGCAATAGCTCGGATTTGTGTTGTAAGATTAGCTGCCAACTGGTTTACATTATCAGTAAGTGCTTTCCAGGTACCCGCCGTACCCGGCACGTTTGCCTGCCCGCCAAGCCTGCCTTCAACACCAACTTCTTTTGCAACACCAATTACCTGTTCGGAGAAAGTATCGAGTGTGTCAATCATATTATTAATTGTATCGGAAAGAGAAGCAATTTCGCCTTTAGCCGAAACTGTAAGTTTTTGTCGCAGGTCTCCGTTGGCAACCGAGGTAACAACCTTAGCGATACCGCGCACCTGATCGGTAAGATTGCCTGCCATCAGATTTACATTATCCGTTAAGTCCTTCCAGGTACCTGCAACGCCGCGCACCTGCGCCTGCCCGCCAAGTTTTCCTTCGGTGCCTACCTCACGTGCAACACGGGTTACTTCTGCGACAAACGAATTCAACTGGTCAACCATCGAATTAATTGTTTCTTTCAGCTCAAGAATTTCACCTTTTGCGTCAACGGTAATTTTTCTGTTCAGATCTCCGTTTGCAACCGCTGTTGTTACAAGAGCGATATTACGTACCTGATCCGTAAGATTGGTAGCCATAAAGTTTACATTATCCGTCAGATCTTTCC
>Ga0194060_10000345_pt1 | contig 33718 bp, 27 predicted proteins | sample SepL225m_MetaG_FD_163427 | JGI IMG/M metagenome (GOLD analysis project Ga0194060, IMG submission 163427) | Anoxic zone freshwater microbial communities from boreal shield lake in IISD Experimental Lakes Area, Ontario, Canada - Sep2016-L222-5m | ecosystem: Environmental > Aquatic > Freshwater >...
TTGTATATGTTCTCAAAAAACAAAAAGAACGGCGTTTCTGGCTTCCCTGGGTCATCCTAGCAATCCTAGCGCTCAATCTCTCTTTCTTCGTCATTTACCGGCGTTTTTTCCTCTTCTTTTACCCCTTCTACCTCTCCTCACTCGTTGAAGTAGCAAATCTACTCCTCACCCGTTTCACCAAACACAGAAAACTTCTCGCCATCAGCGGTGTAGGAATCCTATTTATCGCAACCACAACCTACACATTCGGCTTTCTATATTTGAAACAACCTTCACAAGAAATCGTAGAACTACTGAAAACTACCTACAAAGAAAAAACAACTATAGCCACCTGCAGTTTTTTCACTGGCGGCACCAACTTTTCCCTGATAGGACAAGGTATTAGAAAAGATTTCTTCATCATCACCAATAACACTTCCCCCGAAAGCGTCACTGATTTTCTCAAAAATAGTTCCACCTCACTCGTCATCACTGACGACAGTTGCCGCCGCAAAGAGAAATTTGAACAACTAAAAACCCGCTTCAACTGGAAGCTGGAACAACAGCTAAACGATCTGTACGAAACCAGGATTTATAGTGTAGAGTGAGGAACGTGTGGGCAAACACTTGGAGAGGTGGCCGAGTGGTTGAAGGTACCGCTCTCGAAAAGCGGCAGGGCAGCAATGTCCTCGAGGGTTCGAATCCCTCCCTCTCCGCCAGTTATATATGAAACAAAACAGTATCTATAGTCAAGGTTTCACCCTAGTTGAACTCATCGTGGTGATCTCTATAATTGCAGTACTTGCCTCAATTGTTTATGTGTCCATAAATCCGCTGCGGAGGTTCTCTGACTCAAGAAACGCTCAACGCTGGTCAGAAATCAAATCAATCATCAGCGCCATTAAACTCTACCAAACCGACCACAACGGTCTGCTCCCCCCAACGCTAAACGAAAACTGGCAAATGCTTGGCACCAATACCAACGGCTGTAATGTCCGTTGCGGAACCAGTGGCAACTCCAGCATCACCTCGTTTACCGATGCCTCCCAAAGCAATTTTAACAGCGGCATTTACACAAACACCCAGTGGAGTGCAACAAACTCCTGGGTAGAACTCTCTACCAGTGGAAAAACTGCCGGCACAGGACAATACACCTCAGCAATCAAAAACGCCGCAAGTATCGCATCATGGCAAACGTTCTCTTGGATTCCCTACAGCCCCTACGGAAAGCCTTTACCAAACAATGCGTCAGCTGAAACCGCCTATACAGATGGAAATATAACCATGCAAGGCAACGTTCTACTCCTACATCTCGATGAACTTTCCGGAACGCTCCATGACACCTCTGGAAATCTCAACAACGCAACCAACAATGGCGCAACCTACGGAGTAGCTGGACGATTTGGCACAGCCATGAGCTATAACGGCACAACCAACTACAGTTCAGTACCCAATTCCGCTTCTCTAACATTCACCGGCACCAGCACATTCATGGCATGGGTAAAAACACGGGAAAACAAAACCGCCAAAATCCTAGAAAAAGGAGACTGGAACGGCCATGGAATCTACCAAGACATCTGGAATGGCTGGAAAGTCGGATTCAGAATAGGTGGAGCAAGTTATGTCGCCAGTTGGGGAAGTGGCATCCCCGTACTTAACCGCTGGTATCATCTAGTTGGTGTATATGACGGAAGCGAAGTGATCATATATGTAGATGGCACTGAAAGAAGCCGAACAACCATTTCTGGAGCACTGAATACCAACGCAAACCCAGTCTACATAGGCGCAACAAACGGACAAAAATATTTTAATGGTGTTATTGATGAAGTGTCCATCTATAACCGCGCATTATCAGCAGCCGAGATAAACCGGCACTATCTCCGCGGCGCTCTACGATTGAAATACCAAGTAAGAAGCTGTGATGATGCAGCCTGCAGCGGAGAAACCTATACAGGTCCCGACGGAACAGCTCTGACCTACTATTCTGAAGAAAACAATACTTCAGTCAACCTACCCAACGCCAGCCTAACAGCAGTAGCGAACAATCAATATTTCCAATACCGCGCTTCCTTTGAAACCGACAACGCCAGCTACAGCCCTTCAGTAAAGAGCGTTGCATTTGAGAACACACCCACTGGTTCGGGAGGAGAAATAGTTACACAATCCTCGTGTCTTGATGTAACAAGCACCTTAGCGCCATACTTAAGCGAAATACCCCAAGATCCGAAAACCGGAAGCGGAGGAAAAACCTACTACGCCATTCGTAAACGAACAAACGGCGTCGTAGATGTCATGTCCTGTGGTGCCGAAGGTAACGATAACATTCAAATAAGCCAATAAACAGCAGCTGCAAAAAGGAAAACAACCAATGAAAAACAACTCACCCTCAACTAAAACACTTTCCCCACAACAACAAACAACACTCCTAACAACACTCAAAACCCGTTTCGAAAAAAACATGCCCCGCCACAACGGTCTCGAATGGGAAAAAATACAAGCAAAATTAGAAACCAATCCAGAAAAACTCTGGTCACTCAACGAAATGGAAAACACCGGCGGCGAACCAGACGTGGTGGGTTATGACAACAAAACAAACGAGTACACCTTCTTCGATTGCGCCGCAGAAAGCCCAAAAGACCGCAGAAGCATCTGCTATGACCAAGAAGCACTGGAATCAAGAAAAGAAAACAAACCGAAAAACAGTGCAGTGGAAATGGCAACAACCATAGACATAGAAATACTCACAGAAGAGCAGTATCGTGAGTTACAGCAACTTGGAAATTTCGACCTGAAAACATCAAGCTGGATAAAAACACCCGAAGCGGTGAGAAAACTTGGCGGAGCGCTCTTCTGTGACCGTCGCTATGACACCGTCTTCGTTTATCACAACGGTGCAGAATCCTACTATGCCGCTAGAGGATTTCGAGGACTGTTAAAAATCTAAACAAGAATCGATATTTACTATCAAAGCAAGAAAATTCTTACAAAAAACCAATTAGGAAGTAACCATGAAAAGAGTCTTACTAATCTTTGTTTTAACTGCATTTATCGCGTTTACGATAACAACGTTATTTTTCCATGCGTATTGGGATATTTTCATCCTACAATTCAGGACTTTTGCAGGAACACAAGTAATCATAGACCTCGTCCTTGCATTAAGCATGGTGCTAGTCTGGATGTGGCACGACGCAAAATCAGCTAATCGCAACCCATGGCCATGGATAGTCCTCACACTCACTACTGGCTCCATAGGACCGCTTATCTACATCCTTATCTACAAAACTAATAAAAGTCTTCCCGCAAAAAAGTAATTCCAACTGCGTAAGTTTCAGATTCAGGCTTCAACCTGAACCGCTTATTATGGCAACAAAACATCCTAGAAAAACTAGGTTACGCTAAACCATTCCGTTCATCACACAAGTCAGCTTCCCACAATTAAATGATCTCAAACACGATGCACTACAACTCACAAACCATCAACAATCAACAAATAGCACTCTACAGTAACAACGAAACAATAATAACCCTCAACAACTTTCTCGACATTCTCGTCAATGCACCCGCTGGCACCATCGCCATCAATCGAGAACAGCTAGACTGCCAGTTCTTCGATCTCAAAACCCGCATAGCCGGAGAAATGCTCCAGAAAGTTAGCAATTACCAAAAACGCCTAATCATACTGGGCGATTTCACCGATATCCTGAGTAATAGCTTTCACGATTTCATCTGCGAAAGCAACAAAAGTGGAACAATCATCTTCACAGACACACTGGAAAAAGGCGTAGCTCTCCTCCGAAAGTAACCTACACCTTTCTGAGGAGTAGTAAACAGCAGATGCAGCAGTGAAAATCCCATCTGCCTCAGTGCACCCCACGTCGCAAAACCTTGTCACAATTGCATAAAGGGTCAGGCAATAATGCGCAACACCAAAAAAACTGAAATAGTACTTCTGAAAATATCTTATCACCTATTCTTTCTAATTTTCAGAATCGCCGTCCCTATTTTTTGTTTTCAAACTTTCAGCTAAAGCTCTTGTAGCTAAAGCAGTATTTAATCCTATAAATTCAATACCTACTTTAGAAGGCACTAGTTTTAATAATTTACAAAGAAACAAATGTTGTTGAAGAAACATTTCCGTTACTTCATCTCCTACTATCATAAGCGCATGGGTGAGGGTCTCAGCTTGTGGTTGATTAAGAAGATGAACTTCTTGCTGATTTATAGCTTTTAAACTTGCTCTTAACAATTTTAGACTGAGTAGTCTCAATACTTCAGACTCTCGTCTATAAAACAACATTGATGAAGCTAATTCTGTGACAGATTTCCATCTCTTAACTCTTTGTACTCGTTGGTCTAACGGTGGTGGTTTACATCCTCTATTTATTCCGAACATGGTTATTCCTTACAAGGCTAACAGGTGAGTCTAACAGCTCGTATACAGCACGTCAAGTCGTTAATATATCCTATCCCCTCTCCTCGTTGGTTCAGATTTCAACCTAAACCTCCCCTTATGACCGCAAAGTAATCGTAAAAAAATACGATCCCACATCTCCTAAAACACGACACCCCCATTTGATATGATTTAAGTAACACAGTAGAACCAGCAACAAGAGAATATCAACACCATGATTTACATAGTTGGAGGAGCTCCAAGGGTAGGGAAAAGCACCCTAGCCAAGCAATTTGCTAAATCTATCAAGGGAAAGCTTGTCTCTACAGATGAACTAGAAAACCCAGGATCGGAATCATCAGTTATTTTTTATAATGATGCCAGAAAGAATGTTCTAGCACCCAGTGTGCGGATAGCCTGTGTTAGAAAAGAAGCAGAGCATCTTTTTCCCTCTATCGAAGAAATGCTTACAAAAACAACAAGTAGTCAGCAAGATATAGTTATTGAAGGAGTGCACTTATTCCCTGCCTTTGTTGCTGACATGCTTAAAACGTTTGGAAAAGCTAACAGCAACGCACTATTCATCGGATCAACAAATGAAAAAATCATTCTCCAAGGCATGCAAGAAAACACCAGCCCAAACAACTGGTCAAAGAATTTTGACGAGGAGGTATTGAAACAAATCGCCCTATTTTCTCAAGCTTTTAGCTACCATATGCACGATGAGTGTAAGAGATACCATCTACCCTACAAAGAACGCTCAATACACTTTCAAGATGATATGATTAGTCTCTCCCACTGCTTAAAGCTTTCATACTGAGCATTTAGCAAGAATGTAAAAAGCACGGAGGACAGCTCCGATACCGAACGCAGTTTAGTTATAAACCCCGTCAAAATGGCTCTTTGAAACGTCGAAACATGACTGTGGCAGTACTGTAAGCATTTACTAAAAATTGCACAATAAACCATGAAATCTCTCAATATACTAGCAAGCATCAATAAATTAACCGCCACGTTATCCAACCTTGATAATTGCCGATGGTATATTACTGGAGGGGTAGCTCTTCGTCTTCGAGTCGCGGAATACCACAAAAACCCCCCTGAAAAAACACTCAGAAACCATAGCGATATAGACCTCCTCATCTTCTCTGAACATATTCAAGAAATTTTCTCAGCAATAATTGATGACCCAACCTATCATCTTTTTGATAGCGCCTTTGTTGGTCTAACAACGTCAGGTAAACACTCTCAAGGTGAACACCATCATTATGCACTACAAGACAAAAAATACGGGGTAGAATTTGGCATTTTTGAAGTGCTAACAGAAAATGATGATTCTCTATTTGTATACACAAACAAGTACGCCCATAAACATCCCCCAAGCGTATTTTTTGATAAACCAATCCTCTATAAAGAGAAACAAATCCCTACAGTAAGTGCAGTTTGGTGTCTTTACAACGCCAGACACCTTAATCCAATAAGAAAAAATAATGATCTAGAACTAATTGAACCCACAGTTAATACAGTCGAATATAAGAAAATTTGCTCCGAAGCTTCAGTAAAGCCGGTTATTTACAGCACCTACAAACAATGGATACAATGGAGACATAACAAACGCCTACCATTACTAAAATAAAAAGGAGAAAAAATGGGTGAAATTGCAATTGCATTGGGAATAGTGTTTTTTGTAGGCATTTCCTTCCTCAAAATCAACACAACAACACAGAACTTACCTTCAAATAGTGTTAAAACAACCTATCAAGTAGCCAAAGCAGATGAGCGCCCTCCTGTGTTGGTATTCGAAACCTCACCATCTCAAACTTCTAAAAACCCCACAGCTACACCATTTCCATCTGTAACTCCTCTCCCTGAAATTCCAGATGTTGTAGCAGACAACTCCAAACTACAAAAAAACTTCTGGGCCAAAGATTTCAAAGCTCAATGGCTTTCGCAGACACAGTCATCAAATTCAAATCAATATTTCGATGTTCATCCAGGCGATTCAATTGTTGTGCAAGCAAAATTTAAAAACACCGGAAAACGAACTTGGTATAGTTTTTTTGGCAATGCTTCCTTGGAAGACAAAAAATCAGTAACAATTGCCATTTATAAAGATCCCAAAGTAAAAAGCTCATGGAGCGGTAAAGATGATCCAAAGAATCCAGATTACGGAAGCAGTGAATTCAGATCATACTATCTCGCTCCAGGAAAATTGGCTTCCCCTGATGAAAGCGTCGTCGCACCAGGTGAAACTGGAACATTCAGCATCCATTTTGACATCCCATTTAATGCTCCCGAAGGACAATTCCGCGAAGACATAACAGTAGCGGCCGGACCGTACTGGATGGAATCCAATAAAGAAACCGCCGATCCTATTGGAGCTGCACATATCTGGGTAGGATTCAATATCACCAAAGATCCAGCGGTAACAAAAAAAATACAGCTCACTGATGTGACAACGCCGTACTCAATCGCCTACAACTCTACAATGTGGAACTATAAAAAAGATACTACATACGACTACCGCTATTTCGAACTCAAAGAAAATCCAGAATGCATTGTATACATAGACTTCTATGGTCAGTTCAGCACTACTGCTACAAATAAGGAAATAAAGGCTCTTGATTCTGGCAAAGAAATTCATATAGAAAGATTCTATACAAACAACGAATTACAAGGTGAAACCTACAGTTTCGACTTTGGCCATTCCCCTCTTCATCCGGTTTTCACACTGCACTTCCCGCCAAATACCACCAAGCAAGAAAAAGCAGCACTAAGCCAAAAAGTGTGGGAAATAGTGAAAACACTTTCCTACTAGTGATAATCAGAAAACAAAAACCTCATCGCTATTCAGATTTTCCGTGTTTATTTAGCTTCCCACCTGTCATTACAAGACTCGTCCTGAGCTTGTCGAAGGAGAGTCCCCGAGCGTGGTAATCCCTTCGGGTTCATGTACAGCAAGGGATTGCCATGTCGCAAAACCTCCTCACAATGACATGGGAGGGGCTGGCAATCATAAAATGCTAGACCTACAATACCCCATCCTCTCTAGAGTTCACCAATTCCCCATGCTATGATCTAATTCACAAACTTGCCCTAACAAATGAAATCAAAGAATAATTTTTTGTTTTATATCACATCAATGCCCGCTTCAAGACCTGCCGACTATTATTTAGGTTGTCTTGAAGGTTCGGTCTTTTTAGACTTTAACAATTTTGGTTCAGGGCAAGTTTCTCTCAGGCGAATTTCTTTTGATGGGTATGGTTGTTGGAACTTGAACAATCAAGTAATTCCCATTAACACAGAGGATTCAATAGTATTTAAAAAAATGATGAAAGTTCAAGCTATAGAACAAGAAACACTCACAACAATTATTAAAAAAACTATTAATGACAATAAAAAATTAATCGGTGAAAATGCCTTAGCAGAATATGGTTTTGTATAAAAGATTGCCATGCTTACCCGCCAAGCAACATCGCATGACAAAGGATATGAAGTTCACATCGTTGGTTCAGGTTTCAACCTGAACCTCTCCTTATGGCAGCAAAGTAATCGTGAAAAATGCTAGACTACATCTCCCACCTCTTCCTAGAGCCCAATACACCCATATGATATGATTCAAGTTATAAACTCAAATCAACAAAAAACTTACTAAGTCGACGAAAAAAATTATTAAAATTATGAGCAAGAAAATCACTTTATTTCTAATAGACGATCTTCCCAAAGGACTAAGATCTGTACGAATTGATCAGTGGATCGGAAAAGCCATCTGCTCCCCCCGCTCAAATATAAAAAAAATAAACTACGAAGAAATAGCAACCAGCTCCTGCCTCTATTTTCTAATTGGATACAGCGATATCGATAACAGCCTTAATGTATACGTAGGTGAAACTGATACATTCAACAACCGAGTTAATAACCACAACTATAACAAAGAATGGTGGTCAGAAATTGTTGTTTTTTATAGTCTCGATAGCTCTCTAACGAAAACAAGTGCAAGATATTTAGAAAAGCTTTGCATCGAAAAATTGAAAAAAGCCGGTAAATGTACCTTAATGAATGGCAACGAAAGATTAGCAGATGCAATTATTGCCCAAGAAGATAAATCAGGAATGGAACTCTTTTTGGAAAATGTTACTACAATATTGCCTTTACTTGGCTACGATATTTTTGAACAGAGTGAAATAAGAGCAAAAGGTAACAAGGGAATAAAAATGACTTGCTCTGGAAAAGGAGCCCAAGCTCAAGGTCTTTTTCTTGATGATGGCAAAATGCTCGTACTCAAAGGTTCTCTAGCAACCAAAAAAAACGCCCCAAACTTTGAAAATCACAATTATCGACGCCTAAAAGATAAACTTCTAGAAATCGGAAAACTTAAAGATGATGGAAAATATCTTGTTTTTAATGAAGATCACGAATTTTCCAGTCCAAGTGCCGCAGCAGCAATAATATTAGCTCGATCTGCATCCGGACCTAATGAATGGAAAGACTCGAAAGGCGCAAAACTTAAAGATCTACTACAAGAACAATAAAAACCAAGGCATCTTCACATGAACACCCCCCAAAAAACAACCCTCCCCATCACCCTCTCCACCCTCTGGATAACCCTCTCCGAATTCCTCCGCAACGAAATCCTCTTCAAAACCTACTGGACAAAACACTACTCTTCCCTCGGACTCACTTTCGAAACCAAGCCAATAAACGGCATCATCTGGCTCATCTGGAGCTTTCTCCTCGCTTACCTCATCTTCTCACTCCTCCAACACCTCTCCTTCAAAAAAACACTCCTCCTCTCATGGCTCACCTCATTCGTCATGATGTGGCTCACCCTCTACAACCTCCAAGTCCTCCCACTCGCACTCCTCCTCTTCGCCATCCCTCTCAGCGCACTAGAAGTATTCATCGCCGCCGCAATCATCCGTTACTTTCAGCAAAAACCTGAAAAGAAAGAAAATAAACCATGACCAAACAACTCGCAAAAGACACCCTCCTCTGGGGATTCCTCCTCTGGCTTATCGGCTACATTCTCGGATTCATCTTCTTTTTCCTCGTCCCAAAAGACCTCATAGGCTGGTTCGTATCTCCCATCGGAATCCTCATCACCATCTGGGTACTCCTCAAAAAAGTACAATCAACCACCATAAAACACTACCTCATCATCACCATAACCTGGACAGCACTAGCAATCATCCTCGACTACCTCTTCCTCGTAAAACTCCTCAGCCCCACCGACAACTACTACAAACTCGACGTCTACATGTACTACGCCACAACCGCACTCTTGCCTCTCGTCGTGGGATGGTGGAAGATTAACAAAACAGCCAAATAACCACCCATGAACAAACATCACTTCAACACCATCACCCAAATCGCCCTCCCCACACTCACCCTCACCGCCCAACTCGCCATCGCTCTCAAACAACCCTTCCTCGGCCTTATCATCAACATGTTCGCCCAACCCTTCTGGCTCTACTCCTCATGGAAAAGCTACAAAAAAGCAGGACAAAGTGGGATTTTTATAACTACCGTATTTTTTTCTGCGATAACAGCATTTGGCATCATCAACTATCTCGTAACCACGTAACCAAAATCCTTATCTCATGCGACAAAAAAACACAAAAACGCTACAATAAACGCATCATTGCATAAGAAAACCCACCATGTGCCAACTCCTCGGAATGAATTGCAACGTCCCCACGGACATCTGCTTCTCCTTCACCGGTTTTTGTGAACGTGGAGGACGAACAGGGGAACACACCGACGGTTGGGGCATTGGATTTTTCGAAGGAAAAGGCTGCCGTATCTTCCTCGACACCACCGCCTCCGCCGAATCCCAGATCGCCGCATTTGTGCAGTCCTACCCTATAAAAACCCTCAATGCCATCGCCCATATCCGCAAAGCCACCATTGGCTCAACTGCTTTGGAAAATACCCACCCCTACACCCGTGAACTCTGGGGACACAACTGGCTTTTCGCCCACAATGGCAACCTCAAAGAATTCGCACCAACGTTCAAAGGCCTCTACCTCCCAGTCGGCTCCACCGACAGCGAAACCGCATTTTGCCTCATCATGGAAAACCTCAGAAAAAAATTCCGCTCCACCTTTCCCACTACCGAAGAATTATTCAACGCCATACACAGCAGCACAAAAAAAATCGCCAAACACGGCATCTTCAACTTTCTCCTCGGCAACGAGAACCTTCTTTTCGCCCATTGCTACAACAATCTCCACTACATCATCCGCCAAGCCCCCTTCGCCAAAGCCCAACTCAAAGACACCGATGTCACCATCGATTTCAGCACCGTAACCACAACGAAAGACCGAGTAGCCCTCATCGCCACCGAACCCCTCACCACCAACGAAACATGGACAAAAATCCCCCCAGGCACACTCCTCCTCTTCCAAAATGGCACCTTGATAAAACAATCCCCCACCATCCAAGTCCCCCTGTGAAGGGAGATTTAGGGGTTCCACCACCCACACTATCCCACTTGGCACACTAATTCCCACCCCATCCCAAATTTGAACAAACCCAGCAACATAACACTATTGTCGCTTCTTGTTAAGTAGGATACCCTTAGGGCAGAAGCGTGAAATAGGATTGTAATGCTAAGAAAATACTGGATTAGTATGCCTTCTGTTTCAATACACCATAGAACAGCATCTGAGGCAACAAAAGAACGAACACACCAGACTGGAGACCAAGCACTCGACAGAATACTGCACAAATGGGACGCCCAACTGCAACGACATCTTGAAAATAAGGGCGAACCACCTCACCTTGGAATGTTCATCTTTTCCTTATCCAATCTTCTTGATGACCCAAAACGCTACAAAGAAAAATGCAAAAAAGCAGAAAAAATGCTCAAGCAAGTACTTGCAACAGATGCCTACAAACCAGTTTTTTCAGGTAAACCAACTTCCTTAATTGCCGAAGGAGACCGACAAACTATTATAGAAACGGCAAGAGTGCTGCACGAAACAGGAAGTCTTTCCACACTTCTCAGATCAGAAATGCTAACTGGAGTATGGAATATAGTACACATACCGTTACGAACTTTCAGACCAAAAAGAAACAAAGAAATGTTCGTTGATCACAACGTATTTCCTGCACCAGACGGTAATGGTGGTTTCTACAACAACAAATTTTTGCAAGCAGAAATTCATAGACGATTCAGTATAAATGCTAGAGCAGTAGTAGAATTTTTTAACAAATTTCCATTTTTTTCAGGCCAATTACTTGTAGTTCCAGAACCAGAAAAAAACCATCCCCAGCTACTGACAAAAGACCTATTTTCTCTGATGTGGGATCATGCAAAAGCAACAAGAAAAGAAAATCCTAACTCAATATTCGCATACAACGCCTGCGGAGCCGGTGCCTCAGTCAATCATTTCCATTATCACACTGGAGAAACCCGAAAACCGTATCCCGTAACCCTCCCGCAATGGAAACATAACGGAGGAGACCAAGACTACCCACTAGATTGCCTCGTAATAAGAAACAAAGAAGATGCATGGAAAATGATCGAAGCCACTCATTACGCCTCTATGTATCTTGCAAATGGAACAACAAAACAATCATCATTCACCTATAATTTCATGATCTACAGGGGACAAATGTACTTTTACCCACGACAATTCGACAATGGCTCAGGAATTGCCTGGTTTGAAGCCTCCGGCAACCGGCTAAACGGCGAAGCAATGCCTGAAGAAAGGATCCTTCGTGAATACGCGGACATAAGACTAACTGAAGAACAGCGCAATACTCTCTTTCTCGTACATCAACAGATAACAGCAACTCAAGCCGTAGCATAATAAAATCATCCTTGCTCTCCCAAAACTCCCCCAGTACACTCGTAAAACAACAACAAAAAAGAACACCCTCATGCTAGAAATCAAAACAGCCCTCATCACCGGCGCATCAGGCGGCATCGGTCTCGAATTTGCCAAACTCTTCGCTGCCGATGGCTACAACCTCATCCTGATCGCACGCAGCAAAGAAAAATTGGAAGCGATCGCAACAGAGCTCTATAAAAAACACAAAACAGCCACTACCATCATCGCCAAAGACCTTTCAAACCCGTTAGCACCCAGAGAAGTGTTCAAAGAACTTCAAGAAAAAAACTGTAAAGTAAGCGTCCTTATCAACAACGCAGGTTTCGGCGATCAAACATTCTTTGCAGAAGCTGATCTGAAGAAAACCCTAAGAATGATTCAACTCAACATAACCACGCTCACCCACCTCACCCGACTCTTTCTCCCCGAAATGATCAAAAGAAAATCAGGAAAAATCCTCAACGTAGCCTCCACAGCCGCGTATCTTCCCGGCCCCTACATGGCCGTCTACTACGCCAGCAAAGCCTACGTACTCTCCTTTTCCCAAGCCCTCAGCAGCGAGCTCGCAAGCACAGGAGTCACCGCCACCGTACTCTGCCCCGGCCCAACCGAAACCGGCTTCAAAGACACCGCAAATCTTGGAAACTCCAACTTATTCAAACGAAATCTCATGAATGCAGAGACAGTAGCAAAACTAGGCTACAACGCCCTCATCAAGGAAAAACCAACCATCGTCACCGGCTTCTCAAACACACTCATGACCTTCATCACCCGATTTCTCCCCCGCCAAATCACCGCCGAAACAGCAAAAAAACTCCAAAAGCCTAATTAATTTTCCTTTACTTCACATACGCCAACACCTTCTCCATCAAATCATTAATCCCCATATCCGATTTCACAAAATACTCCGTAGCACCCAATTGCTTGGCTTTATCACGATCACTATCCTGTGCCAGATTAGAAATCATGATAACGGGCACGGTATCTTTTTTCTCTTTCCTAATATAATTCAACACTTCCCAACCATTAATCTTTGGCATCATAACATCCAACAACACCAAATTAAATTGTTCTTTATCGAGGTAGGCATTAGCTTCTTCACCATCTTTGGCAAACACAACCTCATACATATCTCGAGGAAATTTTTCTTCGTACACGTACATGATAAATTCATCATCTTCAACAATAAGGATGCGACGTTTACCTTTTGCGACTTTGTCGGATACTTTGGTTGTTTTGGTTGTTTTAGTTGCTTTGGTAGTCATACTAATGATTCTCCCTTAATGAATACTAGTTATATATTTGTTATTGAGTAGATAAAGTAGAGGCGGGGGAAAGCTCCCCACTTTTTTCTTTCATACCGGACAACGGAAGTTTCACAATAAATACTGTTCCTTCATTTACTTTTGAAGAGCAGGAAACGGTTCCTCCTGATATACTTACAAGCTCTTTGACAATATACAAACCTAGACCAGTACCTGTAGGATCTTTATCTAGAACGTTGTAGGCTCGGTAAAATCTTGAAAATAGTTTAGGAACAGCCGATTTTGGGATACCAAAACCGTTATCACGAATTTCAAAGCAAATGTTATTTTTTTGTATATGTACATGTATTTGAATATGCCCTTTTATTTCTGGGGAATATTTTATGGCATTGGAAAGTAAGTTAAGAAATATTTCACGGAAAATAACTATATCCATGGGATAATCACTAGGCAACAGATTGGAAAGCTTTAAACTTAGCTTTTGTTGTCTTTTCTTTATCAACGGTCGTATTTCATCAACTAATTTTTTAATACTTGCAGGAAGATTACAGGGTAGGGGACGAATCGAAATTTTTCCAGTTTCTATACGCGAAACATTAAGTAAACTATTGATCAAATCCACCATATTGCTTGTTGAAGCGATGGCTTTCTCCAGATAAATTTTGGCTTTTTCAGGGAGTTTTCCTCCATCCCCATTCATTAACATTTCGCTATACCATTTTATCGAGGTGAGTGGAGTTCTCAATTGATGGGATGCAACAGAAACAAACTCTGTTTTCATGCGTTCAACTTCTCGATCATGCGTCACATCTCGAAAAACAACCACTCCTCCCACAACTTCGCCATTGCTATCATGAATAGGCGCCGCACTATCCGCTACAGGAACCTGTACCCCTTTTTTGGTTAACAGTAATGTTGATCCAGTCATTGTTGATGCTATCCCACGCTTGAGCACATCATCAATAAAAACTGTATTTGTTGTCCGATCATGTTCATACACAAAAGTAAGTATTTTATTATATCGTTGTCCCAGTGCTTCCTTAGCTGTGTATCCAGAAAGAATTTCGCAAGCTTTGTTAAATAGAATTATTTCTTTATCCAGATTGATAGCAAAAACTGCATCACCAATACTATCAAGTAATGTCTGAAGCTTATGTTTTTCATCAGCAGCCTCTTCTTCCTGTTCTCGCACATCCTCCAGAAGGTTAAGCATCGCTCTTTTTGTATCTTCAAGTTGCATATTTTGATCTGCCACATAATGTACTTGCGTAGAAAGCTGATCTGTTTTTTCTTTTACTTTTTTCTCCAAATCTATATAAGAACTTTTCAATTTCACACGCATTTGCTCAAAAGATTTTGCTAGTAAGCCAACCTCATCATCTTGTTGAGAAGTTATTGGAATAGATAAATCCCCCAAAGCAATGGTTTGAGCACTGGTAGTCAACTGTGTTAACGAATTTGTAACAGATTTGATCCAGAAAAAAGCAATAAAAAACAACAGTACAAAAACCAGTACTGGCAAAACGATCATCACTAGACGATAACTATAGATATCTTTAAAAAGAATCGACTCTGGTTGAGTAATTACCAGCTTCCACCGGGAACTCTCAGAACCTAAAAAATCTTCCATCACATAATACCATCCTAATGAACGCCCGACCGATTGATCATCATATTCAAAATTACCCTCCCTAGATTCAGAAATTCTTGCAACATCGATATAAGGAAACTGATTAAACAGCAACTCTGGATTATTATGTGCAATTATCTGATTAGCACTATTTAAAACGAATATATCTTCACCATTACTCATGGTTGAAGAATCTAACAAGTTTGTTAACTGAACCATCGGGATCTGTGCGACAACACTACCACTATAACCCTCTCCAGGACGAGAAAAAGGAACAATAAACGCCAGAGAACTTTCATAGGCAGATGTTAAAAAAACATTTGACACTGTAGGTTTCAACGTTTTTTTTGCTTCTTGATACCACTTGTTTCCGCGCCAGTCTCCAAAAAACTTATACATAGTACAAATCTGCACCACATCGTTTTTATCCAAAATACAAACATTGTCGAAAGCATGAGCGTTATTCTGCATATTCTGCAGAGTTTGATCTTTTTGTTCTTTAGAAAGAAAATCCGCCTGTGGTTGATACATATAGGAAAATAATTCAGTATGCTCGAGATGATCATTGATAAATCGAGTTATTTCTCTACTTTGGCTTTCCAAAAGAGCAAAGCGTTCATTAATTACTTGTTTCTTTAAGGATCCTTCAACCTGAAAAATAAAAAGAACAAACGATAAAAGAAGCGGAATAAATGCAAACAATAACAACAACAGCATCTTCGCTGAAAGTGTAAGTTTCAACTTATATTTTAGTGTTTTCCAATAGTGATGAAGTATTTTTAGCATTATTGTTTTCCTATAGTGAAAAGAACCTAATATCACTCCAAATCTTGTTGTAGAGCATATGATTCACTTTGGTATTATCAAAATACTCCAATCTTGCCATATCACTTTCCAACTGTTTTGCAGCCTTATTGGGAGTAGCATACTTAAGATAACTTGCAAAATCAGCACCAACATCTGGGCGGAGAAGATAATCAAGAAAAAGATAGGCATTGTTTTTGTGTTTTGCCGCTATTGGGATAAAAAACGAGTCAATCCACAAAGATGAGCCTTCATCAGGTATAAAATAGGTAAGATGCAAATCAGGATGTTTTGCTATAAATTCTTGGGCATCACCGTTATACACTTGAGCCGCCCAAACACTACCATCAACAAAAAGTTCTTCCAAATCCAATGACGGCACATAGTCATAAAGCAAAGGACGCTGTTTGCTTAGCTTCTGCCATGCCTGATTCAATTGCTCATCATTGTCTGGAACCAGTGGATAGTGCAATGATTTCAACCCAGCTCCAATAACCTCCCAACTATCATCAAGCATCGCCAGCTTTCCTGAGTAACGGTCATCCCAAAGCAAATCCCAACTTTTTGAGTAATCAGGAATCTTCTCAGTGTTTACCAAAATCCCAGTTGTTCCCCACAGGTAAGGCACAGTATACTCTCCAACCAGAGTATCAACATGCGCCAGTACTGACTCATCAAAGTTTTTAAGATTTGGTATTTTTTTTCTATCCAAAAGAGTCACCAACTTCATATACAGAAGAAGTTCGATATTCGAATCACTGGACAAAACAAGATCATATTGGGAAGGATCAGACTGCACCGCTGCCAAAACCTCATCTTCATTCACAAATGTAGTCAAGTCAACTGTAATTCCAGTCTCCTTTTCAAAATTTGCAAGAGTTTCAGGTGAAAAATAGTTTTCCCAGTCATAAATCCGGAGAATTTTTTCTTCGGAAGAATTAATAGAATCTTGGGGTCTTTGTTGGAAAAGAAAAATACAGAAACAAAGTACAAGAAAAATACTTACGCCAACAACAAGAAAAAGAAATTTTTTTGAGTTTGTTTGTTGTTGATTGTTACGCATGGAGAATCTCCTTGTTTTCAGAAATTTGTCTCTGGGAAGCAATTTGCTGCTTAAGCTCAATCATTTTCAACTCGCGCCCTAGCATAAGTTTATTAAGTCGCTCTAGCTCTTCTGTTCTCTTCCTAATAGCATCTTCAGCTTGCTGTCGAGCAATCGAACCTCCAATAATATTAGCAGCAAGCTGCAGCGTATCACGCTCACTCATAGACCACTCTCGCTCTTTGGTGCATTCATCAAACCCCATAAATCCCCACCACAAATCCCCAGCATAGATGGGAACAAGCAACAAAGAAACAATTCCTTGTTCTGCCAGTATCTTTCTTTCAGCAGGAGGAAAGTTGCGTACATGACCTAAAAACATCTCTCTTTTAGTAAAAGCGTCTTGTAAACCCGCAGCCGCTTTACTGTTGTACGGCAGTTTTTGCAATTTTTGTTCACTGAGCTGAGGTGCAATTCCTTTTGCAACCCATTCAAAAGTCTGTTGCATAAGGACTGCACCTTTTTCATCAGTACTATTCTCAAACACATATACTCTACTGACTTGCATCTCTTGACCAAGTTTTTTTATAGTTCCTTGTAATATCATGGCAATAGATTCTCCACCCTGAACTGAAAGAAACTGTTCTGCTGCATGACTCACAATTTCAGTAAGCCTATCTTTACGTCGCAACCCTTCTTCTAGCTCTTTTCTTTTGGAAATATCTTCTTTTACGGCAATATAATTGGTTATCTTACCTTCAGCATTTTTTACCGCTGAAATTGAAGCAAATTCCCAATAGAGAGAGCCATTTTTCTTCTTATTACAAAGTTCACCACGCCATTCATTACCACTCGTTATGGTTTGCCATAGGTTTTTATAAAGAGAAAATGGCTGCACACCAGACTTTAGTACACGAGAAGTATTCCCCATAGCTTCTTCGCGAGAATAGCCTGTAACTGCAGTAAATTTTGGATTAACATACTGAATGACACCCTCAATATCTGTAATAACGACACTTACAGGGCTTTGTTCTATAGCATGTACTAGTTGTTTATTTTTCAGACTTACTTTTCCTCGCTCATCCTGAACAGCGATAGCATTTGCTATCAACTCAACCAATTTGATTGCATTGCGATCAACTGACACTATTTTTTTGAAATATAAAGCAAGGATCCCACTAAGCTTGCCTTGAGAAATAATTGGATACCCAATAAAACTGACAATTCCAAATTTTTCAAAAAAGCTTCCTTTAGGCATGTTTAAATCGGCAACTAATAAAGGCTTTCCTTTTTGTTTCTTAAGCAATCTTTGTGTATACTTCAATGATTTTTGACCACTAATAAGTGGAAATGATGGAGGAAGATTAACAGAGTTTACCACCTCTAACTGCTCACCATGAGCCCTTCCATAAAGACCAAAATCTGCTCCCACAACTTCAAGAGCTTCAGTTAACAAAGATTGCAAATCGTTATGAAGATCATCACCCAGATTTAAAAGAAGTGTGTTAAGTTTTTCTAACGTTTCTTCCAAATGTTTTTCTTCAGTAACATCGTGAAAAGTAGCAACAACATACTCAATATTCTTTTTATCTTTTGAAAAAATTGGATACAAACTAGCAGAAATCCACTGCCGAATAATGCTATCACTCTGAATACCTAACACTACATTTTCAACAGAAACCTTTGAGCGAAGAACTTTCTTAAAATAATAAGGAATTGGAACCAGTGATTTCCCATCTTCTCCAACAAGTGTTACTCCACTAGGCAAAAGGTCTCGACTAACAGACTGATCAAGATCATAACCCAAAATTGTTGAAGCACTTGGATTTTTTAAAACAACCTTGCCTTGTCGATCCAAAATAATAAAACCGTCTTTCATGGAAAGAACTGATTGACGGTAAAGTTGTTCTTCAGTGTAAGCTTTATTCTCAATACTACTAACTAAAGATCTGACAAAATCATTTTTTTTCTGTTTTTGTTTTATAGTATTCATTATCAATTCTCCTCTGAAGTAATTAAATTTCTTGCCAACCGGTTCTGATTACTCGGCCGTAATCGACCGAGACCGTTGTCTGAATTTTTCTATAGTAATCATTTTGAGCTGCTTGAACCGTAATAATACGCTGCGATTCATTGGTAGTCATATCTACTGTGCAAACCCCAATGGGCAATGTTACTGTTGTTGTCATATAACTTGGATTATTTTTCAGCTGCAGATACACTTCGTCCAAACAGCTTTCAGCAAGTGCCAAAGCCCGAAGCGACTGACGATCACCAAAACTCACCTTGACACTATTCAAAGAAATGAGGAGCATATTCAATCCAATTGCCAAGGTAACCACCATAACAATCAACAGCGTAACGAGTGCGATATTTCCTGATTCATGAGTTGTTTGTTTGATAGTTAACATACTCAGTTTCCTATTTCCTTGTTTGTTGTTTTTTTGTTTTAGCAGTTCGCTCAAGAGCCTTATCTAAAACATCTTTCACAAGAAACGAAACAAGATGCGGGGCACACCGAACCACATAACTATCTTTTTGATTACTAAAGCGGAAAAGTAACGTAGTCATGGCATTGTTCCTCCACCAAAGTCATCGATAACTAGACTTGGAGCACTAATCGTCCAGATACCGATTTTTCCTGTACTTGCATAATATGGCCAGTCGGTAATATATGAAGTACCTTGAAGAATACCATTCACATACACTTCCACTGTTCCATTGGCCTTGGCTCGAGCTCCAAGAATATCACCATCGAGGAGCAGATAGTCAACACTACCATGCTGTACCCAACCTTGTGCAGCTTCATTGGTCCAAGTAGTAATCGTTTGTGACGTTGGACTGTACCATACTTCAATGACATCTGTAGAATTTGATCCTTGGGCTTTAAGGATAAGATCGACCTCTGTTGCTGCATTATCTGTACTTACTATTTTCATATACGCTTCTTGATTGGCACCAAAAACTGTTGGATTCCAGTAAATTCCTCCACTCGTCCCAACATCCAATCGGTTCGAAAGTATGGAATACCCACTCGTGTCACCAGTCCAGTTAGAACCTATAGCTCCATTTGCCCTATTGAACGTATCCAAAATACCTGTGGCAGGGAAAGCTAATGGAGTCGGTGTGAGGGCATTATAATTAAGAGCTTGATCAAAAACCGCATAGGAAACCTGCTCGGTACTATGGTTTCGCTCTGCATCTCCATAGTTATCCTCATCAATCGCAAGCCGTATTTGCGTCGCGCTAAATGGATTTCCACCATGCAGATATGCCCAGCTACCGTCTGTATCGTCCATTGCAGCCTGAGAAATAACACCAAACACTGGAATGCCTGCAAAAGCTTGGTTGAACGTATACAAGTAAGGAGGTGCATTTCCAATACCTCGAATAGTATCCGCACCTAGACGGAACTCGTAATTAACACCATTGATCGAGCCATTTCCTTGTTGGAAAACCATGTACCCAACCGTTTCGTTGGCGCGGGTTGTAGTTGGGTCTTCACCAACGTGTTTACCAGCTCTAAAACTAGTGGAAATTGGAGGATTTGTTGCAGAGGTTCCCCTACTCCAGAACTGTGACCAACCTGTGTCGTTATAGGTCTGCACCTGTCCAACAACCACTGGTGAGGTATAGGTATTTCCATAAGTCTGCACTTCCCCATTCCATGAACCGGTACGATCTGTTACCGAGCTCAGGTATTTGTCGGCTTCAATCGGCGTGCCGTTTGGTAATGTCCAATTTCCTTGTTCCATTACCAGATAGTGAATTGTTTCCCCACCATTCAACGCACTTGAGCTTGCTCGCTCTAGTCGAACCTGGAAACTATTTCCAGAAGCATTACGCACACGAACAACCTCGGGTTGAGCGTTGGTGTTGTACTGCAAGCCAGTAACTACAACCATGTTGTTGTACGTTTGATTGAGGTTTACCGTAGTCCAACCATTTTCCGTAACCCCTCCGACATAACTTCCTTCCATCTTGAAATAAGCCGTAGAAGTAGATGTAGCTGTAAAGGTCAATGTACTGGTAGCCGTATTGGTAACTGTTGAAGTCACTGTGTAGGTTACAGTTGCCGTATTGGACGCTGTTGCTGTAAACGTGAAGGTTCCTGTATTCGTAGGCGTATTTGTAGCTGTATTTGTAGGCGTAAATGTATTGGTGAACGTCCTCGTGAATGTGTAGGTTGCCGTAGAAGTATTCGTAACCGTCGGCGTGATCGTAAATGTTCTTGTTGGAGTATTGGTAAACGTCGGCGTAATCGTCGAAGTTGGTGTAATCGTTGAAGTTGCGGTATTCGTCACGGTGAAGGTATTTGTGATGGTAAATGTTGGAGTGATGGTGGAAGTTGGTGTGTTGGTAACCGTAAAGGTATTTGTGATAGTAAACGTTCTAGTGAATGTATTCGTCGGTGTGGCTGTGAATGTGTGAGTACTTGTGTTTGTGAACGTTTGCGTTGGTGTATAGGTGTTGGTAAATGTCCGAGTTACTGTAAACGTATTTGTGAACGTACTGGTCGGCGTTGCTGTAAAGGTGTTGGTATAGGTATTCGTAGGTGTTGGTGTAATCGTAGATGTATTCGTGAACGTCGATGTTGCGGTAAAAGTGTTTGTAAACGTTCTTGTTGCCGTTGGGGTTGATGTGTACGTGAAAGTAGCCGTATTCGTCGGTGTCGCAGTTACAGCAACGATACCGCAGAATGTCGAGCGAGCAGTACCAGATACACGCACTTCATCAATCTGACCATTGAACCACTGCTCAGTTGCCAAATTATTGCTACCAATAAGGAGTGGGTCACTATTGGTGTTGATTGAACCGGTAAATGGCAAGGTGTTTTCCAACATACCGTTAACATATATTCTCATCATCGTGCCATCCCAACTTCCAGCAATATGTACCCAGGTATTCAGAGGAATAGTGGAAATACTACTCAAGACCTTTTCATTTGTTTGAGTTCCATCTGGAGAGAGGTTGAAAGAAGCCTGATCCCCAGAATTAATCGCCAGTTCGTATGTACGATTTTGTCCAGTATCCCACGTAGACTTGGAAACAATCGTTTCCCAGTTATTCATATCCACCACACGTTTTATCCAAGCTTCAATTGTAATTGATGAAGTGATATCCAATGCAGATACATCAGGAATGCTGACATACGAGCTACTTCCATTGAAAGAATATGCTTTGCCGTAATAGCCGGTTGTATTAACTGTTGCAGCATAATTCGTACCATTGTTAAACAATGAGGAAGAATCGTAGACCGTTGTTCCTGAAGTTTCATTCAAATGCCAAAGTCCGCCAGTTGTAGCATCATAAACACACTCTCCAGGAATTGCTGTAGAAGTGAATGTTGGGGTGCTTGTTGCTGTATTGGTTGGGGTATAAGTTTTTGTAAACGTATTGGTTGCTGTCGGAGTATTCGTAAATGTATTCGTTACTGTCGCTGTTGCAGTATTTGTAAATGTTCGAGTAAACGTTGGTGTATTTGTTGGCGTATTCGTCGATGTTGCTGTATTGGTGTAGGTTCTCGTAAACGTTGGAGTAGTAGTAAACGTCGAAGTAAATGTGCTCGTTGGCGTATTAGTAAAGGTGTAAGTTGGTGTTGGTGTAATCGTAAACGTATTGGTAAACGTTCTCGTCGGCGTATACGTATTCGTAAAGGTTAGAGTTATCGTAAAGGTACTGGTAAACGTACTGGTTGGCGTTGCAGTAAAGGTTCGTGTAAACGTATTCGTTGGCGTCAGAGTAACGGTAAACGTGTTTGTGAAAGTTTGCGTAGGAGTATAGGTATTGGTAAATGATGGGGTTGCTGTAAACGTATTCGTAAAGGTACTCGTTGGCGTTGCAGTAAATGTACTGGTAAACGTATTCGTAAACGTCGGAGTAATCGTAGCAGTATTCGTGAATGTTGATGTCGCGGTGAAGGTATTTGTGAACGTTCTGGTTGCTGTTGGGGTTGAAGTATACGTAGAAGTAGCAGTACTCGTCGGTGTCGCTGTTGTAGCAACGATGCCACAAAATGTCGAGCGAGCAGTACCAGATACCCGCACTTCATCAATCTGTCCATTGAACCACTGCTCAGTTGCCAGATTGTTACTACCAATAAGGAGTGGATCCGTATTGGTAGTAATTGAACCAGTAAATGGCATAGTGTTCTCCAACATGCCATTTACATAAATCCTCATCGTTGTACCATCCCAACTACCAGCAATATGAACCCAAGTATTCAAAGGAATTGTAGAAATACTGTTCACAATATGTTCATTTGTCTCTGTTCCATCAGAAGAAAGGTGGAAGGTTGCCTGATCTCCACTATTAATCATCAGTTCATACGCCCTATTTTGACCAGTATCCCAAGTAAACTTGGAAACAATCGTTTCCCAGTAATTCATATCCACCGCACGCTTCACCCATGCCTCAATCGTTATTGATGAAGTGATATCCAAAGCAGGCGAATCAGGAATACTAACATACGAGCTGCTTCCATTGAAAGAATATGCTTTGCCGTAGTAACCCGCTGTGTTCACCGTTGCACCATAATTCGTACCATTGTTAAATAATGAGGAAGAATCGTACACCGTCGTTCCCAAAGTTTCATTAAGATGCCAAAGCCCGCCAGTTGTCGCATCATAAACACACTCTCCAGGAATTGCTGTAGAAGTGAATGTTGGCGTACTAGTTGCCGTATTTGTCGCAGTTGCCGTATTTGTTGGAGTATAGGTTCTAGTAAACGTGTTGGTGAAGGTGAACGTGTTGGTTGCTGTAGGAGTATTCGTAAACGTATTTGTTGGCGTCATCGTTGCAGTATAAGTAAATGTACTAGTGAACGTCGGCGTATTTGTTGAGGTATTCGTTGATGTTGCTGTATTCGTGAATGTTTTAGTGAATGTTGGTGTGTTGGTTGGAGTATTCGTTGATGTTGCTGTATTCGTAAACGTGAAGGTAAACGTATATGTTGGGGTAAATGTCGCTGTATCTGTACTAGTTGGCGTATTGGTAAACGTATTTGTTGGGGTGTTGGTTGCAGTAGGAGTAACCGTGTAGGTAAACGTATACGTCGCAGTAAACGTGTTGGTTGGTGTTGCTGTACTTGTAAACGTATTGGTTGGCGAGTTGGTGAACGTATAGGTATTGGTAAACGTTGCTGTTGGAGTAGCGGTACTGGTAAAGGTATTCGTTGGTGTAAATGTTCTGGTAAAGGTACTTGTTGGGGTATTGGTCGGCGTATTCGTTGAAGTCATCGTAATGGTAAAGGTATTGGTTGGTGTGTCAGTAAACGTCGAAGTGAACGTCGGTGTAAAGCTTGCTGTAGGAGTATGGGTAGAAGTCGAGGTAAATACTGGCGTTCCTGTTGGTGTTAGGGTTACCGTTGAAGTCAACGTTACTGTCGGAGTAATGGTATTGGTTGGTGTCAGGATGTTATAGTTTAAAGCATCTCCAAAAACAGCATAGGCTACCTGTTCAGTGTTATGAGCTCGCTCCACATCTCCAATATTATCCTCATCAATAGCCAATCTCATCTGCGTTGCAGTAAATGGCGATCCACTCCAGAATATCGGCCAACTACCATCCGTATCATCCATCGCTGACTGAGAAATAACTCCAAACGTAGGAATAGAAGGAAATGCCTGAGCAAACGTATAAAGATATGGCGGAGTATTTCCAACACCACGAATTGTGTCATTTCCTAAATGAAATTCGTAATCAACCCCATTTATATCGCCATTTCCTTGTTGAAAAACAATATAACCAACATCCTCATTTGCCCTTGTTCTATCGGCATCTTCACCAACATGCTTACCTGACCTAAAACTTGTTGCACTTGGCGGATTAGTAGAAGCAGATCCTCTACTCCAAAACTGCGACCAACTTGGGTCATTATAAGTCTGTACCTGTCCAACAACAACTGGAGCAGTATATGCATTTCCGTAAGTCCGTACCTGCCCTGTCCACGATCCAGAGCTATCAGTGACCGTACTACTATATTTCTTCGCTTCAATAGGCATCCCATTAGGAAGAGTCCAGTTCCCTTCTTCCATAACAAGGTAATGCACCGTTTCATTACTCAAAGCCAATCCACTTGGGTTTTGGATGCGGATCTCGAAACTATTACCTTGGGCATTTTGAATTCGCACGATTTCTGGCTGATTATTCGCACTGTACTGCAAGCCGAATACTACCACCATACTATTGTACTGCTGGTTAAGATTCACCGTAGTCCACCCGGAACTATTCACACCTCCAACTGTATCTCCCTCAATCTTGAAATATGCAGTAGAGGTATTGGTTGCCGTGGAAGTTACCGTAGCTGTAGCAGTTGCCGTATTTGTAGCAGTTGCCGTGAACGTATCCGTCACCGTAGCGGTAAACGTATAGGTTGCTGTAGGAGTAAACGTTTCAGTAGGAGTGTGAGTAAAGGTACTGGTAAAGGTAGTAGTTGCTGTAGGAGTAAACGTATTGGTATTGGTTGCCGTATTAGTAAAAGTACGGGTATTGGTTGCCGTATACGTATTTGTAAAGGTCGAAGTTGGTGTATTCGTTGCTGTGTTTGTAGGTGTAAACGTGAATGTTGAAGTAAATGTCGCAGTAGGTGTATTGGTAAACGTACTGGTGTATGTCGATGTTGGTGTAAAAGTACGAGTAGCCGTTGCTGTATTCGTGCTTGTAAACGTAGAGGTAGCCGTTGCTGTAGGTGTAGCCGTAGTTGCAACTACGGAGCAGAACTCGAGACGAGCAACAGAAGAAATTCTCACTTCATCCATGTAACCGTGGAAGAGCTGTTCCGATGCTCCATTGTTGGCTCCAAAAACCAGGGACTGACTGTTGGTGTTTAATGGACCAGCAAAGGGTGTTGAGCCTTCAAGCATACCGTTGAAGTACAGTTTCATTTCAGAACCATTCCATGTTGCGGCGATGTGTGTCCAGGTATTCAGAGGAACTGTCGAGATACTTGGTAAGACAACTTCTGTGCCGATAGTGCCGTCTGAGGAGAGATGGAACGAGGCATGGTCAGTTTGATCAATCATCAATTGGTAAGTGCGATCATTTCCGGTATCCCATGCTGATTTACTGATCAGTGTTTCCCAGTTTCCAGTATCAACCTGTCTGTTTACCCAAGTTTCCAACGTCATGCCGGAGGTAAGATTTAGTGTGGAATCATGAGGAACCTGTACAAAGCTCGAGGTGCCAGAGAATGAGTACCCAGTGCCAAATTTTCCTGAGCCTCCAAGAGTAACTCCAGTGTTTTGACCATCATTGTGATTGAATGAGGAGTCATGAGCTGAGGTTCCACTGGTTTCATTCATATGCCAGAGGCCAAGAGTATCCGTATCGACATCGCATTCTCCAACCAGTGGGGTTGGGGTGTAGGTCGGGGTGTAGGTTTGTGTTGGTGTATTGGTAACGGTAAATGTTGCGGTGTAGGTGTACGTTGCGGTTGGGGTAAATGTTCTTGTTGCTGTTGCGGTAAATGTTGAAGTAAAGGTGGAGGTAGCAGTGAATGTAGGTGTAGCGGTAAATGTTTGAGTAATAGTAGAGGTCGGTGTTGAAGAAGGTGTCAGACAGGGCGAGGTGCTCGTATCGGCGAAAGCACTGTTTCCATTGAGTGACCAGGTAAGTGATGCTCCACTAAACAGTGTGCTAAAAACGGCATAGTGACGTCCAGGTAGAAACACTGTGGTCTGACCACGATCTGCTGGTGCTGGAGAGAATGAGTTTCCTGATCCGGCAGAAATGCTTATTCCATAGCCATTTGGATTATCGTAACCCCAGAAAGCGAGGTAAGTGCCGTTACAGTTGTTGTACATGTACTCGAAATAAGGCACAATCGCCGCTGCCGTTGGGGTAACAGTTGGCGTAAAGGTTCCCGTCGCCGTAAAGGTTGAAGTAATCGTGGACGTTGGGGTATTGGTGAATGTCATCGTTATCGTTGGGGTAAAGGTTCTCGTGCTGGTGAAAGTAAATGTACGAGTACTCGTTGGTGTAGAAGTTGCAGTATTTGTCCACGTAAAGGTTGCTGTTGGTGTATTAGTCACCGTTGCGGTATTTGTAAAGGTTTTCGTTGGAGTGTGAGTAGCTGTTGACGTAAATGTATACGTCGCAGTTGGCGTCACAGTAAAGGTATTGGTTGGGGTGTCAGTCGACGTAGAAGTAGAAGTAAACGTATTTGTAAATGTTGGCGTAACCGTAAATGTGCTTGTCGGAGTATTTGTTGGAGTCAATGTAACCGTATGTGTCGGCGTAATAGATGGTGTCAAACATGGAATTCCAGTGCCATTTGCTGTTGCCGTTTTACCATTCAATGCCCAAACCAGATTGCTCCCATCAAATACTGTGCTAAATACCGCATAATTTCTTCCTGGAGTGAAAATCGTTGGTTGACCACGATCATCAGGGATTGGATTAAACCTATTCGTCGATCCTACTGGAATGGAAATTCCATAAGGATTCGGATTATTATATCCCCAGAACGCTGTATAGCTTCCATCACAGTTGTTTACCACATATTCTTTAATTGGGCTGATTGCGGCTGCAGTACCAGTTGGGGTTGCTGTAAACGTTGCCGTAATTGATGGAGTATTAGTAATAGTCGTAGTCGGTGTAATAGTTGATGTTGCAGTATTTGTAACCGTTGCTGTCGCAGTAGAAGTATTTGTTACTGTTGGAGTAGGAGTTGCATCTTCTTCAAGACAGAAATAGTCAAAGTCAGCTGGAATACTTGGTGCTGTTGATGGATAAGAACTATTAGCCATCAAACCAACTTTTAGGTTATTAAAGACCGAAGAATATGTACCAACTTGCGTCCAAGTAACGCCATCCATACTGAAGAAACTGGTATACACCGTTCCAACCTTACGCAGCCTGATATAGGAAACGTTACTCGTTGTAGTAAGTCCAGTATAAGTACCATTTCCACCTTCCTCATCTGCTATTAAAAACTGCTGCCCTCCATTAATATAGATCCTCAAAGCCTGCTCATAGTTATCATTGTCTTGATAAATAATTAGACCAGCTTGGTGAGTCTCCGCACTAGGATCAAAAGTCATTCTCGTCCTGATTTCAAAATCCCCACCACCAGCCTCGCGAAGCAAAATATTCTTGGCATTCGCCAACGTCAACCAGATATCGCCAGGTTCCGTCAAAATACGCATGGAGCCAGGATTCTGCGTCAAACTCCAGTTTGCTGGATTTTCCTGAAACCAGAACCAACCGGCTCCCAAAGATGGTGATGCAAAATCATCTAAATAGGTACAATGGCCGATGTTTGGCGTAGGAGAAGGCGTTGCAGTGATAGTTGCAGTCGCCGTTACTGTAATGGAGGATGTCGGAGTAATAGTTCTCGTATCAGTTACAGTGACAGAGGGTGTTGAAGTTGAAGTAGAACTATTCGTTATAGTCAATGTCTCCGTCACGGTAGAAGTGGCAGTCGCTGTTGGGCTTTCAGTTGCAGTTGGAGTATCTGTCCCTGTTGGGCTATTCGTTGCAGTGAAAGAAACTGTAGCTGTGGCTGTAGCTGATCGGGTTGCCGTTTTAGTTGGTGTATAGCTAAGGAGCGGAGTTAAGGTTTCAGTCGCTGTAACCGTAACCGTAGCCGTATTGGTTGCCGTAGGTGTCTTAGTAAATGTCGAAGTTGGAGTATACGTGAAGGTTGGAGTATATGTTCGCGTTATTGTCGGTGTTGCAGTATATGTCGTAACAAATGGCGTCTCATTCTTATTTCGAAGTTCAATAGATTCTTCTATCGTCTGAGAAGCTCTAAAATTGGCATCATTATTCGGGTTATAAAACTTGATGGTAAGGCGATAAAGCAGATGTTTTGTTGAATTATCATTCGTTGACATATTCACAATGGTAAATTCCGTCACTTCCACATCCTTCGAGGTGATGGCAACAAACTCCCCGGTACTCTTTCTCACCCGCAACACCCCATTTTGCACATCAAACAGTGTCGGATCCTGATTAACTGTAGCAGTCTGCAGATTGAGCTTAGTACCAGGCGTAGAAGCAAGATTCACATTAAAATCACTATCGCCAAAAATATTAACCGCCGAACGCAACGTAGAAGAAATATCCTTTTGCGCTACACGGATATTGGCATTCACCTCCTGTTGAGCAAAAGCCTTATTTCTCCCCATAATAAAATCAATCGTAAAATACCCTGCAACAACAATAAAAATAGATACCAACGCCGTGTAGAGTATCAATTCTACAAGCGTGGTGCCACGTTGTGTAATGTTCAAATTGTATTTGTTTTTGTTTTTCATAAAATCTCTATGTCTTGGAAAACGAAATCGTATCCAAGTCCACATATTCACCAGGGCTTTGTCCCTGAGGAGTAATAAGAATTGATAGCATTACCGACTGAGGCCTTGTCACAAACGAGATTGTAGTAGGAACCCAGGTTGTTGGAGCCAAACTTGTATGTGATAGCGCACCAGCAAACAAAACAGAAGAATTTTGCCAACCACCAACTTGGTTAAGATAGTATCCATCCTGATCCAACACTCCAATCTGCACCTGATCGCCCGGCATCGTGCCTTTGGAAAGAAATGAAAGCGTGTATGCAGACGCACCGGAGACCGGAATATTCCCTTGCTGCATGGTTAAACTCGGCACACCAAGAGGTGAAACTACTAGTTTTGCTGCAACGCCAAACGTATCGTAGCCAGTATCTGCTTCAACGCTATAGCCACCCGTTGTCGAAACCTCCCAATCTCCAAATGCAACCGAAGGCGGAGAACCGGAAAACTGCGCAAAACTTCCATTGCGAATCAATGATGACTTCACCCAATTAGTAAGATAATTATCAATAACAACATTTCGTGTCCGTGTACCAGAACTCCAAGAAACTGTTGTAGTAACTTTCTTTGTATTAGGATCAGGCGTACCACTTATCACTAATTTTCCCGTACCATCACGATAGGCATCCTCAATCGTGATCGCACGTGTAAACTCATCAAGCACATTGGATCCTGGAACCAAAGACCAATACCCAGGAACCCCAGTCATAAGTCCATAAACACCATTGGAAGCCACTCCACTCCAATTTCTATCACGTATCGAAAGAATCGCCTCATACCCCTCATCGGCAATCGTTAACGCCTTCCCATCCTGCAACACCTCAAAATTAGTACGATAAGAATCAAGCATAAGAGTAAATAAATAAAGAGCAACCAATGAAAAAAGGACAATAGCAATGATAACTTCCATCAAGCTTGATCCCCGTTCAAATTGTCGGTGTGTACTATGCATGGCGTTACCTTGATACAGTGTCGATTCTTCCAGTGGGACTCACCTCTATCGTTTTCTGCTTGTTGGTTGACGAAGAAAGCACAACCGTAGCAGCCGATTGAGGAATCCCCAGCTGATTAAAATTAATATCTTGCGAACCGGATATAGTTATTGAAGCAGGAAACGTATGCTCTTCATCATAAGCAGGCATCCTTGTAGGATAAGAATCCCCACGATACACATAAAAAGCTCTAGAAGGAGCAGATGGAAAATACACACCCCATCTCGAATTCCCTTCTTTCACCTGCGACCTGCTCTGCGCAAACCGCAATGACAACAAGACCTGTTGTTCCTGATCAACCAACGCATTACTGCCTTGAAAATCATTAACAAACGGCATAACGAACAAAGCCAGCACCGTAGTCAAAACAACCACAATCATAACCTCAATCAAAGTAAATCCTCGTTTGGAGAAATGCTTCTGCTTCAGATTGTGTATTGGTATAGTATTCATCATTACCCTCTTGTTTCGCTCATGCTATTAGTAAGTCCATAAATCGGCTCCAGAATGGCAAAAGCAACAAACGCTATAATCAAACCAATTCCAAGCAACAACATGGGTTCCAACACTGTCGATAACCGTGAAAGCGTTCGACTGGCTTCAGAATCGTAGAAGTCAGCCAAATAAATCGACGTTTCCGAAAGCGTTCCACTCTGCTCAGACAACACCAGCATTTTCTGCGATAAAATTGGAAATATCTTAGACGAGTCATCAAGAAAAGCATCCCCCATTGTATTTCCTTTTCGTACAAACTCAGCCATGCGAAGCACTTCATTCTTATACAAGCTATTGGTAGTTGTCTGACCAACAATCACCAAGGTTTCTGGTAAACCAACTCCAATCCGCACAAGCACACCAAGGTTTTGATGAATCTGAGCCAACGTCAGATTGCGAAAAATACTACCAAACACTGGAATGCGAAGACGAACAGCATCAAACGCATTTCTAAACTTCGGCATCCTATAAGCAATTGGAAAGAAAAAAACCAACGCAACAGTAACAAGGATAATTATCGGTCCAAAAGTGCTCGTATGATCGGCTGCATAAAGCAATACACGCGTAGGTAGAGGCAACTCACTCTTAAAACTCGCAAACAATTTAACAAGATTGGGCAACACATAAAAATAAATAGCAAAACCTAAAACAATTAATGTCCCAAATAAAAGAGCAGGGTAAAATGCCGCTGTTTTAAGCTTTTCATTAAAATCAAAATCGCGTTCCAATTTCTTAGTAAGATACAGCAAATTCTCCTCTAGCGTCCCTTTCTCCTCACCCAACTTAATTGTGGTAATAAAAAACTCACCAAAATATTTGTTAAATGGGCTCAAAGATTCAGCCAACGAAGATGCATTGTGAATATCGGCAACTACCTTTTCGAGAATCATCCGCAAACTCTCAGACTTCGACTGCTTCGCGATAATATCTACAGCATCAGGCAACGTCACCCCTGCCCGAATAAGCATCATCAGATGCTTCGAGAAGAAGATCTTGTCCATAGTTCCAACTGAGAGAAACAGTATCATGAAAACCCCCTTATTCTTTTGCCACTCGAAGGACTTCTTCGATCGTCGTCAGACCACGCTGCACCTTTTCAATACCATCCTCCAACATAGTCTTCATACCTTGGCTCTGCGCCAAAGCTTTGATATCATCAGCAGATTGTCTTCCCACAACTGCATCCTGAATCTCCTTAGTCACTTCCATCACCTCGCAGATTGCCGATCGGCCGATATACCCCGTTCCCTGGCAAGACGAACAGCCGACTCCTTTGTAGAAAGTAATCTGCTCTTTTTTCCCAAAATACGTATCGAGAATTTTCTTCGGTAACTGAGTTGATAAAAAAGCATAAGAAATTTCTTCCGATGTCTGGCAATGCCTACAGGTTTTTCTTACCAATCGTTGTGCCAAAATGATGTTAACCGTTGACGCGATCAAGAACGGCTCAATACCCATATCTAACAAACGAGGCATAACCGTAGCTGCGTCATTGGTGTGCAGAGTAGAAAGCAACAAGTGCCCTGTCAAAGCGGCATTAACAGCAATCGAAGCCGTCTCTTGGTCTCGAATTTCCCCCACCATGATAATGTTCGGGTCCTGACGAAGCAGCGAGCGAAGCCCTTTTGCAAACGTAATTTCCTTCATCGCATCCACCTGAATCTGCGTAATTTCAGGAATCTGAAACTCCACAGGATCTTCGATCGTTGAAATATTCACCTCACGCCGATTCAACTTTTTCAAAATACCGTACAACGTTGTCGTCTTTCCACTACCTGTTGGCCCTGTTGCCAAGATCATTCCATACGGACGGCTAAAGCCCCGCTTAATAATCTGCAGCTGATCTTTCAAGAAACCCATCTCCTCCAACTGAATTTCGCGGTTCTTACGTGAAAGGTACCGCAACACTGCTTTCTCACCATTCATTGCTGGGATAATAGATACACGAACATCTGTCGGTGCATCATCAACAGTGAAACGAAAACGCCCATCTTGAAATTTACCCACTTCATACGTACGGATCTGAGCAACAATTTTGATACGGTTGATAATTTTTTGATGAAAGTCTTTAGGTAGTAGCAGAATGTCATGCAAAATACCACCAATACGAAAACGAATCAGTAGTTGGTTATCATACGGCTGCAAATGGATATCAGAAACGTGATTGCGATAAGCATAATCAAGAATAAGGTCAACAATCTTCACAATCGGGAAACGATGCAGTTGCCCACCAGCCTCTTTCACAAGATTTTCCTGAACGATCACATTCAAACTATCGATAATATGCTGTTGGTAGAGGCGGAAAGATTCCTGAATACCATCAGGAGTACCAAAAAACACTTCAATATCTTTGCCCAAAAGATTTTTCAGATACGCTGTCAGCTGCTTATCCAGCGGGTTCATCAACGCAACCTTTACCTTATCTTCTGACGCGCTAAAGGCCACAACCATGTATTCACGGGAAATCTGTTCTGGTAAAAGCTGAATCACGTCCGGTGGAATAGTTATTTCTTTTAAATTGATAAAAGGCACATTGATAAGAGAACCAATAATCTGCCCGATGGCATCTTCAGCCACCACGTCTACACTCAGAAGGTAATCAGCAAGCGTCACCCCCGAATCCTCGGCGATACGCTCTATCTTCGTCAACTCAATATCAGTCATCAACCTCGATTTGAGGAGAAGGTCTTTCAGTTTGTCATTTGCAACGTCCATAATGAATCACCTTAATTAAGAATAAGAAACACCACCCGAAGAAGAATTCGAATTACCCTTACCAGGGTTGATCAAAACCAGCTGAGGAACTTCGTTAAGCCCACGTGGAGACTTCTTGGGTAACCCAGGAAGAGCAGGTTTTTCAAACGGTTTAGGTCCTCCTGAAACTACTGTTCCAAGAGCAGTAGCGTTTGGAGCTGGCACAGGGGTAGGAGTTGGGGCAGGAGGGGCAGGAGGGGCAGAACTCTCAATCGGCATTGTTGGAGCTTGGG